>Ga0070698_100001119_pt1 | contig 29599 bp, 25 predicted proteins | sample KBSK1502metaG_FD_65477 | JGI IMG/M metagenome (GOLD analysis project Ga0070698, IMG submission 65477) | Corn, switchgrass and miscanthus rhizosphere microbial communities from Kellogg Biological Station, Michigan, USA - KBS K1-50-2 metaG | ecosystem: Host-associated > Plants > Roots >...
AGATCAACGGATTCCCTTAGCTGATTTAATAGATACTGTTAACGCTGCCCGGCCAGATTTTTTGGCTACAAACGTCTTCACTACTAACTGCGAATTAGTTAAAGAGCTAATTGAGTCACTGACTATCAAAACGCATCTGATAGTAGGCGGACTTTCCACTAAGGATTTGTATAAAAATATATTAGAATGGAATACTGCTAACCCCATTGATATTGTAACCGGTGATGGTGAATTAATAACACTCGACATAGTTAGGGGACAAGTGAAAGATGATCCTTTTATTACTCAATCCAATCGCAGAGTTTTTAGGGTAGATGGCAAATCAAATTATATTGTGCACAATGTTTCGGATATTCCACTGGATAGAAGCTTCTTTTTGAACGAACCTGTAAAGCATCCATTGGGTTTCCTGGAAGGAAATATTATTACGAGCAGGGGTTGTATTTATAATTGCACATTCTGTGCGGCCGCAAGAACTTTGAATAAGGATTACCCCGTAAGAGAAAAAACAGAAGCATCAATCATTCAAGAATTAAGTGAAATTCAAAGGGACTATCGTGATGTGAATTCTATCAGAGTGTTGGATGATTTATTTTTAAAAGGACCGGACACCGTACAAAAAGCTATCAATGTGTTTTCAAATTTTGATTTTCAGTGGAGATCAATGGCGCATGTAATGACATTTAACAGGCTTGAGGACAATGTAATGGACTTATTGAAAAAGAGTGGCTGCTTTGAATTATTTATCGGTATTGAATCAGGTTCTCCAAAAATTCTCAGTGCAATTAAAAAGACAAGCAATGTAGAGCTTATAATAAAAAATCTTTCTAAAATTTTCAGAGCTGGCATTCACATGAAAGGCTACTTTATTTATGGTTTTCCGAAGGAGACTAAAGAAGACATGGATCTAACGTTTGCACTGGCCAGTGAATTGAAAGATCTTTCGCTTAAATATGGAGTAAATTTCAGAACAAGTGCTTTCCAGTACCGACCTTATCATGCTACCCAAATCTATCATGACCTGGAAACCCAGGGATTTAATTTAAGTGTTCAAAATGTAGCGCCAAACCCTGCCCTGTCCGCACTTGTAGGCCGAATTCAGTTCAATTTCCACAACGGTAACTTTTCAGCAGTTGATAATGAAACACTTGTTGATTATATTTACCGGACAATGAACCTGAATGGGAATGAAATTTTCGCCGGTCTCCAGCCGAACAATAAATCCATGCAAAAACAAAAGGTGTAAGGCTTGTGGCTTATATCTTAATCAATACCCTATTTCAGACAGCAAGAAAAAATCAAATATTTTTTGGGTTGGTTTATCCGCTGTACAGTTTGAAGAACATGAAGTTCAAAAGCCCCTGGCTGCCCATACCCGGTCAGGAGCCCTAATCCAAACGATTGAGGAGTCTTTTGCAAACGAAATATCTTTCTATAAAACCAATCTTGTAAAATGTGTTCCATTAAAAAGCAATAAAATTCGGTATCCCCTGGAACATGAAATGGAAAAGTGTTATCCTAATTTAGAAGATGAAATTCATGAATTGACACCCTCAGTTGTATTTCTATTAGGTAAACAAGTCGCAACATTTGTTCTAAAAAAATTAGAGATTAGTGAGTTTAATCTTGACGAAAATTTTAATTACTCATCTTTTGATGTTAACAATATCAAGTATGTGCCTGTACATCACCCCTCTTTTGTTTTAGTGTATAAAAGGAAATATCTTGATGATTATATCAATAGCATTCAATCATTGTTCCTTCACTTTTTGATACCCGTTTGTAAAACTGCATAGCTCTATCCTGGAAGCAATTTCACTTTGCCAGCACTGATTTTATCGAAAAGGGTTTCACTGGTTTTTGTATCGTACATAAAGGGTAAAAACATTTGCAATGGTTTGGCCTGACCTAAAAGGATCATTGAGCATTGAACTTCTGTCCAATCACAAAGTATTTTCCATGCTGTGCGACTGGACTGTTGTTGAATGGTTGTTCTTGTATCTGACCTGGGACGCTTTACATCCTGCCAAAGGATTGTGAAGCATTCTTCGACCTGAGCTTTGAGATGGAACGGTAATGTTTGCTGCAGCTGTTGATCGAATAAAAGAAATGTGATGCCGGTGCAGATTTTTTCAGTGTATTGTTTGTTGATGTTTGTTGCGCCGATCTCGACAAGTAGTTCTTCAATCTTTGCCATGCTTCTTGATGCGTCAACTGTTGACGTGTAATTTTTGATGTTCATTGTGATTGATTTTTGAGATTATGGAAATGGTTTATTACTGCAAGTCGTTTTGCAAGTGCGATAAGATTTGGTTTGTCTTTCACTACAAATTCATTATTAGGATCACCGGTGAGGTATGCTTGCCACAGATCATTCAACGATTGTTGATTCGTACCTGATACCTGCTCGATTCGTTGGTGCCAGGCATGTTGCATGTTCTCTTCTGTCAGCACAAGTTTTAGCTGATCGAAATGTTCTGTTGTGATTTGATGGAATATCTTCTTCCCTTCTAAAAAACTGTCGTACAAATATTGAACGTCTTTGACAGGATCAGGGACAGGTTGTTGGCCAATGCCATCCCACTTTTTTGCGTTTTGCATCCACTTTTCTACAAGTGCTTTCCAGTCCTGAATGGGTGTGACTCCCTGTATCTTCCATCCTATCGCTTTGTAATGATTGAAAAACTTTTTCGCTTCGGCGGCCGAATATTTTTTTTCTTTAAAAAAATTTTCTACTTCCGGGAGAGTGGGAATTTCTGCTCTCTCGTTTATATTGTTTGTAATGTTTGGACTGTTTATAGAAGGTGTCACTGCTTGTTCAAAACCTGATCGTTTCTGGTTCATAAGCTGTCTACGAGTTGGCCTGCTTTTACCATCTTCAAAATTTACAAGATGCACCAGGCTACCGCGAAAGGGATTGTATGAGGGATTGTAGCGGATGTAACCGTAATCATGAAGTTCTTTCATGCACTTGTGATAAGTTCCTTTAGCACTGATCTTACTAATCTTCATGATCTCACTTCGTGAAATGCTGATAGGATTTTGAAAACGATTTACATTCCAATATTGGAATAGCGCAATGTAAAGGCTGATGTGAGTCGGATTTAGTCGTTCATCTTTTACGACAAGGTCGAAGAATCCTGTAAGGTGTTTGATGTAGTTCATTATCATTAATGGGTTATGTAAGGAATGAGTTTTGAGATTCATAGTGGTGAGTTTATTTCTTTTTGTATGCCTCCACTTTGTTTTCTTCGATCATTGCTTCAATGTCGTCGTAATTATAAAATATGGTACCTCCAATCTTAGTATAAGATAAAGTGCCATTGATGCGAAGATTCTGGAGCGTACCTGGTGAGATCTTCAACATTTGGCGGACCTCGGATGACTTGAGCCATTGTTTTTGTTTTGCTGGTTTTGTGTGAAGAATGTTTTTTAAATCGTCAAGCAACTGGTGCCTGAATTCATGCAGGTCTTCCTTGGTGATGACTTCGATTGCCATAGATTTTGATCTGATTTAGTGCGGCAAATAGAGAGGGCATTTTTGGAATAACAAGACTGCAAGGCTTGTACAAGGCGAGTGAAATGCAGGGTGACAGGGGATTTTATTGACTGAAATAATTTCTCAGAGAATGAAACCTATGCGATAAAAGCCTCTAAATATGAGCATTAGAAGTTAAAATAAAGTGGGAGTAAAAATATTGTTAAGCTATTTGACTGTACGGAAAATATCCGTACATTTGTTAGAGAAAATAGTTTTATGAAAACAGATACAGCCAGATTCGACACGAGACTTTCTAAAGAACAGAAGGAACTTTTTGAGTATGCGGCAAATTTAGGCGGTTACAGAACGCTGACAGAATTTGTTATCACTTCTGCTAAAGTTAAGGCTGATGAAATTGTAGAGCGACATCGCTCGATTGTTACGTCAAAAAAGGATCAGAGAATTTTTTTTGACGCAATTCTGAATCCGCCTGCACCTGGCAAACGCCTTAGCGCAGCTGCGAAGCGATATAATAAATTCGTCAAACAGAAATGAGTTACATAACTGTTCCTTTAAATAATTCGCATAACAAAGAAAAGTTTAATTGCGGGAAGTCTCTTCTAGACTCTTATTTGCACAAACAAGCAAAGCAAGACGTAAAAAGGAGGCTTTCCGCTTGTTTTATTCTTCCAGATGGAAATGACGTGAAAGGATATTACACTCTTTCGACAGCATCTGTGGAAAGGAAGCTATTGCCAGAGGAAATAATTAAAAAGCTACCTCCTTCCTACAATGATCTACCAACAATATTATTAGGCAGATTGGCTGTTAGTAAAGACTACCAAGGTCAAGGATTGGGAGAGATGATTTTATTGGATGCTTTAAAAAGAAGTTATCTAACATCGAAAGAAGTTGGATCAATGGCAGTGGTGGTAGATCCGTTAGATGATGAAGCGGTGAAATTTTATGCGAAATATGATTTTATTCTATTGCCTGATAGTGGAAAGATGTTTTTACCTATGGAAACAATTGCCCAGCTATTTCCAAACGATTGAGCACCTCACGACTTAAAGTTCTTCTTACTCCGAATCATTTTTACATAGTCGCTGACGTCCTCAATTCGGTAAAGATTACTTGTCATGATCTTCTCCCAAATTCTATTTAGCCGAGTTATATTCAATTTTGCAGATTTCACAGTTTCCCATTTAATTGCTCCTAGAAATATTTCATTCCCATTTGACCTAAATCGTAAGTGCATAAAGACCTGTTCATAGGTAAATATCATTGCCAACAAATAGAGGAATGGGATGTAAAGTGTGGTCAGTATTGGTGAAAGCAAGAGACTCTTGACGTTTGATATTGTAAAGAAATGCTTATAACCAACTATAGTTTTATAAATGGCGAATACTATTATCACAGATCCCAATAGAATTAACACAGTATTGATCGGTCCTTTTAGCTGTTGATATTTCTTGTCTCTTTCGGCAAACGGCTTCATCATTGAGAACACAATAAGAAAGAATACCAGGATCAATTCAATCGGCAAACTGAATACATAGAGGTTTGAAATGAATTCAATAATAATCGTCCATTTGAAACTATGAATGAGGGTTTTTTTGAAGAAAGTAATTTCTGTCTTATCACTAAGATTGAAGACCAATAAAAACGCAACTCCGAAGAACCACAAAATTGTGTCTTTAAGAAATTCAAATTCCCAGAATCTAAGATGCCATAACAGATAAATTATAGCACCAGTGTAACCAGCCAAAGACAAGAAAATCAAAAAAAATTTCCTTGCAAAGAAGGCTTTAAGAATGCCCTTATACGATTCCCTAACATCTTTGCCAAAGGAAAGCAATAGAAACATTAATAAGAGCCAGATGCCAATGGCAATTTCTCTGTTATTAAATTCTCTTAAAAAAGAATTCATGATTCTAAATATAGTTGATGGGGATTATTATAAGGAAGTGTATCTGCATAAGTATTTGCATCTTTAATTCGAATGAGAGCTTCATTTACTTTTACTGTCAATTCATCTACTAGTTCAGGCTTCATGAACACTTTCAGGAACTCCTGAAAGTTTTTTCTATTTTTAAGGATATAGCATCTATTGTTATAAGTAACGAATTGATGCTTTTTATTGCCCAAAAAAATTATTCCGCAACGTGAAGCTGGCGACTTAAATGACTTGGTATGCAGAGTTCGCAGGTTATTTAAAAACAGGCTTTTAATCGGACCTGAACTAAAGAGCGAGAGAAAATCTTTTTCAACTGACGTTTTGATCTTGAGTCTGTTTTTACGCTTAACTACTGAATGTTTTTTAAAAATGCCAGTTGCATCTTTTTCAAACGATTTAAAGTTTGCATGGTTTTCAATTTCATCAAGATATATGATGCGAATATTTTTCCGGGATCTTCTTGAATATATTTTGAAAGAAAGGGGTTCATAAATTTTACCTATTATTAATGCCGGGATATAAGGAATGAATTTATTGACTAAATCTTTATCCCATTTAGCGATAACAATTTTTGGTTTATAGGTTCCATCTCCAATGTTCTTGGTTATATGCAGATTGATATTGTTTTCATTTTCCCATGAAATGGTAAAATGAACAGAAGGAGCCATCCCGTGAAAACGAAAAGAAATTCTCCCGTCCTCAATTTCACTCCAAAACAGATCGCCAATTGAAAGGCTATTGATCATTTCTAAATAAGATAAATACTTATAAAATTACCAAAGTCTTCTTTGCGAAATCAGTGACAATTGTGGGTGTTAGTAATTCAGTAATTCCGATGGGGTAATATCTAAGCCGTCGGCGAGAGCTATAACAGTTGTGAACGCAAGATTGACCTTGCCGCTTTCAATCCTTTGCACCTGGCTATACTCGAGACCTGACCGGGAGGCAAGTTCACGAAGACTGTAGCCTTTGTCTTCCCGAAGCTTCTTAAGATGTTTTGCAAATTTTGCCAGTATTTTTTCTTTCCCTGTCATTGGGTGACAAGGTGAATCATTTTACAAAGCCCACTGACGTATGAGCATACAACAAACCCAAAAATATCTTATCTTAGATGACATGATTTTGTCTCACCCTAAAAAAGTCCTTTAAATATTAACCGTCTTAAAGTCATGAGTCCTGACCAAAAAGCCTTACTGGAAAAGCCTCTCTCAGAGTTGCCACTCAATAAGGATCTTGTTGAGCTGCTGGAGTTTCATGGGCACAGGACCTTAAGTAATGTCCTGGAAAAAGATATTTCTTTTCTCAGAAAGAATCATGGCTTAACTATTCACGATGAGCTGGAGCTTTTCAAACTAGTTAAAGAAAATGGGCTGAGAGAAATGTGGAAGGGATAAATAAACAATCATTTCTTCCGAAAGGATTGCTTTTCTTTTGCCTTACGTTTTACATGACCTTCTATTTTGCGAAGCTGGTTGATAAGATTAAATAATTTATCATTCAGCGATTGAATCGTGGCAATATCAATATTGTAAAAAGAGTTGTAAAGGTTTTTTGCCGAGACGTTGTGCATGGTGGCTGTATGAATGAATTTTGACAGGTCTTCCATCATTGGTCTTATCTTTTTGTTGGTTATGTATTTTGCTTCGTGCTGCAGCCGGTGAAGTAATGCCATTTCTTCAACTGTATAGGTGCACCAAATCCCTTTCTTATATTCAGTATCGTTTCTAAAACGTGCCGGCACGATGATACCAAGGCTCTGTGTCTTTTGCAAATATTTTATCTCACCGGCCAGCCAATCTTTCACTTCATCTTTTACTGACCTGGCTCGTTGAACTAATGCAACTCCAGGTTTAGTATGCATCTGGCTAATTTGCTTGTAATAAAAGTAAAGCTTGTCCAATTTTTCTTTGACGGTCGAAATTCTATTAACATCAACACAGATGAAATCAGCAAGGTAGTCTTTGAAATCAGTTTCATTCAGATTGAGGTAAATAACCAAAACATTTAACGGCGGACAAAAATTGGTTCCATTTGTAACTGCTTTTAAATTCTCCAGACCTAGCAACAGATCATTTATGTACTGAAGGCTATAATAAGTAATAATTACGTGGTTTGTTTTATCGCAAACCCGATCGAGGAATGCAAATAACAATTTCACTAGTTTCTTATCTGCATTTATCCTGGAAAGTTTTCTCTTGATAAGATGTAAGCGTGACTTCCATTGAAGCTGAATCATCATCAATTCGCTATCAGATATTTTATGATCGTTATTCCAATAAGACGGGAAAGTTTCCTGAATATAGGTGAGGAAGCTATTACATTGTTGAAAGAGTCGTTTATACAATTTCTCTGTTTTAGAATCAACATCTTTTTCTATGAGTTCGCTGTATTCTATCGGATAGAGGTAATTAAATAACAAATCAAGCAAATGAATAATTGCCGACTGGTGATGTCGGATATAAAGTCTCTTGTGCTTTTCTTTTAAAAAACTATAAGCTACGGGTTTAAGTCGCTTTCTGGCTTTAATAAGTTCAAGCCTGCCCGTCCGTTCCCAGGCGAGATATTCTTTAGCGGCTATGATAGCATTTTTATCAAACAGTTTTTTTGGGTGGATGGTTTCTGAAATTAATTCATCAAGCATCTCCAATTCGTATGGTAGTGCCATAATGCAAGGCTTGTTTGTGCTACTACCAGAGCTTAACCATTAGAATTGTTCTTATTTGCCTTTAAGAACAACAATAAAATATGGAATATTTTGAGACGATTGAAATAGGAAAAAGCACACCTCTAGTAAATGAAAAGCAGCATAATTAAGGGTTAAAACGTCATCACAAAGTGAAGGAAACGTAAACAAATAATTATTTTTTGTTTACTTTGAGACTGCCAATGAACTTTTCACCACCATGGCAAACGCTCCACGATATGATGAAAAAACATTGCTGATGCAAGTAGCTGCAGGCGATAGAAAAGCTTTTACTGAGCTTTATTCTTCCTATGTAAATAATGTGTACAGGTATATTTTTCTTTTTACAAAATCGAAAGAAGAAACAGAGGAAATAATGCAGGATGTGTTTGTAAAAATCTGGGAGAAAAGAGAAAAGCTGGCTGAAGTAGAATCATTCAAGAATTATTTATTCAGGGCCGCGAAAAACAAATTGATCAGCGAAGTAAGACACTTGCAGGTAAGGCATCGGGTTCTTTCCGAAATCAAACGCAGCCGAGTTGGGGTACATGAGACAACAAATTATGAGGTTGATTATAAAGTCTATTACCAAGTAGTGCAAAAAGCTATAGAAAAACTGCCGCCCAAAAGAAAACTAATCTTCCGATTGAATACGGAAAACGGGCTTTCACACGATGAAATAGCCGACCAGTTAAAAGTTTCAAAATCGTTTGTAAAAAATCAACTTTATAAAGCATACGACTTTGTTCGTCAATACCTTTCAAAGCACGGGGAGCTTTATTTTCCTATGCTCATCACCCTCATTGGAATCATCAAGTAACCTTTCCCTCACAATTTATTAAAGCAAAATTTACCCAATAGAGGTGTTTTTCTAAACCTGAAGCGTCTTTCAGCAGAATAGCATCCATGCAACAAGAACAAATCAAAGCCTTTTTGGAAAAATTTGCAGCTGGTGTACATACCGATGAAGAACATCATCAGTTTATTGAATGGTTGAAGATTGCTCCCATTGATGAAGTGGAAGCTATCGCAGAAGAGTACAAATCCATTTTTGAATCGAAAGAATTGAGTTCTGCAAATCCAGAGCTTGTATCACAAATTGAAGCCTCACTAAATCAATACGAGTTGGGAAAAGAATATCATGTTTCAGGCAAAGTAATTCCATTAAGAACGATAAGAAAGATAGCAGTAGCCGCTTCTATCATTCTTGCAATCGGAGTTGGAGGTTATCTATTGTTCTTTTATAAAAGTGGAAAGCAACCGGAGATTGTTGTAAAGGAACAACAGAATGATGTGTCTGCCCCAACTGTTGCAAGAGCGACTTTGAAATTGGATGATGGAAGAATTGTTTATTTAGATAGCGCAAAGAATGGATCACTTGCCAAACAGGGAAATGTAAATGTGGTTAAACTTGCTGATGGACAAATTGTTTACCAGGGTAACTCAACAGGTGAAGTAAAGTATAACACTATAACGAATTCTCGTGGAAGCAAGGTGCAGCCACTTACTTTAATTGATGGAACGAAAGTTTGGTTGAATGCAGAATCATCTATTACCTATCCAACTGCATTTGCAGGAAACGAGAGAAAAATATCAATTACAGGTGAAGCATATTTTGAAGTAACAAAAGATGCAAGTAAAAAATTTATTGTTGATGCAAATGGTGTGACAACTGAAGTGTTGGGAACTCATTTTAATGTGAACTCATACCAGGACGAAGGTGACACAAGGGTTACTTTGCTCGAAGAATCTGTAAAAGTTTCAAAAGGAAATTCTACTGGTTTGTTGAAGCCAGGGCAGCAGGCTCAAATTACAAATGAAGTGAAAGTGGTAAGTGGAACTGATCTGGAACAAGTGATGGCCTGGAAAAATGGACAATTTGTTTTGAAAGGAACTGACGTAGCAGCATTGATGAGACAGGTTGCCAGATGGTACGATGTGGATGTTGTTTTTAACAGCAAGGTTCCTGAAAATAAATTCGGGGGCACTGTGAACAGAGATGTGAATTTATCTACTGTGCTGCAGGCGTTGAAAGAATATGGCGTAGTGTGCTGGCTGGAAGGAAAGAAAGTGATTGTCGAATGAGCCTCATCCCCAACCCTTCTCTACAAGTGTAGAAGGGAGAAAGAAAAGAGTTCTTTTAGGTAGTTTAAGAAAAAAGCCAGAAGTGCTACTAACACCCCTGGCCGGTGCTTGGGCTACCCCAATTATAATAGTCCGCTGAGACTGCTTATTGTGTAACCCAAACTAAAAACAAAGTTATGTTTTTAAAGGCTCTTTCTGTCCGACATAGTTGGGCAATAACCAAAACACTGCGAGTTATGAAATTAACCGCAATCATCTTACTCTCGGCTTGCCTTGCAGCAAGCGCCAAGGGACTGGCACAGAAAGTAACCATTTCTGTAAAAGACGCTCCCCTGGAAAAAGTATTTGACCAGATCAAGAAACAAACTGGATTTTCATTTTTATGGGATGAAAAAACGTTGAAACAGGCAAGACCAGTGACCTTCGATCTTAAAGAAGCTACAGTAGAAGAAGTGATGAATGCTTGTGTGAAGAACCAACCTCTTACGTACAGCATTATTCAGAACCTGGTGGTGATAAAAGAAAAAATTGCAACAAGCCCAAACGAAGTAACCACCACCGACCCACCGCCGCCAATTGATGTGCATGGAAAAGTATTAAATGAAAAAGGAGAGCCTGTAGTCGGCGCTAGTGTTAAAATAAAAGGCAGTAAAAATGGAACAAGTACAAATGAAAATGGTGAGTTTACGCTGAATGGTATCAGTGCAGATGATGCTACTCTTGTAATCAGCGGAACAAATATCGAGACCTTTGAAGTGAAAGTTGGCGACAAAACTGATTTTACATTAAAAGCAAAAACCAAGATCGTAAGTGGCGAAGAGGTACAAATATATAGCACCGGTTACCAACAAATACCGAAAGAAAGAGCAACAGGTTCATTCGTACAATTAGATAACACTATCATTAATGAACAATCGGGAACTTTTATCCTTGATAGATTGAAGGGAATTGCTAACGGTGTTTTCTTTGATAACCCATCAGGAAACAGAGGGAATAGGCCTGCTACACTTATTCGTGGATTTAGCACTATAGCTGCGCCTGCAGCACCTCTGATAGTATTAGATAATTTTCCTTACGAGGGAAACCTCAACAATATTAATCCTAATGATATCGAAACAATTACCATTCTTAAAGATGCTGCGGCCACTTCTATTTGGGGTGTAAGAGCGGGTAATGGAGTTATAGTAATTACAACCAAAAAGGGGAGATTTAATCAACCTACTAAAGTTGAGTTCAATTCGAATGTGACAATAATTCAAAAGCCGGATCTTTTTTATCTGAGACCAATCGCCACCAATGATTTGATCAATGTTGAGACTACGCTTTTCAGTAAAGGTTTTTATAATAGTCAGATAAGCAACAGTTCTCGCCCCACACTCTCACCCGTTGTAGAAATATTAAATAAAAGAAAACTTGGTCAAATCACGGCTGCTGACTCTGCAACACAAATAGATGCATTGCGGGGACTTGATATACGGAATGATTATGACAAATACATTTACCAAAATGCGGTAAATCAACAATATTCTGTAAACCTAAGCGGAGGATCTGATAAAATGACGTATCTATTTTCTACAGGCTTAGACAAAAATTTTGACAATCTATCTGCAGAGTACAACAGAATCAATTTCCGGTTAAATAATTCTTTTAGGCCTGTTAGAAATTTGCAGATTTCAACTGCTGCGTATTATACAAATAGCAAGGCTATTAACGGTAAACCGGCTTATGGGAGCACATTTATAAATTCTACCACTCAAAGATTGTGGCCCTATTTTAGGCTTGCAGATGCGAATGGCAATTCAGCGCCGTTGAATACTTATCGGCAGGGATATCTTGACACAGTGGGACGTGGCAAATTATTGGATTGGAGAATGTATTTGCTGGATGATTGGAAACACAATACCACGACAACAAATTTGCAGGACCTTACAGCAACTTTAGGACTTCAATATAAATTCCTAAATCATTTTAATCTAAATCTTCAATATCAATATGAGCGCCAGCAAACGACAACAGATGTTCTGAGAGATTTACAAAGCTTTTTTGCGAGAGATCAAATTAATAGGTTTTCGCAAATTAACTACACTACTGGTGTTGTTACATATATTGTACCGAAAGCCGGAATCATAGATAAATCAACGTCATTGGTTGCCTACCATGGCGGAAGGGCCCAAATCAACTATGATCAAACCTGGAATAAACATAACGTTGTGGCAATTGTTGGAAGTGAAATCCGAGAAGTAAATACACAAAGTAATACGTTTAGGGCATACGGCTACAATCCTGATTTAGCAACTGCTCAAAACATCGATTACATCACAACTTACCCCACGATTATCACTGGTGCTAAACAAGCAATCCAAAACAATTTGCAATTCTCTGATAAAACGAATAGGTACGTATCGATTCTAGCAAATGTTGCTTACACATTTGATTCCAAGTATACGATATCGGGAAGTGCACGAAAAGACGCATCTAACTTGTTTGGAGTGAACTCTAATAATAAATGGAAACCGCTTTGGTCAACTGGAGCAAGTTGGAACATTTCAGATGAGGGTTTTTACAAAGCATCCTTTATTCCGGTTTTAAGACTTCGTACAACATATGGCTATAGCGGCAATGTCAGTCCAACGTTATCTGCGCTCACAGCAATTCGTTATTTTGGCGCGGCGCCTTTCACAAATTTCCAATATGCAGCAATTAATCAATACGCCAATCCAGACCTTCATTGGGAAAAGTTGGGACAGATTAATATAGCGATAGATTTTGCAACGAAAAAGAACACATTATCAGGCAGCGCCGAATATTTCATCAAAAAGGGAAGTGATTTGTATGGCAGTTCGCCAGTTGACTATACTGCCGGCCTTTATACCTATTCTGTTATAAAAAATGTTGCTGATATAAAGGGCAAGGGAGTGGATATAAATATTGAAAGTAAAAATGTGGATCGCGTTTTCAAATGGTTCACTACCCTAAATTTCAACTACAACTCGTCAAAAGTTACTAACTACTATCTTACCACAACAACTGGGGCAAATTTTGTTGGAGGAGGTGGTGTCTTTTCAGGTATAATAGGCAAACCCCTTTATGCAGTATGGAGCTACCAATGGGCTGGATTAGATTCGTCAGGAAATCCACAAGGCGTACTGAATAAAGCGCCTAGCACAAATTATTCTTTAATAACAGGAAGTGGGACAACGATAAATGATTTGACCTATAGCGGGTCGGCTACTCCAACGGTCTATGGAAATTTATCCAACAGCTTTAATTGGAAAGGAATTACTCTAAGTGCAAATATCACTTACAAGTTTGGTTATTATTTTATGAAACAGTCGATAAACTACGGCTCCCTTTTCTCGCAATATAATGGGAATGCAGATTTTGCCAATCGATGGCAGAAACCGGGAGATGAAAAATCTACTACTATACCTGCAATGATCTATCCAAATAACAGTAATCGAGACAATTTTTACAATAGTTCAGAAATCTTAGTAAGAAAGGGAGATCACATAAGATTGCAGTTTGTGACCCTCAGTTATGATCTTTCAAAAAATAATTTTAAAAAGTTTCCTTTTGATAATATACAAGTATACGTAAATGCCAGTAACCTCGGTATTATCTGGCGAGCAAATAAAGATGGTATTGATCCTGATTACGGAAATACTTTACCACAATCGAAAAGCATAACGTTTGGGATAAAAGGAAGATTGTAATTCTTAACTATCAAAACAATAACAATGAGAACAATAAATCTAAACTTGAACATACTTTGTCTTTCAATATTATTCGCCTGTTTTATTTCCTGCAAAAAGTATCTGGAAAAAAAACCAGACAAAGCCCTTGCTGTGCCAACAACCATTGAGGATTGCCAGGCAATATTAGACTACAATTACACGATTAATCAATATATGAATAATGGCATTGGTGAAGGAAGCGCTGATAATTATTATTTATCCTATGCCGATTGGGCGGCTTTATATTTTCAATCTGACAAAAATATTTATGTTTGGGGCGATGAGATTTTTTTTGACAACCCACCCGGATCTAACGATTGGTCAAATCTTTATTCCCTTCCCTATCGATCAAATGTCGTTTTAGAAGCATTGAAGAAAATTCAGGCGAACGCCCAAACTCAGGGAAGTTGGAATAACGTTGCCGGTTCTGCGTTTTTTCTAAGAGCCTGGGCATTTCATGTTCTTGCCGTTGATTTTGCAAAAGCCTATGATAATACGACCGCAAATTCTGACTTAGGTATTCCCTTAAGATTAAATTCGGATTTTAATCAAGTGTCGGTGCGTGCAAGTGTTCAACAAAGTTATTCGCAAATAATCGCAGATCTGAAAGCAGCAATACCATTATTACCGGCAAATCCAAGTCATGTCATGAGACCTTCAAAAATAGCGGCATATGCTCTTTTAAGTCGAGTATACCTTTCTATGCGGGATTATGTAAAGGCTGGCTTATATGCAGATTCAAGTTTGCAATTAAATGGCTCGCTACTCGATTATGCGACCTTATCCGGAACAATACCCATCTTTAATCAAGAGGTAATATTCCATGCCACTGGCGGAAGTAATTTGCTTTACTATGCTAAAGTTGATTCAACTCTTATTCAATCTTATTCTTCAGATGATTTGAGAAAATCTATTTTCTTTCTTGATAATGGCAATGGCACTTATGGATGGAAGTCTAGTTACGATGGAACGAATTATGATTTGTTCACTGGAATTGCTACTGATGAAATGTACCTAACAAGAGCCGAATGTTACGCGAAACAAGGCAACACCACCTTAGCAATGCAAGATTTAAATATTCTAATGCAAAAGCGATGGAAAAATAATGGTACCTGGGTACCGCTGACTGCGACGGATGCCACTGATGCATTGAATAAAATTCGAACTGAGAGACGTAAAGAATTTGCTTGGCGGGATTTGAGATGGATGGACATCAAAAGATTGAATAAAGAAGGAGCAAATATCACTCTCAAAAGAATTCTCAATGGCCAGACTTATACATTGCCTCCTAATGATAACAGATTTGCATTGCCTTTTCCTGCAGCTGTTATCCAAATATCCGGTATGCCGCAAAATCCGCGATAACTTATTCAGAAAACAGAGTTTTTTTTCATTAAAACAAGAGAAATCATGAAGATTAAAAAATTTTCACTGCTTTTGCTATTTTCTTTCTTTATCTCCCAGTTCAGTTTTTCGCAAAGCAAAGCATTGACAATTGGAGATAAAGTTCCCGAGCTGCAGTTTAAAATGGTAAACTATAACGACAAGTCAGCAAAGTTGAGCGATTTCAAAGGGAAATTATTAATTCTCGATTTTTGGTTTGCCCAATGCACTGGTTGTGTTCTTCATTTCCCCAAAAACGATTCTTTACAAAGAAAATTTAATGGGAAAATTCAATTTCTTCTCATTAATGATTTGCGTGACAAGGGCAATGATGAAGATGCATTAAATATTTTCTTCTCCAAAAGAAAAAACAAAGCCGGAGAAAAATTTCAATTGCCAACCGCTGTGGAAGATACAAACGCAATCAAATTGTTTCCTCATAAAATCGATCCACATTATGTTTGGATAAACCAAGAGGGTAAGGTAATTGGTATTACAGGCTCGGAAGAAGTTACTGAAAAAAACATAGCCGCTCTATTGAATGGGAAGCAGGTAACACAAAGAATGAAAAATGATATAGAATTTGATTATTCCAAACCTCTATTGGTAAACGATAACGGCGGAGTGGTCCACAACTTTATATATCGGTCCTTGTTGACTGGATACCTCGATGGAATGAGTAGTCCAGCACTTGGCACTCCTAAAGGAAGTTCTTTCTCGAGAATAGGCGCTGTTAATTTTCCAATTATAAGTTTGTATGGATTAGCATATCCAGAACTCAATCATTATCAATATGTGTATAGAAATCGAGTCCTTATGGAAGTAAAGGATTTATCAAAATATGAGACAAATGATGAGAATTATGATTCGTGGAAATACAACAATACTTATACATATGAATTAATTGCAGGCGTAAATACTTCAATGGAGAAACTACAGGAAATGATGCGACAAGACCTGGACAGGTATTTCGGTTTGGTAATAAGAAAGGAAAAGAGAAACGTGAAATGTCTCGTTTTAAGACGCGATTCTGAAAACATCACAGCTTACTCAAAAGGTGGAAAGACTGAACAAAACATAGGTGCAGGAATTATTGATACTGCAAAATATGCTCACAATATCTCTCTATATGAGTTTGTGGAAACCTTGAATTTATCTTTATCTCTCCCCGTTTTGGACGAGACGAGAATTACAGAAAAAATTACCCTTGATAATTTACCTGGAGACTTACAAAATATTAATGCCTTGCGAAAGGCGCTGAACAAATATGGGCTTTCTATTACTGAGGAAGAACGAAGCATAGATTTAATTATTATTTCAGAGAAGCAGCAACAACAATAGTGAATCCATCATTCGATATAAATATTTCGACAAATAAAGTAAACAGGGGGTGCCGAAAACCTGATCTAGAGTAGGCAAAATAAAAATTGATACAATGAAATTGAGTTTCGGTTTCTTATTATTACTGTCGGTTACGTTGTGTTTTAGTTTTGTTTATCCGAAGCATAAACGTAACTATGTTACATACGTTTATGTAGGGCCTTGTTCTCTTGGAAGTCAAAGGGATGCGGCCAACTATTTTAAGGGTGATGCTACATCTTCTGGGCCACCTGAAAAAATATGTACCATTACTGCAGAAGATAATGGGGATCACCCTGATTTTTCATCGTCAAATCCAGTTGATTTTCCCGTACAGTTTACTCCGATTACAAAACAGGCTTGCCAATAAAATTATGCGGTATAATGATCACGAATGCCCCTGCTAGGGGAATGTAAATTCGAGAAAACATTTTCTCATGTACGTGGCTGTTCCTTTGGTTATGTTAGCCACTCCGAGGGTTTCTGTCTAGAATGCCCTTTATTTTAAAAGCAGTTTAGTTTTCTCATAAGCAAACATGCAGTCAGTTTGGTAAGGGGGAGAAAAGCAGCTCCCCTTTTTTTAAAACAGCGGATCTATGAATAGAAAGGCTGAACAATTATATCAAACGATGTTGACAGATTTGTTATACTGTCAGCAAAAAGGCATGAGCCACCAGGAAGAAATAGATTGCTGTTTCCAGATCAGTAACAAATACTGGGCTGTTCTAAAAAATGAAGTTGGAAATTATGAGTTTGAATTCGTGATTGATGAAATACATTTTTTTAAGAAAATCAAGCCGCTGTTTATTGCACAGATAGAATACTATGGATATTTGCAACATGCGCAGTCGTTTAAGGAAAGTACAAATGATTCGGTAACGCTCCAGGAATTCTGGAAACGGGAATCGAACCGGTTGAAAAAATTTATTAGAAAGAATGAAGCGGTTTATAATTATTACAAGAATGAGGAAACAGAAAACGATGAAAGCTGGTTTGTGAGAGCGAATAATGATCTGAGTAATTTTTTATCTGCAAGCTCTTATGATCTGGACGCAAACGCTAATACAAGTCACGATCATCTAATATCAAAGATCATCGCCCTGGAAAAATATGATGAGTATGTGAAAAAAGAGCTTGAAGAAATTAAAACTGATTGAACAAGGGCTGGTCATTTATTTTATTTGTAATCTTAATCTGTACACTATGCCAGTGACAATTCTTACAAAAGAAGATCTGCAAGAGTTTAAAAAGGAAATGCTCATGGAGATGAAGGCCATCCTTGAGCAAGGACCAGCCAAACCAAAGAAGTGGCTGCGATCACCTGCAGTGCAGGAACTACTCCAAGTTTCACCAGGCACATTACAAACGCTCCGTGTCAATGGAACTCTCAAGTGTTCAAAAATTGGTGGGATTGTGTTTTATGATCATGACCATATTCAGAAATTACTTGAGGGAAGAAAATAGGACTACCTAATCATTAATTGTTTTCTATGACAGTAACTGTACTAACAAAAGAGAGCCTCCAGGAATTGAAGTATGAAATACTTGATACAATTAAGGCTACGGCGGAGGGAAAGAATGGTGAACCAAAGAAATGGTTGCGTACCCGGGAGTTGCAGGAGCTAATTGATTTATCAGCCGGCACTTTAAAAAATTTGCGTGATGCAGGAATCATTAAATACTGGAAAGATGTTCAGTTTGTTTATTACGATTGGGAATATATAGAAGAGTTGTTGGAAGGTCCGCATAGAAAAACTAAAAAGACGAAGAAATAATTTAGGATACCAATTTTAGATCGCATAGCTATGATAGTAAATCTGATTACAAAAGAAGAATTGCAGCAATTCAAAAAAGAGTTATTAACTGAACTGGCAGAGCTCATCAAGTCAAAAGAAACTGTTACTCCCAAATGGCTGAAGTCTTACCAGGTGCGAGAACTACTCGGAATCTCAAGAGGAACATTACAACATCTAACAGATAAGGGGACGCTAAAAGCGACGTTGGTTGGTGGGCTTTTGTTTTATGAGTATGATGATATAGTGAAGCTGATGCGGGGTGGAAAAAAGAAATAGAAATACCACTATGAAATGTGAATTGAAGATCTTCCAGGCCATGCTATACTGCCCTTATAAAGCATGGCAATTGCAAAAAGAAGAGAATCTTCAATCACATATCTCTGTACAATCAAACAAGTCACAACTTTATGATAAGATTGCAAGGGCAGCCTGGCATTATTCAGAGATGGTTGCAACGGGGCAGATAATACAAACTACAGAGAAAGCAAAAAAACTTTTTGAAGATGTCAAAGAAATGATGAATAAAAGTATTGCTCCTGTTTTTTATAAAAATGCTCATTGTCATGAATGCCCGTTTTGGAAATCCTGCCATCAGAAATTAAAAGAAAAAGATTGCATCAGTTTGTTAGGTGGAATGTCCTCTAATGTGGTATTGAAGTATCATAATAAAGGGATTTTTACGGTTCTGCAATTGTCTCATCTATTTCGCTTACGAAGAAGAAGAAACAGGCCGCAAAGCTCCGGCAGCTATTTATGGGAATTAAAAGCATTGTCCATCCGGGAAAAGAAAACTTTTGTATTGCGGGTCCCGGAAATTAGAGAGCATGATATTAGTATCTATATCGATTTTGAAGGGTTGCCAGATAAAGATTTTATTTACCTAGCCGGCGCTGTGATCAAAGAGCCAGAAAGAGAAGACCAGTTTTTTTCATATTGGGCAAACGATAAAGAGAACGAAGAAATCATTTTTCTGAATTTGTTTGAGTTATTACAACAATACCCGGAGGCAGTTATTTTTCATTATGGCAGTTATGAAACAAAAGCTCTCAAAAAATGGAAAAGGATATACAAGGAAGAATTTGCGGCTATTGAAAAAAGAATGATCAATCTGCTGAGTTATTTCAGAACACATGTATACACTCCAACGTATTCCAATGGCCTTAAAGAAATATCAAGGTTTTTAGGATTTAACTGGACGGAGGCTGAAGCGGATGGCCTGCACAGCATTGAATGGCGAAAGAATTGGGAAAGCTCTGGAGGTGAAAAATGGAAAACAAAATTGATTCAATATAACCTTGATGATTGCAATGCATTAATCAGAGTGCATGAGTGGTTAAAACAGCTTTCTATTGATGATGAGCAGAACAATGTGCAGCGAATCTCAAAGATGAAAAAATATACTCCGTATCGTTTGCAGAATAACACGGAGTACGGCGAAGATTTTCAGTATATCAGTAAAGCAGCTTATTTCGATTATCAGCGCAGTAAAATTTACTGGAGAAGTGAAAAGAGACCCTCAGCTGCTTATAAAAAGAAGAGTCAACCAAAACATTTCGGAAGGGGTCACCTGGTATGGCAACCTAAAAGAATAAATGAAATCATACAAATTGCTCCATTGAAAAGATGTCCTCACTGCGGATGTAGAAAACTATATCGTGCTGTCAAACAAAGGACCTTCCGTATTACCGACCTGAAATTTACAGCAACCGGCATCAAGCAATGGGTAATAGAGTATCACAGCGGAAGCGGTAAATGTTCCAGGTGCAGACTGAAATACAATGACAGTGTTCTAAAGCAATTGCGTCTTGGCGAAAATCTTTTAGCATGGGCAGTGAACCTGTATGTAAATTATCATGTCAGTTTTGCCATGGTAAGTCGAATGCTCTATGAACAATTCGGGATATGGGCAAACCCAACGTACTTTAATGACCGGAATTATTACTGGTGGCAAAAATTCAAACCGGAAGTTGATTATTGCTGGCAGATCATTCGCAACAGTCCGATCATTCATATCGATGAAACAACTGTGCGTCTTGCAAAAGGGAAAGACCGAGGTTATGTATGGGCCTTTGCAACACCGCATACTGTATTTTATCATTTGACACTTACTCGTGAAACGGCTTTTCTACAAGAGTGGTTGAAAGATTACAATGGTATAATTGTAACTGATTTTTTTCCTGGCTATGAATCGGTGCCGGTCAAGCGGCAAAAATGTTTGATACATCTGATCCGTGATTTGAATGATGATCTTTTTAAAAATCCTTTTGATGAAGAATATAAATTACTCGTAAACTCTTTTAACCTGGTGCTTAAAAAAATCGTGGCCACTGTCGATCGTTATGGGTTAAAGAAATTTCATTTAAAAAAATATGAAAAGGATATAGCTCGTTTTTATAAAGGCTTTGTTGATTGCAAACATGAAAGTGAGTTGACGATGAAATATGCGAAGCGTTTGAAAAAACATTGGGATGAACTCTGGACATTTCTTCATCACGACAGTTTGCCCTGGAATAATAATAATGCTGAGGCCGCCATTAAAGCGTTTGCTTTACATCGCCGTGGTGTGAATGGGCAAGTGAGTGAAAATGGGTTGAAAGAATATTTGAGTATGCTAACCATTTCTCAGACCTGCCGATACCGGGATATTTCTTTCCTTGATTTTCTTCGTGGAAGAACAGGCATCTGGCAGAATATTGATCCTGCTCTTTTGCCTGGGTTCCTGCCACTCAGCCAATCAAAGCTGTTTGTTAGGAAACTGAAACTTCAGAATAAAAAGGAATGGGAGGAATGGGTGAAGAGTAGGAAGCGGCCGGGATTTATTCCTGAGGATCCTGCATGCTTTGAGTAAACCTAATTTTGCTATTATGAGAATGGTAACCTTACCCGGATTTCACGAACTATTTGTTGGGCACGAAAAAGACTACAATGAATTTGTTAAGGACATGCCTTCGGAGATTGTGATCTCGGTTTTAATTATGCTCAATAATGAACTTAATGCTCCCTTACCCGAAACTGAAAACCAAAAAAGATTAAGAAATATAGTTTCGTTTAGGTTCACAAAAGATCAACTTGCTCTATTAAATACTGCATTTGAGAGTTACAGAAAAAGCACTGGAGGACATTATCAAGATTATGTTTTTGGCAGAAGATATTTAATCTCTATGATTTTAAAAGAATTGAACAACTATCGTTCTTTTGAGCTCACTGATACTTCTCCCCAACAGGAATTCAATTTTCTGATGGCTTATCTTTTAACTGTTGAAGAAATAAATAATAAAGATCATCAGCTTCTTGCTGAGGCCAAGGAAAAAGCAAACGAACCATTGGGCGTTTACAGAATGATTTGGACTCCGAATTTTAACCAGTATGATTTTAATGAAAGGACGGATCCTGGTTTTCAATTCTTCAAGCTGTTGTGTTTTGTGCGGTTTTCACTTCTGGAATATCGTAGTTATGTAAAAGAATATATCAACAGTCTTGGATTCAAAAGCTATGGGCAGCTATTACATAGCATTCATGTGGTAACCATGACTACATTAGACTATCGAAAAGAAGAGGTCTTTTCAAAGCTCAATTATATAAACCCATTAGAAGGAGTTGATGAAACTCATTTGAAGGCACAAACAATAAATGGCCAGATTGGAAGTAAGGAGTTTTTTTTAAATGATATTCGAAAAGCTCCATTGTTCTATAATCATAATCATAAGTACATGGTAATAGATGAGGATTTGTATAATAAGAAAACATACAAAGGACCTTTCTTCGAGCTTTATTATGCGACGTCGCTAAAAGACAAAATATCCTTCAACCAATACAGTAATGAAGTTTCGTTAAGAGTTCTGGAACAAGTTTTATTCAGAGGCATTCTATCAGGCCTTCAAAACACAAAATACGACTGCATTCATTTTGATGACAATAGCGATACTTCTCCTGATTGTTATTACCGGATGAATAAAACTATTTTTCTCAATGAATTCAAGGCATATTTATTTCCTGACGAGCTTTCCAGTAATCCCGACTTTGACAAAATAAAAGAATACATCGATAAGCGGTTTGTAAAAAATGAAAAAGGAAAAGCCAAAGGCATTACCCAATTAATTAATCAAATAGCGAGGTTATACAATAATCAAATTGAGTTTGATAAAAAATTTCGTGAAGAACTATTTGAGAAAACGATTACGATCTATCCTATCATTTGTCATAATGAGTTCAATTTCTCAATGCCAGGGATTAACGAATACCTCAACGATCTTTTCATTAAAGAAATAGCTCCTGAAATTCGAAAACGATTTATCATTAAACCACTTACTCTAATTAATCTTGATATTCTGTACGACTTTATGCTGAGAGGTGGTAATTTCAAACAACTTGAAATATTTACTGAACGGTATCATCGAATAATTGAAAATCGAAAAAAACAAATGGATAAAAAACCAAATGCAGATAATTTTTTGAGGGCTAAGTGCAGTTTTGATGAAATTTATAACAGCGTTTTCTTTACTGAATTAAAGAATATTCCAAAGACAACCGATGTTACAAAACGATTGTTTGATCTTATAGGGGTCAAGCAAGAAGAATTGGATGAAGTAATCTAAATCAGAGGGAAACATTTATCTTGAAAGAGGTTTTTGGGCGATTAATAAAACTGATTGCTAATTATGACAGCGAAACCTGAACTGAAAAAAGAAAAACTGCAAGGTGGCATCTTAATAATCGGATCACTGTATTGGGAAAATGAAACTAATGCTGTTAATAAAGTGCTGGGCAAATTAAGAGAAGATTGGAGAATCAAAGAACTAAATATCGAGGAGAAAATCCCAGTGCGATGCTTAATCCGGTATGGCAGAAAATCAAGTAGCCGTTATGATACGTACACGATGCTCTTTTCCAATTCTTGCCCAAAATTAGGAAGTGCTATCCTTGTGCCTTTTAAGGATACAATACCGGTTGAAAAAGATTTTAAAGGTTTAGCTGACCAGGTTTCTACTGTTGCTTTGGTAGAAGGCATACGGGAAGCTACAGAAATAAACTCTTTCAAAAAATGGGGCATGGTTGCGTTGAAAATTATGCCGTCATTAATAAATAGTGATCCAGATGTAGCAAAGCAACTTAAGGACTGGTGGGCGGGTCTGCATAGAGGTTCTATAGACGAAAACCCTTACAGAATTAGTGGTCTTGAGCGGTCATCTGTTACTAATGAAGGCTTCTTAAATATTGAAGTTTTTTCGGAAGATGACCTGAAACCATTTGATTACATTTTGGCAACGCCAGTCGTTCCAGGAATATCAGCATACCCAACTGGAAAGGTAATTGCAGATGCAATGAATAAATCAACTCCAAAATATCACACCTATTTTCTCGAAAATATTAAAGCAGAAATAAGAACCTTTCAGGACGAAGAAATTATTGAAAACATTTCAGATAATGTTTCTGATCTGATAACTTATCCATCAGAATTATTAGATTTTAATAACTACCCTGCAAGCCAAGATGGAGTAAATCAATTTAGGAAAGATCTGGTCAGACGTCTTGGAGATTCTCTATTCATTCCATCTGAAACTGCGTTGTGTTTTCATGTATTGAAAAGTTTAGTATATCCGTTTGAGCATAAACCGGGAGAAGATATTGAGGCTATTGAAAAAGGATGCAATAACGCTGTTGAATTATTTGATAAACGATTTGGGATTTATCATGATCCTTTTGTTAAACCGGAAAAGGAAACGCCCTGTAAGAAATTACTATTTTATGTATTGGGCATGGAAAAAGTGCCAGGTATGGTAAGAGAAAGAATCGAAGCTCTCATAAAAACAGATTTGAAGGATAGACAAAAGCTAATTGAATATTATGAACAGTTTCGAGCAATCAAGGCTTTCAAAGAGGAAAATAAAATTCCCGGGACTCATGAAGATCGAATTTATTACGACTTCTATATTAGAAATGTAACGGAGCAGCGGAAAATTTTGAAATATTTTATTGATGGGCTTAACAACAGAGTTATCAATAAATGCTGGGTTCAATACCTAAAACCAACTTTCGACTTTGAATGGTATTTTGATCGTCCCTATATTACCGCTATCCCAAATTCAAGTGATTATTTTGATAATCGACAAATGGATTTATGTGGACATAGGATTGGTGAAGTGCCTATTGTAAAAGCAAGAGAATTACAAAAAGTTTACAAGAACGATCAGGAGGAATTTTACAAGGAATTACAAAAATACTTGACTGTAGACCAGGTTTTTCACCAACTAAAGTATTATCTCGGTTTTCTTTCCGGACCGATAATTGACAGAAAGCCTGTTTTTGAAGAACTTGAACTGTTATTTAAAGAAAAAAGATGGTTCGGATTTTATTCTTTGGGCCTTGCTCAAATAGAAGGCCTTTTTACCGAGATGCTTAAGACAATTGATCAAGATTTGCTAAAGCCTTCTCTTACGGAAAAAGTGGAGGCCGTCAGACCAGTCTATGAATTAGCGCATCATTCTTTTGATTACTATCAATACCACATTCCGATACTAAGAAATAAGTTTATGCATTTGGGGATCGATAAGATTGGGGAAACTAATTGTTATGACATACTCTACGATCTTCTATATCTTTTTAAAGTTTATACAGAACTTAAGACCCCATTACCCGAAATAAATAATATTATCAAGAAAAAACAGCAAGAAGACTTTTTAGACATTCATGGTTTCAATCGATACTTTGATCTGATAGAGGCAGTGAAGAGAAGTGGAAACATGGAGTCAATTAAGAATGAAGTTGAATTATTTGAAAAGGATTTTTTGATTGGGTACATCGATATCGAACATTTTGTGAGAGAAGTTCAAGACTTGGTTCCAAAAGCAATTGCCCATTGGTATAATACGATAAAAGTGTATACTGAGCATAATACAGTTTCAGTAGACCTTGAGAAGCTGACTATGCATTTGTTTGAGAAATCAAAAGACGAATATTTGGTTTTGATAAACCCTGTGTACGAAGCCTATAAAGAAATTTTTTCCAATCTTAATGGATATAATCGCTTTTTAGCAAGATTCGAAAAATATTTGCCTTCTCTCTCTAAAAATTTGAAGGACGATTTAAACAAACTGTATGAAAAGCATAAGGATGATTTCAAAAAGCTATCTTTTATCTTGAATAACATTATTGAATAGGATTATTTACGCTGCTTTTCCAAAAAGGACATATTTGAAAAGCATATCCTCTATTATCTCTTGAATTTGTCATCTAATTTAAAAAAGGGCATCGGAAAAGCGGATTGTTTGTCTTTCTTGATTTCCTCCAGATGAACGGCGAAAGATAGATTTAGTATTGCCGCCCTGGCCATTGACATTAAGATGCCGACTTTTTGCTCAAACTCATGGCGTCTGATTTGATAAGTAAGACCATTGTCTACAATAGCCGTTTCTCCAATATCAACTATCTTGAAAGATTTGTGTTCAATAAAATTTCGGATGGAAGCGAGTTGCTGAGCTTCGGGAAGAATTGATCTAAAAAATTCTGAATCGTTTTCATATAAATCTTTACTTAGCCAGTATAATCCTCTGAGGGGCCAGTTTTGACTCTCAGTAATTACAGGATGCAATTCCCAATCTTTGCTGCCGGCGGCTCTTTTTTTCCATACCTTTCTGAAGGATACATCTTTGGGATCCAACCCGATCTTGAAATAAGAATTCACGAGATAGCCAATCTTGTCGAATATTGAGTAACAAATACGAAACGCAGCTTTCAATTTTTCTGTACTTAGAGAATAAACTGCATAATCCAGTGTATCCATTTGCATATTGTCCTTGTCAGAAAAATGTGGTTTTTGATTTGTTAATGATTGATAATAAAGATACCTGGCACTGACGAATTCCTGTTTTATTTGATTGTACAACGAATGAAAAAAAGGCGGCTCATCTTTTTTTAAAGTTATGTTAGGGAGAAATAGGCAATCATGAGCAACAATGTTTTCATAGATAAAATCATTTAAGGGATTTATGAAAAGAGAATTGTCTATACACCATTGCCTATAATCTCTTTCGCTATCTGATCGCCCTAAACTAAAGTTTTTTAAATCTTGTTCAATTTCAAGTTTCTCTTTTCCATAATTTTCCTCAAGGATATCAGCCATATTCTGAAATGCCTGCTGACCATCCGCATAGACATCTTTACTTACAGCACCTTGCTTTAAATACTTATAAGCGTATTGACAAAATACAGATCTATGTCCATCGTCAAAAAGAATGCGTACATAATGTGCAAGCCCAAATCCCAAATTACCGATTGCCATACCAAAACCGGGTTTTAATTCTATGGCCTTATTCCAGTAGTGAATAGCTTCAACAATCCTTCCGACTTGGTTAAATGTGTTTCCCAGATTTGTATTTACCTCAGATAATACCTGAGTTAACAAACCAGGATTATCTATTTTCTCTGATATGCTAATTGCTTTGCGAAGATTGACAATTTCGTTTTCAATTTCAGGTGTTTCAAATGCCCAAAATTCATTCCTATTAATGGTATGCGTCAATTGATGCAGATATGCCCAACCATTTGCAACAAAAAAATGAAAGATAGCTTTATTGTTATCGGAAAAATCAACAAGGCTTCGGGATTTTGCGAGTCTAAGACCGTTTTTTATAACATTTACGTCTTTGTTTTCACGGCCAGTTTCAAAAATATGTGCTAATAATTCAAGGACCCGAGCGGATTCAAATTTATCTATGTTTTGCAGAGTTAGAAGCTCTTCATAGGTGTATTCCTCTTTCATTTCCGTGATGGCTTTAAAGAGGCAAAATTACAGTGGAATTATGAGCCAACCGCTTGATGTTTTACCGCGACTAAATCAGGTTTGTGCCTATCACGAAGCTTTTGCATTTCCTCGCTGATAAGTTTTTCTTTCACTTTAGAATAATGCTGCGTTTGTTTGAGCGAAGAATGTCCGAGCATGTCGCTGACAGCCTCAATCGAAGCACCGTTATTAAGCGTTACAGTAGAAGCGAATGTATGTCGGGCAATGTGGAAGGTTAGCGTTTTATCTATGCCGCAAACGTCTGCAATCTCTTTTAAATAGCTATTCATCTTTTGATTGCTTAGGATAGGCAATAAGGTCTCTTTCTGCCGGCATACGGGGTTATCTGCGTAATTCTTTAAGATTGCCTCGGGTACTTCCAGGAGAGGAATACGGGATAGCTTTTTAGTCTTCTGCCGGCGGATGAATATCCAGCGGCCGCCATCAATACCGATATTAATATGCGACTCATTGAGATTTTTTGCTTCACTATATGCAAGACCGGTGTAACAGGAGAAAAGAAAAATGTCCCGCACCTGGACAAGTCGATCGGAAACAAATTTTTTGTCTGCGATGGTTTGTAATTCTTCCTCGGTAAGCACTTCTCTTATTACTTCTTTCTTCGTCATCTTGAAACCGAAGAAAGGATCTTCATGGAGCCAACCTTTTTTGCGACATAGAATAACAATCTTTTTGAAGTTGGCCAGGTATTTCATGGTGGTGTTATGATTGCACCTGCGGACTGTTTTCAACCAATATTCATAATCCGTAATGAATGAGTAATCGAGTTTCTTGATATCGATATCGGAAACGTTGTACTTGTACTGAAGAAATTTTTGTGTGTGCTCCAAAGAGGTCTTATAACGTTCTAAAGTACCTGCAGCAAATTCTTCTGTCTTTATCAATTCTTTGACCTGATTATTGTGATGTTGAAAAATTTCAATGATCGTTCGCGGCTTTTCAGAAATGCCGAGCCATTTGTTTTTAAACAGTTCAATGGTGAATGATAGATTCTCCTGAACTATTTCCCGTTGCAATTGATACACTCGATTTCGTAGTGTATCAATGAACGTATTGATACTCTTTGCTTCTTCAGTATTGATGTTTGATTTTACTTTACCTGCTTCTCTGGACCATTGCTTGCTTTCGACATATCTTTTTGTGGAAACCTCGAAGCGTTGGCCATTAATAGTAACCCGTAAATAAATTGGGATAAGCCCGTCCGTCGTGGCTTTTGCCTTCTTTGCATAAAAGAGGATTGACAAAGTTGTGCTCATGTGGTGACCCCTTGTTAATGTGATAAAATTAGATTTTCGGGTAAGGCAAGACAAGATGTTCAATTAATGGAATGCTTACTGGACAGGTGTTTCAGCATGTCTCGGTTACCCGGACTGTCAATCCACTCGGGTAACCGAATTGATCACCTAGCTACTGTGTTTTTTTGAATGAAGTGGAGAGGGTCAAAAATTGAAATGCCCGTCTGTAGTGCATTTGACGAGCATTTGAATTGAATGAATTGGTTATCGGCGGAGAGAGAGGGATTCGAACCCCCGGACCTTTTGGGTCAACGGTTTTCAAGACCGCCGCATTAGACCGCTCTGCCATCTCTCCGGCGCAAAAATATGCGTTGAGAGTTTGAGAAAAAAATTATCCGGGAGAAATAATGTTTTTTTCAAAAAGTCATTTCCTACCCTCAAAAGATTTAAAAAAGTTTCTCTCCTGAAGGCTTCCGACTTCGTTTCAAACTCTTCATAATAATGAATAATAAAAAGGATTCGGTTCTTAGTGGATTTTACACCCACTTTGTTGTGCTTTATTAATCTCTCTTCGAGCGAGGAACTGTGACCAAAATAAAAACGATTGTCTTTTAAGGAGCGCAAAATATATGTGTAATACACATCAGCACATTGTTAGGATTTTCAAGACCGCCGCATTAGACCGCTTTCACAGAACCCTGCGGGCTGCCATCTCTCCGGCGTCCGCAGGAGCCAGTGGCCAAAAATAGCCTTGCACAGGTTAACAGCAAAATCGGTTTCGAAAATAATTTAGGACTTGAATAATTGAAATTACCCTTCCACTCTTTTCATCTTTGGAACAAGGAAATGCATAATTATCCATGCAAGAAGATAGGAACCGGCGCAGATCGCAAACATAATATAGTAAGCTGTTTCGATACTGTTGATGCTGCGGTAATGCACAAACATTTGCTTTTGTACAAACAATGATAATGCTATGCCACCAAAACCACCAAACATGCCACCAAGCCCGGTTACAGAAGCAGTAGAATTTTTAGGGAACATATCACTCACTGTTGTAAAAATATTAGCACTCCATGCCTGGTG
>Ga0070698_100001120_pt1 | contig 29598 bp, 20 predicted proteins | sample KBSK1502metaG_FD_65477 | JGI IMG/M metagenome (GOLD analysis project Ga0070698, IMG submission 65477) | Corn, switchgrass and miscanthus rhizosphere microbial communities from Kellogg Biological Station, Michigan, USA - KBS K1-50-2 metaG | ecosystem: Host-associated > Plants > Roots >...
AATGACTTCCTCTGTTCGCCTCGGCGCTGCCTCGGCGCGCCTCCGCGCTCAAAGTTCTTGACCTATCAGCTTAATCGCCCTGCCTCGCCAAAACGTGAGGGCCCGCGGCATCGCCGCGGGCCCTCTTTCCTTCCCTGATTCAAGCTTACCGCTTCTCTACTTTTTCCCCGGTGGCGCTCCCTTGGCAGCGCTGTCGGGCGGAGTCGCTGGCGGCGTTGCCTGTCCACGCGGACGCGGAGCAACCGGCGCTCCCTCCCCCATCCGCTCCAGACCACCCACCACGACCGTCTCTCCTGCCTGCACTCCGTTGAGGATCTCGACCACTCCAGCCGACCGTACGCCTAACGTCACCACGCGCCGGGCGGCTTTGCCATTGACGACCGCCCACACCACGTTCGCCGACCGCATGGGCTGAATCGCGTCTTCGGGCACCACGACCGCGTTGGCCCGCGTGTCGGTCGCCAACCGGGCCTCGACAAACATGCCGGGCTTGAGCAGCCGACTGGCGTTGGGCGCGCTCGCCTTGACCAGGATCGTACGGTTTTCGTTCTGCACGACCGGGTCAATGAAATCAACACGCGCGCGGAACGTCCGTCCTTCCTGCGACGCAACCGAGAACTCAACCACCTGACCCGGACGGAGCTTCACCGCATAACGCTCAGGCACCTCGATCACCGCGCGCTGCGGGTCTACGGTCTGTAACGTGAGCAGCCGTGTGCTGGTCGTGACATAGTCGCCAACGCTCACGAATCGCTGACCGATCGCACCGGAAAACGGTGCGCGCACCATCGTGCGTTCCAGTTGCAGTTCGAGCAGCGCCAATCCCGCCTCGGCGCTCCTCGACGCCGCTTCGGCGCGCTCGAGGTCGGCCGGCGACGCGGCATTCTGCGCCCGGAGCCGGCGCACGCGGTCGAGCTGCTGCGTCGACAAATCCCGATCAGCCTTGGCTCGCTCCGTCTGCGCCTTCAACATCGCGTCGTCGATCTTCACCAGCGGCGTGCCGGCGTCGACCGACTGACCTTCGCGGAACAGCAACGCCGTCACCCGACCTTGCTCGTCAGGCTTGAGCTCAATCGCCTGGACCGCTTCGATACGACCCGTGGCGCGCACGGCGTCAACAACGGATTGACGCCGCGCGACATCCACGTCCACCGGCATTGGAGGCATCGCCGGTGGCCCCCCCGCACCACCCCCACCTTCAGCTGCGGCCGGCCCACCACCGCCCTCCTGCGCGGCTTCACCTCCGCGCCCGCGCATGAGCAGGAAGATCACGACAAGACCGACAATGACTACGCCCCCCACCAAAACGGGACGTCCGGCACCTCGCCGGTTTGTCAGCACTCCGAATAGGCGTCGCATGTGAGCCTCAGTGTTAGTTGCGGTTGCTGGCGGCCGAGTCGAAAACCCGGCGACCAAGCAGCGTTTCGATCTGTGATAGCGCGAGCCGCGCGGAGAATCGTGCTTGCACGAGCGTGGCTTCCGCCTCGCTCAGCGCAACCTGCGCCTCCAGCAGCTCGAGAATTGTCGTCGCACCTTCACCATAACGAGCGCGCTGCACGCGGTATGTCTCGGTCGCCGCGACCACGCCGACTTGAGCCAGTCCGATCCCGGCACGCGCCGTTTGATAACCATGATATGACTGCGCGATCCGCTCGCCAGCCGACCGTTCGCGTTCTTCGCGGCGCGACCGCGCCACGGTGCGATCCGCCTGCAGACGGGCCACCGCCAACTCGCGCTGGCCACCATCCCAGAACGGGAGGCTCATCGCGAGTTGCAGTTGCGACCGTTTCAACGCCGAGGGAAACAGCTCGCTATCATACGCACCCGTCGTGGCCGAAAATGTCAGCGCGGGCAGGTACCGTTCACGTTCCGCTGACAGCACGGACTCGGCGCGCTTTTCCTCGGCGCGAGCCGCTTCCACGTCGGGACCACGATCGCGTAACTCGGCGATCGCCTGTTCCTCCGTGAACGGCAGCTCCGGCGGCATCGCCGTATCGACGGCAGCCGCGTCAGCCGGGCCGGGGAGCCCGATCCTGTTCCCGAGCTGGAATCGCGACGCCACGACCGCCGAATCGTATCGCAGTGCCGTGAACCTGGCCCGATTCAACTCGAGCACCAGTTGCAACGAGTCCGACGCAATGGCCTCGCCGGCAACCACCCGCACCCGTGCCACGGTCAACTGCTCCTCGGCCCGTTTCACTCGATCCGTGGCGACGCGGGCCAGCTCGCGCGCGGCCAGGACGGCGAAATACGCCGCGTCCGTGCCGAACGCTGACTGGAACCGCGTCGCCGTTTCACTCGCCTCGGCGCTCGCCAGCGACGCGCGTGAGCTCCTGAGTGTGCCGATCTTTCCCGCGCCGAGGATCACGTACGACGCCTCGAGCGAAGCCGCGGCCGCGTTAGGGCTGATGCTGCCCGTCCCGAAGTTGAAGAACGGTTCCGAGAACCTGATGTAGTTGATGGTCCCGTTGAGCCGTGGTGCAAAGAGATCGGCCGTCGCGGCGCGACGCTCCCACCCGGCGACGCGGATCCGCTGCGTCGCGGCCACGGCATCGGGATCAACCCGTACCGCGCGTTGGCGCGCTTCGCTCAAGCTCACCACGGGCACGGTAGAGCTGGGAGCAGTTTGTTGCGCGGATGCAGTCGCGGCCACTCCGAGCATCAAGCCCGCGGCGATTTGCAATCTGCAATTTGCAGTTTTCATTTGGCGTTTCATGGAGCCTCCATCTTGGTCGCACTGACCGGCTGCGGGCGGGTCCACGCCGGCGTGTGAACGCCGCCACTGGGCGCCGGCATCGGCTTCGTCCGACGCAACCGCTCGAACACCACGAACACCGCCGGCACAAGGAACAGCGTCAACATCGTCGACACGATCAATCCGCCGATGATCGCGTAGCCTAACGGGCGGCGGCTGCCGGCCCCGGCGCCAAGTCCCATCGCGATCGGCAGCGCGCCGAAAACGGCCGCGACCGACGTCATGAGGATGGGCCGCAGCCGGATTCGGCCCGCCTCGCGCATCGCCGCGACCGCCTCCATGCCTTTTGCACGCAGGTCGTTCGCGTACGTGACCAGCAGGATGGAGTTCTTCGACACGAGCCCGATCAGCAGGATCATGCCGACCTGGCTGTAGACATTGAGTGTCGAGCCGGCCAGCCACAGCGCGCCTAACGCGCCTGTGACCGCGAGCGGCACGGCGAGCAGCACCGTGAACGGATGCAACAGCGACTCGAACTGCGCTGCCAGCACCATGTAGACGAAGATCAGGGCCAGTGCGAACGCAAACGCCAGCGCGCCGCCGCTGTCGCGGAACTCGCGCGATTCACCGGCATAGTCGATCGTACTGCCCGCCGGCAGGACTTCCGCCGCGGCCGCGTTCAGCGAGTCGAGTGCCGCGCCCAGCGTGAAGCCGGGAGCCAGGCTGCCCGACAGCGTGAACGCGCGAACACGATTGTGGTGGTTCAGCTGGCGCGGACCGCTGCGCTCTTCGACCCTCGTGACGGCGTCGAGCGGCACCAGCTCGCCGTTGCGTCCCCGGACCTTGAGGCCCGTGATGTCCGACGGCGTTGAGCGCTCCGCCGGATCGAGTCGCAGGATCACGTCGTACAACTTGTTGTCCGACGTAAAGCGACTGACGTCGCGACCGCCAAGCATCGTCTGCAACGTCACCGCGATGTCGCGCGCGGGAACGCCAAGGTCCTCGGCGCGGTCACGATCCAGGCTCACGATGAGTTCCGGCCGCGTCACGCGCAGGTCGGTGTCCACGTTCATCAATCCGGTGATCGCCCGGGCGCGATTGACGAACGCGTCCATCCCGTTCGCCAGCGTCTCGAAATCCCGGTGCCGCACAACAAACTGCACGGGTGGCAGGAAACCGCCGAACGCCGGCGGATTCGACGCAAACGCAAACACACCCGGCACGCCGAAGAAGAACTGCGGCTGCACCTCGTTGATGATGTCCTGCGCCGACCGATCACGCTCTTCCTGGTCGGTCAGGATCGCACCAAAGAACCCCGAGCTGGGCGAACCGCCGAATCCGACGAAGGCGAACGTGCTGCGGATGTCCTTCGTCCGCGACGCGATTGCCTCGATCTGTTTCAGGTACTCGTCGGTGTATTGCACCGACGCGCCTTCAGGGGCGATGACGAACGTGAAGAAGAATCCGCGATCGTCGGCCGGCACGAACTCGCGCTCGAGCGCCTTGTAGAGCACGACGGCAGATGCGGTCATCAGCATGCCACCGGCGATCACGATGGACGGCCGGCGCAGCGAACCTGACAGCAACCGCACGTAACCATTCGTGATGGCGGACAGGATCGAGTGCACCGTCTTGTGGAACGCCGACTCGCGCGTCGACACACGCAGGATCTTTGCCGACAACATCGGCGTCAGCGTCAGCGCCACGAGGCCCGAGATGAGCACCGATCCGCCGACGGCCACGCCGAACTCGTTGAACAAGCGACCCGTCGCGCCGGTCAGGAACAGCAGCGGCGAAAAGACGGCGACGAGTGCGATCGTTGTTGCGATGACGGCGGTGGTGATTTCTTTCGTGCCGTCAATGGCGGCTGTCTCGGGATCCTTCCCCAGTTCTTCCTGGTGTCGGTACGCGTTTTCGAGCACGATGATCGCGTCGTCGACCACGATGCCGATGGCCAGGATCAAGCCGAGCAGCGTGAACGTGTTGATCGAATAGTTCAGCGCCGACAGGATGGCGAAGGTGGCGATAATCGACACCGGAATCGCCAGCGCCGGGATGATCGTGGCACGCAACGTCGCCAGGAACAGGAAGATGATGAGGATCACCAGCCCGGCCGTGAGCAGCAGCGTCTGTCGCGCTTCATCGATGGACCGCTCGACGAAGATCGTTCCGTCGAACGCCATGTTGAGCGTGACCCCCGCTGGCAGCGCGGCCTGAATGCCTGGCAACTCACGACGCACTCCAGCGGCGACGTCGAGTACGTTGGCCTTGGACTGTCGCACGACGCCAATGAAGACCGCGTCCTTGCGGTCATAACGAGTCACCGAACGTTCGTCTTCGGGTCCGGCTTCGACCCGCGCGACGTCGCGCAGCTTTACGAGCTGGTTCTCGCGGCTCGACACCGTCAAGTCGCTGAACTCGTCGGCCGTCTTCATTTCGCCGAGGTAGCGCACGGAGAATTCGCGACGCTCGGATTCGATGCGCCCGGCGGGAATCTCGATGCTCCGCGTGCGGATCGCGGACTCCACGTCCTGGGCCGTCATCCCTCGCGCTGCCAACTCGCGCGGCGACAACCAGACGCGCATCGAGAAGCGGCGCTCGCCGAAGATCGGCGCGCCCGATACACCGGGGATGGTTTGCAGGCGTGGCTTGATCAGCCGGTCACCCATGTCCGACAGCTCGATGAGGCTGTAGGTCTCCGACGACAGGGCCATGAAGATGATCGGGAATGCGTCGGCGTCTTCCTTGGCGACGACGGGTTCCTCGATGTCCTCGGGAAGGAAGCCGCGGATGCGCGCCACCTTGTCGCGGACGTCCTGCGCCGCATCCTCGATGGGCCGGTCGAGCAGGAACTCCAGCGTGATCGTGCTGACCTGCTCCGCGCTCGAACTCGACATCGTGCGCAGGCCTTCAACGCTCGATAGTTCTTCCTCGAGAATGTCCGTGACGGCCGACTCGACGACCTGCGGACTGGCGCCCGGCAGGAGCGTGGTGACCGTTACGACCGGTGAATCGGCGTCCGGAAACTCGCGTACGGGGAGCCGCGTGTATCCGATCAGGCCAACCAGCACGAGCCCCAGACTCACCATGCTCGCGAGAACTGGCCGGCGAATGAACCGCTCAGCGAACTGCATCAGCGCCTCCTTGGGTCGAACGAATCACTAGCGACACCGCCATGCAAATCGGCAGCGCTCTGGCAACGAATCAGCGAGCATCTGCTTTCCAATGGTTCGTCGAACCAGCGCGGGCAGATTCGACAAGTTGCGGGATACCGAAGATACACCGAAAGGGTACGGGAGCAAGACCGGCCTCTGTCACGACGGAATTGGACCGTTTCAGGGGCCCCAGCGGGACGCGAAAACTAGTCGCCGAAGCCCCTCAAAGTGGGTCCAACCGGACGGGGCTTTGCGGGACGATTGTTGGCTCAGGCCAGCTGGCGCGCGACGCAGGGTCCAGACACGTTTGCGTCATGACCCGCGACTACCTGCTCCAGCTCATCGACTTCCATTATTGGGCTCGTGACCGTGTGTTCTCCGCGGTCGAACCGCTCACCGCCGAACTCTACGCACGGCCGATGGGCAACAGTTTCTCTTCGATTCGCGACACGCTCAATCACGTCTATCTTGCCGAGTGGATCTGGTACTCGCGCTGGAATGGTGAGTCGCCCACCGAGTTCCCGAACTTCGAACTCTCCGAATTCGCCACGCTTCGTGCCAGATGGACCGAGATGGAGCGCAATGTGCGCTCATACATCGACAGCGCGGGGGAAGACGGCCTGAACCGCGTGATCGAATATCGGCTGATGAGTGGAAAGGAAGGCGCGTCTCCGCTCTGGCAGATGGTGGCGCATGTCGTGAACCACGCGACGTACCATCGCGGTCAGGTCACGACTCTACTGCGGCAGCTCGGCGCCGCGCCGGCAAAAAGCACGGACATGATCACGTTTTTCCGCGAGCAGGCGGCCACAACGGCGTGATCAAGGCAACGAGAAGCGCCGGAGTGCGTCCTGCACCCGGCGCTCTCTACGCCGTGTCCGGAGGATCCTGGCGGCTATGCCGCGAGAGCAGTTTTGCTCTCGATTTCCGAACCAGCGCGCAGTCGATGCTTACTAGCCTCGACCGTTTATCCCCGCTCTGCGGCGGGAAGCTGCAGCGGGTCGGTGGTCGCGGTGCGGTTCGCGCTTCGCTCCCTGAATTCTGGGAGAATCGGGACCATTCTGCCCGATCTGCTTTGCGCACCGTGTTGCTATCGCCCTCACTCTGCACTCGCAGTATTCCACCGATCATCTACTCGCGCAATAGGATTTTCCCGGACGCGAAACGAAGGATCATGCATTACCCTTCGGGTTGTCGACTCTGAAGAATTCTCGATGATTACGAGTTGGGGCCTCGGCGGAATCGCTGGGGGCTTCTGCTTTTTTGTGTTTCCGCTAAAGCACTTTGGACGCGGAGGACGCAGAGGCAACGCTGAGGCAACGCAGAGACCGTCGCAGGGCCGCTTCACGCCGCGAAACCGAGTTGCACGTTGGCAGAAAACGATCTCCAAAAAAAGTCGGAAGGCCTCGGCGTAGCCGAGGCCTTCTTATTTCTGGTCCTGCAAAATGTTTTGTCGGATCAAAATGTCCGAAAGACTTCCTCTGCGAGTCTCTGCGTCCTCTGCGTCAAGGTGTTTACCGTCTCTCGAACACATGTCGGGCCACCCCGAAGCGCTCCGATTCATTGACCGAGGTTCATAAGTTTTTTCTCGATCGCATCGAGTCGCTCGAGGACCTGACGAAGCTCCGCTCCATCTGACGGCACCGTGGGCAGCGCAACCGAACGCGCGGGCCAGAACGTCTTGAGCAGCGCGAACGCGAACAGCACCAACAGCGTGAGCTGCGCGAGCAAGGTCTCGACGCTCGGGAAGATTCCCATTGTGTCCACGTGTGGCCAGCCAGGCAGCACCGTGATGCTCACCACGCCGCCTTCCTGCAGCTCGCGAATGCCCTTTCCCATGAAGACAAAGGCCATGTAGTAGAGCAGCACGCTGGTCACGGCGAAGAACGGACGGAGAGGAATCTTGATGCCGTATTTCCAGAAGAGCGTGAAGATCACTGCCAGGATCCCGCCGCCAACGAGCACGCCAGCAAGGATCGGCAGGACAATTCCCGACCCCTCGTTCAGCAACGCCTGGTAGAACAGCGCCGTTTCGGCGCCCTCGCGGTAAACCGCCAGGAACGCCACCAGCGCCAGCGCCGTTCCGCCGCCGTGTTGCAGTGCCGCATCCACTTTTTCGCGGATGAACTTCTGCCACCGCGCGGCCTCGACCCTCGAAATCAGCCAGTAGCTGACCGAAAAGAGCACCCCGACCGCCACCAGCATCGTGGCGCCCTCAATCACTTCGCGCGTGGCCGGCAGGGCGCGTAACACGGTCGCCATGACCACCGCCGTCAGGGCACTCGCGCCTAACGCGAGCAGCACGCCCGTCCAGATCGACTTCAGCCGTTCCCGGTGGCCGGTCTTTATGAGGAATGCGACCACGGCACCGATGACGAGGATCGCCTCGAGCCCCTCGCGCAGGATGATGAGCAGCGACTGGAGGAACGCGGCAAACCCGCTGGCCGGCGGCCCGGCCAGTTCCCGCACGCCAGGCAGACCCTGCTCGATGGCGTTCATCGAACGCTCGGCGGTTCGCAGGTCACGCGCGGCGATGGCACCCTTGAAGTCCGCGAAGTGGCGCTCGAGCGCCGCCACCTTGCCCGGGCTCCGCGCCCGGGCCGGCGTCTCCAATGGCTCGAAGGCGATGTAGGCGTCGAACGCCTGGTCGTCGGCATCCGCCTGTCGGCCAACGCGCGCCGAGGCCATGGCCGATTCGAGCAGCCGCATGACTGATCGAATGGTTGAATCGGGATCGGCACCTCCTGTCACTGCACCAGGAGCATCTCCAATAGAAAGCGTGCGCACCCATGCGACCAACGCGTCCATCTCGCCACCACTCAGGTCCCGCGACGCAGGCATGGCGGTTTCCGCGATGCCTTCACGAATCGCGGCGGCGATCTGCGCATCGCTCCGCTCGGCCTGCCAGGCGAACGATGACAATTCCCTCGGCATCTTCGACAGGCTCACGCTCATCGGTCCGTTGGATGCGCCGCCGACGCCGTGACACGACGCGCAGCGTTGCATCCACACGCCTTCACCAACGGCCATGCCACCGACCGACGGCGCACGCAGGCCGTTCAGCCACGAGATGATGCTCCAGCGATCGTCGGCCGAGAGCTGGTCCGCCCAGGCGGCCATCGGCGTCCCGGCGATCCCCACCGACACGATCCGGTACATCAGCGCCGGCGGCACGTCGCGCATCACCTCGGCGCTGCCTAACGCCGGAGGTGGCGGGTTCATGCCCTTTCCGGCCGGGCCATCACCCATGCCCCGCAGGCCGTGGCACGACGAGCAATACTGGGTATAAAGGCGGGCACCGGCCACCAGGTCGACGGGCCGGGTCGGCAGGTCGAGCGCGGCGTCCGCGCCTAACGCCGTCAGAAACATGTCCCGCCAGCGGTCGAGCGAACGGGGCGGCGCGCGGCGGGCGACGCCGGCCGAGATCGAATCGAGGGCCTGGCGCGCCGAGTCGGCACCGGTTCCGCTGAGGCGCTTGGCGGCATCGCGGGCGTTGCCCAGGAACTCGACGGCCTCGCCGTATTCGAGGGGCAGGACTATCCGGCCCGAGGAGTCGATCCCTTTCTCGTATTCGGCCAACGCTACGCCGACAATGAACGCCACACGCTTGGCGGGTCGTTCCTGGCCCTGCGCCGGTACCGCGATCGAAACCGCCGCTGCCGCTCCAAGTCCCAGTCGCAGCAGCGCTTTCCGTACCAGAATCATCTGCCCCCAAATAGATGAGATCGGTTCTGAACAACTATCCCGAGTGAATTTATCGGGTGAACAGAAGCAGTTCTATGGGGCGGACTCGAGCACGACAAACGCGGTCGCGAGGTCGTCGCCGTGCGACAGTGAAATCCAGGTCCGTGTCACTCCAAGCTCCTTCGCGCGCGCTGTCGCGCGACCATGCAGCCGGAGGCTCGGGCGTCCGATCTCGTCCAGCTCGACCTCCATCTCGCGCCAACCGATCCCTCGCGCTTCTTCGGTGCCGCTCAGCGCCTTGAAGGCAGCCTCCTTCGCCGCCACGCGCACGGCGTAATGACGCGCCGGGTTCGCCATGCCACCGCAATACTGGCGCTCGGCCTCGGTGAACAGGCGCTTGAGCGCTCGTTCACCCTGCCCGGCAATCATCGTGCGAACGCGCGAGATCTCCACCAGGTCGACTCCAACGCCGATGATCATTGCCTAACGGGGCTGGGTGGAGGAAGGAGTCGCGACGCGCTGGCCCAGCTCGTGTCGGCGAGGGTGAATACGCGGGACACCGTCGACACCCAGCTGCGCCACGCCATGAAGCGAACCGCCTCGGGCGCGGTCCGGAAGTAGTTCGCGGCGGCCGCCATGGCATCGAGGCTTCCGAAGAGCTGTGCCATGGACTCCTCGAGTTCGGCCTCCAGGGCGCGGCGGTCCGGATGACTCGACGGATACGACTCCTTCGCGATGACCTGCAGGGCCGCGCCGATCCGTTCGCGGAGCGTCCTGGCATCGAGCAACACGACGCGGGTATCGAGGTCACCTTCGTCCTCGATGCGCCGGCGCGCCTCGAGGAGCGGCGCCAGGAACCGGGCCTGGTGATCAACGCGTCCACCGCGCCGCGAGCCGAGCAGGCGATGGGCGCGGGCAAGTTCGGGCAACGGACAGGCGCGTTGGACGAGAGCAACCCAGGCCTGGTCCAGGCCCTGAGCGGCTTCGAGCAACGCGCTCCCCTGTGGACCGTGAATGGTGAGCGCCCCGGTGCGCCATCCGCCGCCGCGAAGGTCGCCGTAGGGCGCCAGGAGCGAGTCGCCCCCGGTGGCTTCGACGAACACCGCGTCACTCGTCAGGCACAAGCGACCCGCTCCCGACAGCCGGACCGGGCCCCACTCGCCTTTGACGAGTGTCACGGGAACCTCGATATCCTGGTCAGGCATCCTGGAGCTGGAAACGGTACTCACCCCGCAACTCGGCGTCGCAGATCGCCGCGCGCTGGCCCGTGCGCGCCTCGTATCGCTGCACGAACATGTAGAGCCGGTCCGGCGAGAATGAATCCCTGGGCAATCCTGACGCGCGAATCGCCGTTTCAATCGCGTCCTCGGGACCTTCGATCTCGATCAGCGTGTCCATCCTCGGGAAGCGCTCGAATCGAACCGTCGCCGCGCCGAGCTTCAGGACATGGATGTCGCGATCGATCTCGCGCGTGACCACGAAGCCGAGTGCGTTCAGGATGCCCGCCATCTGGCCGGGATCATCGACGGGCGTGCTGATCTCTTCACGATGCTTGTAACCCGCTTCGAATGACGCGGCGCCCTTCCAGTCTATTGAAGCCGCCACGGCGCTGCCGTGGCCCAGCGATCCGACGGTCCCGTGAGAAGCTGCCACGGCGCTGCCGTGGCCCAGCGATCCGACGGTCCCGTGGGAAGCTGCCACGCCGCTGCCGTGGCCCTGCGTCCCGACAGTCCCGTGGGAAGCTGCCACACCGCTGGTGTGGCGAACGCGAAGGCGGAGCACGACGTCGCGCATGGTGAGGCGGCGGTCAACGTAGTCGTAACGCCGGTCTTCAAGGCGACCATTGAAGACCTCCGACGCACCAGCGGCCAGCAAGCGCGCCAGGCACGCCGACTCGTCAGGCACCACGGCCTTGAGTTCGGTCTCACGCATGGTCGATGGCGGCCAGGACCGCCTCGGTGTCGACCAGGTTACTGAACACCGCATCCGGTTGGTGTTCAGCCAACGCGTCGACCGTGTAATGACCGGTCGCAACGGCGACGGACCGTGCTCCAATTGGACGTCCGCAAAGAATGTCGGCCGGCGTGTCGCCGATGATCACTATCGCGTCGCCGTCGACATGAACCCCCAGCCGTTCATGGGCGCGCCGCTGCGCCACCGCGGGCAGTTCGGCGCGCACCTCGTGGTCTGAGCCGAACGCCCCGACCGAGAAGCGGCCGAAGGCAATCCCGGCGGCGTTCAACTTGTGCTCCGCGCCGGCTTCGAGGTTCCCGGTCAGCAATCCGACGATGCAATGCGAGCGGCGCACGAGGGCATCCAGCAGCTCGATCACACCAGCCATCGCCACAACGCGCGTGTGAGGCGCCGCAATTTCGCGACCAAGTCCGGCGACATACGCATCGAGCACTTCTTGCATTCGCGCGTCTATCGTCGCGTCGTCAAAGCCCTCCGCTCGCATCAGGTCACGAACGATCTGGCGGTCGGTCTTGCCGTCGTATCGGTACGTGGCATGCCCCTTTGATCCGAATGTGTCGATGAGCGCGGCTTCCATGGAGCGCCGACCAGCGCCATGGCTGGTCAGCAGTGTGCCGTCGATGTCGAAGAGGACGAGTCGGTGCATAGCGATCGGTCAGCCGCCTTCTGGTTCGTGCGCCGCGCTGCGAGCGGTGAGCAATCCGCTCATGATGAACACCGCACCGGCAACCTGCCACCTCGACGGGAGCTCACCGAGCGTCGCAAACGCGATCGGCATGGCCAGCAACGGCTGCATGTTCGAATACATCGACGTGTGGGTGGGTCCCAGTGTCTTCACGCCCTGGTACCAGAGGAGGTACGCGATCACCATCGCCCCGATCGTCGAGTAGGCGAGGGCGCCATACACCGTCGGGGACACCTCGGCCCAGCGAACGGCCGCGATGGATGGAATCGCGACGAGGAACGCCACCAGCGCGCCACCCAGCATCGTGTACGCGCCGACCTGGAGCCCCGGCACCCGTGTCGTGAGTGGCTGCACCATGACGGAGAAGAACGCCCAGCTGACGGCGGAGGCAAAGACCAGCGCGCTGCCTAACAAGCTGTCATGTCCTCCAGTGCCGCCGGCCGAACCCATGACGACGCAGGAGACGCCGACCAGCTGCAGCGCGATGCCGAACCAGGACCGCCGCGAAAGGAACTCGGAGCCGCGGATGCGCCCGAGCACGGCGGCCAGCGCGGGCCCCGACGCGAGCATCAGCACAGTCGTGGCGACACGGGATCTCGCCTGTCCGAGGATGAAGAAGACCTGGTAGATGCCGTTGCCCAGCATGCCCAGTACGACGAGGCGAATGGCATCCTTCCTGGCGATCGGGCCGAGGCGCATGGCGCGCGCGATGCCGAACTGCAGCAGGGCCGCGGCCGGAATCCGGACGCCGTTGTACGCAAGCGGACTAACGAGCCGGGTACCAACCTTGAGGACGCTGTAGTTCACGGCCCAAATGAGGGCCATGGCGATGAGCATGGCGTCGGTCACCAGCACTTGTTTTCGCCGAGTTTGCATGCGCGAAAACTATCGGAGACTCATGGAACCAGGGTGGGAGGGTGGGAGGGTGGGAGGGTGGAAGGGTGGAAGGGTGGAAGGGTGGAAGGGTGAATACGGGCCCATACCCTTTGCACCTTATGCACCTTATGCACCCTTGCACCCTTGCACCCTAGCAGCGTTGCCTACGACGCGGCCTTAGTTTGCAGTATGCATGTTTCCTTCGCACTTTTCGCCGACGCGGCGAACCTCTCCCAGGAAGGGAAGCTCAATATCCTCGGCGTCTTCGATGCCGTGCAGGTGGCCACTCTCCCGGCGGTTCATCCGCGGGCGCACCTGGTCGTGCGGCTGAAGGGGAACCGCACCGACATCGGCGTCCACACCATGACCCTGCAGTGGATCAGCCCATCGGGCGACGAGTTGTGGAACTCAGGCGGCCAGATCGAGATCACACCGCCGCCACCAACCGTGACCGAGATGGATTTTCCGCTCATCGCCCCCGTCGACCTGCCGATCGACGCGGCCGGCGGCTACGTGATGCGTATTTCGCTCGACAACGAGCAGCGGGCCGACGTCAAGCTGCAAGTGCGCGTCGGCGGGTCGCAAATCATCCCGGCGGCGAATGGGATGGTGTCGTAGCGGGTAGGCGGGCAAGCGGGCAAGCGGGCAAGCGGGCAAGCGGGCAAAGGTGTAATCCACAAACCCGTCTGCCCGTCTGCCCGACTACGCGTTACTTCGGTACCTCTCCAAAACCCTCCAGCCGCTCGACACGCAGTTTCTGCCTGAACGTCTGCCCGCCAATCGTTAGGGTAACGAGATAGTCGCCCGGGGGAGCAGGTGGTCCGGCGCCTCCACCAAAGCCGCCACCGCCACCGCCGCCACGACCGCCGCCACCGCCACCGGTGAGGGCAGCAAGTCGTTGACCAATTTCGCCGGCTCCACCGCCACGACCGGTGAAGGCGGGCGCGCCACGCGGACGGAGCAGAATCGCGAGTGCTTCAGCGCCGCCCGGGAATTCCGCAAACGGATCGGCTGCTCCTGCACCACCGCCTCCACCGCCACCTCCGCGACCGCCAAATACTTCCGTCGCTTCGCCGGGACGGTCAACCCAGCCCGCAGGAGCTGCGGCACCTCGACCACCACCGCCACCTCCACCTCCACCACCACCACCACCTCCTCCGCCACCGCCGCCGCCACGACCGCCGGCCGCGGCGACATTGCCCGTCAGCAGTGCGTTTTTCATGCGGTCCAGCGATGCCTGTGGTACTGCGCCGCCGCGTCCCACGGAATCAAAGACGGCCGTGACACGCCGAGCGAGGTTGGTGCTGTCCCGCAGCTGTGATGGGCCTAACGCGACGCGTACCGGCGTCGCACGGCCGCGGAAGTTCCAGAAGACCTTGTGTAATCCCGGCGTGGCCGGTCCGTTCACAACGGCCACGGTGTCGCCGGTAGCGTCAGAGATCAGGATCGATGCGCTGGGTCCACCACCGCGGCCACCACGTCCACCACCACCTGCTCCTCCTTCGCCGGCCGTCCCATTCGACGCCGTCGCGGCTCCCGCACCGACGCGATACGAGATCTCCGCGCCGTGGGTCGGGCTCGGGCTCTGGAAGCTCTTGTGGCCGATCCCATAAAACGATTCGCCCATGTTCGGCGGCTCGCCGTAGTCGTACGCCACGCGCGGCGCGAACAAGTAGGCGGCGCCCGCCATGACTCGTGATCCCATGTTCCCTGCCATCTGCTCCAGCGGGTTGACGTCCACGATCCAGAAGCCCCGGCCGTGTGTCGCGGCGATGAGCTCCTTGTCGCGCGGATGGATCTGCAGGTCGTAGACGGGCACGTTAGGCATGCCCGTCATGAACCGCTGCCAGGTCTGGCCGCGATTCAGCGACGTGTAGGCCGAGCGGGACGTGCCAACAAACAGCAGATCGCGATTCTGCGGATCTTCGCGAATGACCCGCACGTAGTCCGCCGGGCTTTCCTTCGGCAGGTTGTTGACGAGCGACCGGAACGTCTGGCCGTAATCCGTCGTCACGTACAGGTACGGCGTGAAATCGTTGTTCCGGTGGTTGTCGAACGTCACGTAGAACGTGTTGGCGTCGAACCGCGAGGGTTCGAACCGGCCGCTGTAAATGTCCCCGATCGCCATGCCGGGGAACCGCGACATCGGGATCTGCTGCCAGGTCTGTCCGTCATTCTGCGTCGTCCAGACGTTGCCGTCGTCGGTGCCGGCCATCAGCCAGCCCGCACGCACTGGCGATTCCGCCAACGCCACCACGGTGCCGTACGTCTCGGCGCCGGTTGCGTCGCGCGTGATGCCGCCCGTCTTCGTCATGCTGGTGTCGATCTTCCCCCACTGCTTCTTGGATAGGTCAGGAGAGATCGGGAAGAGGTTGTCGCCGCGGTAAGTCGACTTGAGCACGCGGCTGCCGCCCATGTAGAAGATGTCGGGGTTGTGTGGTGACAGCAGGAACGGTGTGTTCCAGTTGTACCGCATGCTCCACTCGATCGAATCGGCCACCTGGCGACTGCGCATGTCGGTCAGCGCGCGTGCCACGTCGCGCGCGGGTGGACGCATCGTGTCGCCGCGCACCATCATGATCGAGTCTTCGAGCATCAGGTACCGCTGCCGGTAGCCCGGCTTCGCCAGTGCCTGCGCGTCTCCTGTCCTGATGTTCGTGCGCTGAACGTTGCCGCCCTGCGACTCGGACCACACGATCCACGGTTCGCGCGGATGTTGCTGGGTATAGAACCCGTCGCCGCCCGTCACCATGAACCAGTAGTTGTTATGCAGGTTCCCCTTCCGGCGACTGGGACCACAATGCGAGCCGTTGTCCTGCGCGCCGCCGCAGATGTAGTAGGGGACGCGATAGTCGAAGCTCACTTCATAGAACTGGCCGACGGGGAAGTATTCGCCGAAGTCCCAGGCGCCACCACCATCCCAGGTGATGTAGACACCACCGTCGTTGCCGACCGCCATGTGTGCGGGGTCGCCTGGATCGATCCATAATGCGTGCGTGTCGATATGAACGTCGCGCAACGCCTCGTAGGCGGTGCGGCCGCCGTCGTTCGACACGAGCATTGGTGTTGAAGAGAACCAAACGCGATTCGAGTTCCGCGGATGCACATTCACCATCGAGTAGTAGAATGGCCGCGTGTTCGAGTCGTGCATCTTCTCCCAATTGGCGCCGCCATCGGTGGTGCGGTACAACCCGTTCTTGAGCGGCTGCGGCGGTTGGCCCGTGCGCGTGTTAGGCGCGGAGTCGGCTTCGACGATCGCGTAGACGATTTTTCCGTCGCCCGCGAAGACCGAAAGGTTGATGCGACCCTTCTGCGTTTCCGGCCAGCCCGTGCCCTTGATTTCCGTCCAGGTGGCGCCGGCGTCGGTGGACTTCCACAGCCCGGAGCCGGGCCCGCCTGACTTCAGGTAGTAGGGACCCCGGATGCGTTCCCAGCTCGTCGCCCAGACGATATCGGGGTTCGATGGATCCAGCTCGACATCGACGAAACCGGCGCGATTGCTGATGAACTTCGAGAGCTTCCACGTCTGGCCGCCGTCTTCGGTCTTGTACAGGCCGCGCTCTGGATTCGTAGCCCACGCGGCGCCGAGTGCGGCGACGTAGACGATGTTCGGATTGCGGGGATGGACGACGATGCGGCCGATGTGCTGCGTCTTCTCGAGGCCCATCGGTCGCCACGTTATGCCGCCGTCGGTCGACTTGTAGACGCCGGCGCCTGGCTCGATGGAGTTGCGTGAGTTCTGCTCGCCCGTGCCGGCCCACACCTGCATCGTGTCTGACGGCGCCACCGCCAGCGCGCCCATCGAGCTGACTGGTTTGTCATCGAATGTCGGACGGAACGTCACGCCGCCATTTGTGCTCTTCCAGACCCCGCCGGCGACGGGAGCCACGAAGATGGTTCTCGACGGAAACGGAATGCCGGTGATGTCGGCAATGCGGCCCTCGAAGTGCGCGGGTCCGACGCTGCGCCAACGCATTCCGGCGAGTGTCGCCGAATCGACGGCCTGGGCGGAGAGAACTGACGGAACGGCCATCAGGGCCGCGGCGAGAAGAGAAGATGAGCGCATCATTGGGTTGAGTCGGGGACGACTGGGGCCTCTAAGGTGCAGCTACGAAAGCGGGTTGGCGAGCGTTGAGACATCCGGCTTATGGCCACAGCCATCCGAAAACCCCGGCCGTGCACAAGCCAAAAACGAGACCGTCCAGCGCCTGCCGACCAAAGTTGCCCCATGGCCGGCCGAACCAGATGGCGTCAGGAACCGTCGCGAGAATGTACGACATCGAGGCCGTCGCACCCGCGATGCGGAAGACGGCGAGATATTCGGCACCAGGCGCCAGCGCGTGCCACGACACGTAACCCACCAGGAGCGACACCAGCACGTAGAACACGAACGACTGCGCCAGCATCGGCCCCATCGATGGCATACCGTTAGGCACGACGGTGATGTACGCACGCGGCCCCTTCTCCATTTGCTCCTTGACGGCTGGGTCCTGGAGACGGCTCATCTCGGAGACCCACGGGATGGCGTATTGGCCAGGCTTGGGCGGGTTCTGCCGCATCAGGGCTTGCACCGCGTCAGCATTGGGAAGGCCGGTGAAGTCCTTCTTGTGATGCGGCATGACCGTCCAGGCCAGCGCGGAAAGAATGAAGACCGCGAAGGCACTGCCGAGAATCGGAAGCCACAGCTGGGTGAGGAACTCCATACTGATACCCCCTTTGTGAGATCTGGTTAGGCCAACCGCACTGCCCTCTCAATCGCCGTTTCGAGGACGCGAACTGCCAGCGCCTCGACCTGCACCAACGGCACGCTCATTCCTTCGTGCTGGCATAACGCGAACACGACATCGCCGTCGTACGACGTCCCCGCCGGAGTAATGCGCCGATACAGCGCGGCCGACGCCGCCGAGGCCAGTTCGGAAATCGCCGAGCGGGAAAGTGCGGCGTTTGTCGCCACCACCGCCAGAGTCGTGTTCTGGCCCTGGTTCGGATTTCCAGCGGCTTGTCGCCCCGGTAGTGCAGGCGGTCCGTGCGCCAGGGCGCGCGCCGAGTCGACGAAGCTGCCGTCCGCGGTGCGAGCTCCGGCGATGATGTTCCCGGCCCCGTCGCGCACATCACCAAATGCGTTCACGACCGCGACCGCGCCAACCATCACGCCATTGACCTCTTCGAACCAGCACCCGACGCCACCTTTCATCGCGCCTTCGCGTCCCGCGACCTTGCCGACCGTCGCGCCGGTTCCCGCGCCTACACTCCCTTCGCGAAACCCAACGGACGTCGCGGAATCGCACGCGGCGTACGCCATGTCCGGCGACGGCCGGGCATCGGGTCGGCCAAGTGGCAGCAGGTCGAAGATCACGGCTGCCGGCACGATGGGAACGACGAAGTCGGCCATCGGATGGCCGCGCCGCTGCTCCTCCATCCAGCGCATCACACCGGCGGCGGCATCGAGTCCATACGCCGACCCACCGGTAAGCATGACGGCGTCGACGCGATCAGCGAGGCTCGTTGGCGACAGCGCGTTGAGTTCACGCGTGCCGGTCGCTCGTCCAACGATGCAGACGCCGCCACGCCACTTGTTCTGCTCGTGGCGAACGACGGTCACTCCAGTGCCACCCTCAGCGTCGCTCGCATGACCGACCGCGAGGCCGAGTGGTCTGAAGTCGACGGTGTTCACCCGTTCGCGGGAGCCTGCGTGGCTTCCTTGGAGGCGCACCGACGGCACAGGGTCACACCTTTCATGGAGCAGACCTGGCAAATGAAGGTGCCGCATCCAAGGCATGGGTAGCCCTCGGAAGCGCGCTCTTCATTGCCGCACGCGCGGCAGTTCATCGCATCCCTTTCGCGCAGTTCGGTCATGAGGCCTCCGTGCCTGAACGTTATGCTCCGGACGCGCCTGATTGTAGTCGCTTAAAAACCCAGAACGCCTTTCAAACGGCGCCGTTCATCAAACCTGAAACGCCTTTCCAACGGCGCAGTAAAGCGCCGTCTAGACGGCGTTTTGGGTTATTTGAGAGCGCCGTTTCAAAAGCACTTTGGGTTAAACCTCGTAACTACCGAGGTGTGAGGAATACGGCCGCACCCGGAGCCACGGTTATCTCGATTGGCGTACGACCCACAATGTCACCATCCGCCTGAACCGCTACCGACGGCTCGCTGTCCAATACAAACGACCGACCACGCACAAAAGACATCCGCGCATGCACCCGGAAATCCTTGCGCAAAATCCGCCAGAACAGCGCAACCACATCGCGTTTCCGCTCCGGCGTGAACAGGCACAAGTCCAGCGCCCCATCGTCAGGCATCACACCCGGCCCGACCGAAAATCGGCCACCGAGTATGGATCCCGCGTTAGCAACCATCGCCAGGACGGCATTCGCCTCGACGACCTTTCCGTCGACCGTGACCTTCACGTGAACCCGTTCGCGACCAAACGCCGCCCTTGTCGCCGTCAGCGCATACGAGAGCATTCCGAATAGTCGTTTGTCGGAGTGCTTTGTGCGCTCCACCATTGCCACGTCGACGCCCACGCCTGCGGCAAACGTGAAAAATCTCCCGTCAGGCAGCCGGCCGAGGTCAAGTGTTCTCTGTTCTCCCGCGATCAGCACGCGAACGGCTTTCTCGATCCGGCGCGGAATACCGAGTACGCCAGCCACCAGGTTGCCCGTGCCGCCCGGCAGCACGCCAACCGGAACGCCCGAATGCGCCAGCGCGCCGACCACTTCCATCACGGCTCCGTCGCCGCCGAGGACGAACACCGCGTCCCAGTGTTCGGTACGTGCGTCGATCACGTCGCGTGCGTGACCCGGGTGCGACGTCACGACCTCGTTGACCTCGACGCCAGCGTCACTGAACGCGCGCAGCACCGCCTTACGGTGGCGCAACCCGCGTCGCGACCCCGGATTCACCACCAGGAGAACGCGCTGGATCAGCGGCGCCAAATCTTGAAGAAGTCGAGACCCACCTGCCGCTTCGCCGTGGTGAAGCCGCGTTCACCAAGTCCACAAACCAGCTTGTCGAACGATGGCTCGTAGGCGAACGCCACGCCGCTTTGCGCGTTGCGCGCGAACTGTAATTCGAGCTTCACACCGATGCCTGACAAGAATGACGGCGCGGCCGTCGTCGAAGACACGAACTGACAGAGCCCGGACGTCAGCGAGACGAACGCCCGGTCCGACACCTGCTTGCCGACGGCCAGCTGTGCCCCGCCTAACGAAAAGATGTCGCCGAGAGACTGCTGTCCTTCGGTGGACGTCTGCAGCTGCACCAGGTCCACCAGTCCGCCGGCGGAACGAGCGACGAACGAGCTGGCGAAACTCGTGACCGTGCCAAGCAACAGCGTCATGGCACTGCTCCTCCCGCTGCCCACGCTGAAGCTTGGCTGGTCGAACAGGACGTAACTGAGCAAGTCGGACTGCGACAGCCCGAGCAGCGAGTCCGCCGCGTAGAGGTCGACCACAGGATCCGCCAGCACGCCGGTAATCCGTACTCCGACGCGGACGTCATTCCGGCCGCCGTACGTCGCATTGATCGACCTGGACGTGTAGACGGCCCTGATATCGAGCGCGGGGTTGAAGCCCGGTTCTCCGTTGAACCGCAACAGTCCGGATTGCACCTGGAAGGTTCGCTGCAGCGGGCTGACGTTCAGCCGGTACGTACCACGCTCCGTTTGCAGGTCGCCCGTCAGCGCGAGCTTGTCTTCACCGAACCGGTCCAATCGCCCAACCGTCAGGCTCACCGCGCCCGTCAACTTGATGTCCGCGTCCTGCGACCGCAGCCAGACGTCGGGTCCCATCGCGACGCGCACGTTTTCCGCCGACAGCCCACGCACAAACCGCGACGCGGGGGTCGGCAGCAAGCCGAGCTGTCCAACCAGCGCGCTGTCGATGCCGAGTTCGCGCCAGTCTTCGACGCTGAACAATTCCTTGTCGGACGTTTCCGGCAGCGTGATCGTGCCGCGGTCGACGAAGACGACTCCCGTCGCGCTCGAAGCCTGGTCGGTGCCGCGCCACTGAACGTCGGACGTGACGTACAAGTCCGCCAGTCGCCGATTGCCGACCAGGTGAAATTCTCTCGTGCTGAAACCCAGGTCGAACGCAACACTGTCGCGATTGAACGGGCGCGCCATCCAGCCGGTGGCGCGGAACCGATCGGTCGGATTCGGGCCCGACAACATGGTGAGTGTATCGATCGTCACCGTGTCGTTCCGGGCCAGCAGGTCCGCGTTGATCTCGCGCAGCGTGATCCCGAGGTCGGGGAGGGTGACCGAGCCCTGGGTTACCGCGAGCTGGCCGTTCAGCCTGGCGCCACCTGTGGGACCGGCCAGTTCCATGTTCAACGCGAACTTGCCAGTCGCCTGACGCACCTTGGTCGTGAACGACTCGAGAATATCGAGTCCGACATCAGGAGCGCTGACGCGGATCCTCATCGTGTCATCCAGAACGCGCTTGTCGCGCGCCATCAGCGCGAGGTCGATCGGATAGTTCGCGTTCACCGTCAATACGGTGGTGTCGGCCCTGATCACGCGCGCCTCGGCGACGAGCCGGCGGTCCGCGTATTCTCCATCCATCGCAACGCGCGCCACTTTCACGTCGCCGGCCGTTACGCTGTTGAGCGTCGCCGCAGCTTTCAGCCGTGGCGACTCCCTGGTCCCGGTCATTTCGAGCGTCGCCGAGAGGTCTCCGCCAAACGGGATCCTGCTCTGTGCGATGGTGGAGACATCGCTCAGCGGAATTGCCTCGATCACCAGCTTGGCCGCAATCGGCAAGCTGTCGGGGAGCATCGCGACCAGCGTCATGCGCTCGTCTGCCCCCGCGGTGAGCACAACCGTGTCTACGACCACCAGCGACGGCTCGACTCGAATCGACGCCGGCCGTTGCAGCGTGAACCGCTTGTTCTCGAGCATGATCGACAGCGAGTCAATGCGAACGGTCGCGGTATCGGCGTTGAAGGACAATGCACCGGACGAGGCGACAACGGGCCCGTTCAACTCCGTCGCCAGGAACGTGTACGAGCCCAACCGCCCATCTCCGAAGCTCACGTCGCCGTCAATCTCGTTGAACCTGACGCCCGAGAAGCTCATCGTGTCGCTGTGGAGGTTGATCGCTCCACCCATGTTCCGCGACACGTTGGTCAGAGCCGGTGTCAGGCGAATGTGACGCGTTCGAACTCCCGGATAGACAATGTCTTCGCCGTTCAGGACACCACCAACGTCGAGTGTGTCGACCGAACCACGCAGGACAAGGTTGCCTGCAATCGAGCCGTTCAGCGAATCGCTCCGCGCCACCTTGAGGTACTGTCGTAGTCCACCCAGCGAATCGATCCTGAAGTCGATCATCATCGAATCGCGGACGCTTGCGCCGAGCCCCAGCCCGCCTGACGCGATGACCCTGCCCGCGATGGTCTCGAGCGTGTCGGAGCCGAAGACGCTCACCCGGCCATCGGCGAAGCGAAGCTGGAGTCGAGCGCCATCGTGTACCGTGAGCGAGTCTATCCTTGACCTGCCGAGTGCAAGATCGGTTGATCCGACCAGGTTGAAGAGCGAATCACCGCGAACAGCCAGTGTGGCGGAGCCACTGAGCGCGGTGACCGGTGTGATCGCAGTGTCGAGCAACGTGCGCAGGTCGAGGTTCTCGAAGCTCAGTACGCCGTTCAGCGCGTACCCGCCTATCGAGTCGCCGTCCACCCGGCCGTCGTAGGCCAGCATCCCTGCCGGTCCGCGGAGCTCAGTGGTTATCGAGAGGTCGTCGGTGGTGCCCTGGAGCCGGACCGGCCCGGTGTATTCGCCCTTCAGCGGAATGTGGACCTCGGTGTACGCCCGGCTGAAAGTGGTGAACGAAAACGGCTGCGCCGTCATCGCCATGTCGTACGTCGTCGTTGTTTCGCCAAATGTGACTCGGCCCCCTCCAACCATTCGGGTGGCTGGTCCGCTGCCATCGGTGTGGGTGAGGTCGGCGCGCTGGAACCGCACGTCGAGCCACGACGAATCGAGTGTCGCCCGCCCTGCTATCTGTCCGTTGAGTTTCGGGAATTGCGGCACGAGGAACTGCAGCGTGCGCAGGTCGAGCTGGTCGAGATGCACGTCCATGCCGTTGAACACGACCTCGGACGGCTTCACGATATCCATCCGCCCACGTAACTGTCCGATTGTCACGGCGCCCGGCACGTTGGCGTCACGGAAGATGAGATCCGACGTGTCGACAACGAAATCGTTGAGCGGACCACCGCTGGCGATGATCGAACCGGTAATTGTGCCGCGCCACGGATATGGCAGCGGTTCGCCGGCGAGTTGCTCGATCAGGCGGAAGTCGAGCGGCTGCGCCGACAAATCGACGTCCTTGAGGATCGTCACCGGTGCGCCGACGCCGAACGTCATGTCGCCGCGCAACCGTGAATCCGTCGTGCGCACGTCGATGTCCGTGAGGATGTAGTCGACGATGCGCGGATCCCTCTGGCTCAGGATCCGCAGGTTCATCTTGCCGCCACCGGTGTTTGGCAGCGTGGGATACACCCAGGCGATGTCCTCCATTTCAACGGTGTCGGCCCTGATGCTCAGGTCGAAACGCGTCGGGGCATCACCTCCCCACCAGACTTTCCCCACCATGCTTCCTTTCGATCCGGGCAGCGCGAACTGCGGAACTTCCGCCCAGATCGAATCGCCCTGAATGCGCACCAGGCCACGCGCATTGCGGAACTGGAATGGCGGATCGCTTTCGTCGATCGAGAGCGTGCGAATCGCAAACTTTCGTCCGCCTTCCTGCCGGTCATCCAGTCGCGCCGAGTCGAGCTCGATGTGTCCGTGTAACCACCGCTTCGTTTCGTAGATGGAGCCCGGACCGCGCCAGATCACCTTGTCGGTCCGCTGCAAGTTGAACGTCGTTATGCTGTCCTGCAGCCGGGCCGAGAGACTCTTGTCGGGCGCCCAGCGCGTCGTGACCGTGATCTGCGCCGAGTCGATGATGACGTCTTCGACTTTGATGAATTGCCCAAAGGCCTGTCGCGGCACTTCCTGCGCGGGACCCGGCGGACCTGACGGGAAAATGCGGCGGAAGTTGAGCATCCCGACCGAGTCTTCGAAGATGTTCGCCATCAGCCGTCCGAAGCGAACGTTCCGAAAGAGGATGCGCTTGTCGAGCAGGTCACGCGGATCGTATTGCATCTGCACGTTCGCCGCCGCGACAAACACCGAATCGTTCTTGTCGCGGATCTCGAGCGTGTCGATCGTCATCCCGGTGAAGATCGATCCGCTGACTCGACCGACGTACATCGTGCCCTGAATGCCCTTGTTCACCCTCCCCAGGAAATACTCAACGAGCTTCGCGGTTCCCCACTCGGACTGCGTCAACGTCGCAATGGCGCCCACGCCGATCACGATCATGCCGACCATGATCGCAACGAAGGCGATGAAGATGCGCCGGCGGCGAGTCATCGTCAGAACGGCTGGCCGATGGAGAACTGGAACGTCAACCGATTCCAGAACGACTTCCCGAACGTCGGCACATATGTCGCCGGACAATCGCCTTCATCGACCTGCCGCGCCGGTTGTCCGTTTTCTGCCTTGCGCACGCGAAGCGTGTTCTCCGGACTCACGCAGATGAGATTCCCGGAGCGATCGGTGAGGTACGCAGGCCCAGCGGGTCGCTCATATGGGTTGTACCCGACGTCCACGCGAATCGGCCCCACCGGCGTGAACAGGCGAAGACCCATACCGGGCGTCACGCGAATGTCGGCGAAGTTCACGCCGGTTCCAGCTCGACCGCGATTCCACACCTGACCCGCGTCCACAAACACCGCGTATTGCACCAGCTCGGGGTAGGCTGGACTACGCAACCGCAACTCGACATTGGCCACGATCACGTTGTCGCCGCCGGTTGGCACCGTGCGATCGCCGACCGAGTCCGGATTCGCGCGCCAGTACTGCAACGTGTCATTGCCCGGGATTGGGATAATGCTCGCGGTATCGGGAACGTAAATCGCCGGTCCCATCTCGTTCTGGCGGAACCCGCGGACGCTGTTAGGCCCACCGGCATACAAGCGCTCCTGCAGCGGAATGAACGTGGGAGCCGCCGAGCCGCTGAGATCCAGCCGTGAACCTAACACCGTGCCCGCCCGCAAACGGGCCACGAGAGTTCCACTCAGTGCCTGCGTGTACCACGTCGCGTCGAACGTCGCGCGATTGAAGCTCGCGTCTCTGTTCGATCCGATCACCGGTGACGCGTGCCGGAGGTCCAGCCGCAGGATGTAACCGTCCGTTGGCGTCGTCGGGAAGTTGACGCGGCTGTGCGTCGCCGCCCAGCCAAGCACCGCGCTGCGCGTGTATCGCTCCAGCCGGTCCCGCACGTCCGCCTCGCAGACGTTGAAGACCGCGCAGAAAAACGCCGGTTGCGCGGCGGTTCGGCCGTACTCCAGTTGATATGACCATGTCATCGGAAGCCGGCTGCCGATGCCCTGTTGCATTGACGCAATCACGCCGATGGGAATCGCACGCAGGTATGCCTTGAACTCGGAACGTCGTTCGCTGTACACCGACAACGTGGGGACGATGCGCAGGCCGAAAACCGCCGCCTGGGAGATCGACGCGCCGAGGTAGTAGTTGAGCGTGTCACTGACTTCATCCTCCAGCAGTTCCTTCGTGCACAGGCGCTCGGCCCAGTCGGTGGGTGGCGACGTACCGATCTTGGACACACGGGCATTGAGGTCGAGCCGGCGCAGCCCGAGGAAGTTGTAGTTCGTGTGGTTCGCCTGCGCGCGGAGGCAGTCCAGGTTTGCCCATCCGACCGACGCGCGCGTGGCCAGGAGCTCCGACTCGCTCAGGTTGACGTTGACCGTCACCAGGCTGTCGACGTTGTCGCGCAGGCTCGGCGAATCGACCGCAACTCGCACGAAGCGAAACGCCTCGGTGTCGAACAAACCGCGTCCCGCCCGCTCCAGCGCCCCTTCATTATATAGGTCGCCTTCCTTGACCCCGAGCACGGCACGGACACGGTTGGTACTGATCCTGGCCGTCCGGCCGGTGTTTACCTCCGGCGTCGGAATCTTTATTTCACCAATCCACTGCTTGGAGCCCGGCTGGATCACGTACTGCACCGTTGCGCGATACTGCGACGGAAACTGGTCGAAGTTCCGGAGTACCTCGACCTGTGGATAGCCGCGATTGACGAGTCGTCGTCGGAGGGTATCGCGGGTGGCTTCCAACACGACCAGGTCGAAGCGATCTCCGACTTCGACCGGCAGGTCTTCCGTGAAACGAGCCGAATCGGGGACCCTTGCCTCCCACACAACCGACACCGAGTCCATCAGCATCGGCCTCCCTTCGGTGATTTGGTATTCGACCGCAACGCGCCTCGTGCCTATCGGGCGGAGAACCGGCTTGACGCGGATGTCGAGGAAGCCGCTGCGACGATAGAGGAAGTCGAGTCGCGCGGAATCAATGACCAGGGCGTGCAGCGAATCCAGGCAGTACTTCTTCCCAAAGACCTTGAACATCCGTCGCCACCAGGTCGACGCCGTCGTGGCGATGCCGCGTTCCAGCGCGTACGACGTGTGCGCCTTGTTGCCGCTGAACTTGAGGGAGCGGACCTCGATGTCCGTTGGTTGATCGCAGGCGATTTCGGCTGGGCGCTGCGCGGTGGCCGTCGTCGCGAGCGCCGATACAAGGGCTGCCGCGATCCAGGCCGCCCGGACCATCGTCAGGCGATTTCCACCAGGACCGTGCCCGGCCCGCGTTGTTTGGCGCGCCGTTTCACATCCGCAGCGCGCATGCCGAGGTGCTGGAGGTTCACCCATCCGTCCGGTTTGACCAGGAGGACGGCGGTCGAGAGCCGGGCGAGCGGGAAACGCCGGACCTGCCCTTCGCGATCGACGCCGGTGAAGGAGCCGGCTTTCGCGGATTCTTCACCGACGGCTCGCTCGATGACCCTCTTGGCGCGACTGGTGCATTCGGCGACGAACACTTCGGCGCGACCGGGAGCGGTGAGGATGATGAAGTCGTCACCACCGATGTGGCCGACGAAGTCCTTGCCGTCCTCCGAGCCCACCGTGCTGGACGACTCGCGAATGGCGCCGCCGACTCCGCGAATGACCTCATCGGCAATTGCGAAACCGAACGTGTCGGCGAACGGCTTGAAGTAGTCGAGGTCGAGGTAGCAGACCGCAAATGATTCGCCGCGTTCGATCCGGCTGATGATCTCGCGATCGATGGCGCGTCCGCCGGGAAGCCCGCTGGTCGGATTCCGGTCCGATTCGCGCTGGACGAGACGCAGCAACGCCTGAACGCGGGCGCGAAGTTCGCGGGGGTCGAACGGTTTGGCGAGATAGTCGTCAGCGCCAGCAGCGAAGCCCTCGACCTTCGACTCGACAGTGCTTTGCGCGGTCAGCATGAGCACTGGGATACGCGAAGTGAACGGATTGGTTTTAACGCGACGGCAGACTTCGAATCCGTTCAACCCCGGCATGGCGTGGTCGAGTATGACAAGGTCGGGCTCGCGTGCCTGAATGGCTGCGAGGGCGGCGTGTCCGTCTTCGACGAGGTCGACTTCATGGCCCGCGGACCGGAACAGGTCGCGAAGCATCAGGCGCATCTCTTCGTTGTCATCGGCGAGAAGCAGGTAACTCACGAATCGACCGAGGGTTGCGCGTGGACGTTCAGGCGAATTGGTAAGTTCACTGGACGGCTGCGGTTGGTCAACTGACGAGGCCCAGAATCCGACTGGAAGCGCCATCGCAAGCGACGACGCGCGTTCCAAAGGCGTGTTCCAAGTCACTGAGACGCTGTTTCACGAAACGAGCGGGGCCGAGACCTACCGTGCCGCTCATCGCGCCTAACTCCCATCACCGTCATGCATTGCCGTCGAGGATTCACCTCGTCATCGCTCGGCCTTCGCCTTGCCCTACGGTCGCGTATCGCCGCGCACATCGCGCGACGCTCTGACCCGAAGCGAGGTGAATACCAATGAAGATGACCCGAGCCATCCTGCTCACCGCCGTGTTGGCCGCGTGCAGTCAGGACCAGGACCCGTCGCGGCAGTTCCCACTCTCCCCGTCGTTCGACCGCAGGAGCAACACGATCGGACAGGTCTACACCATGACCAACTCGCCCGCGGGCAACGCCGTGTTGGCGTTTGATCGCTCCGCCGATGGTTCGCTGACCGCGGCCGGTTCCTACCCGACCGGCGGCGCAGGCACTGGTGGTGGACTCGGCAACCAGGGCGGCGTGGTTCTCGACAACGCCGGCAATCGACTCGCCGTCGTGAACGCCGGCAGCAATGACGTCACGCTGTTCCAGGTGAACGGCGACGGCACGCTGGTACAGACCGACCGAGTCGCGTCAGGCGGCGCGATGCCGATCAGCGTGACAATCTCGCACGACGTGTTGTACGTGCTGAACGCCGGCGGCAGCGGCAACATTTCCGGCTTCTCCATCTCAGCCCAGGGCGACCTGACGAGTATCGCCGGCTCGACGAAGTCGCTCAGCAGCGCAGCGGCCGGACCGGCCGAGGTCAGCTTCGCGCCCGGCGGACAGTGGCTCGTCGTCACCGAGAAGGCCAATAATCGCATCAGCACGTACGCCGTCGACCAGAATGGCGTAGCCTCTGGTCCGACGACGACGCCCTCGAGCGGGGCGACCCCGTTCGGCTTCAGCTTCACGAACAGCGGTACCCTCGTCGTCTCCGAAGCCTTTGGCGGCGGGGCGAACGCCAGCGCCGTTTCGACGTACGCCGCAAATGCCAACGGCACCTGGGCGGTCATCAGTCCGTCCGTGGCCACGACGGAGACGGCGGCGTGCTGGATCGTCGTCACCAACAGCGGTCGTTATGCATACACGACGAACGCCGGCAGCGGCACGATTTCCGGGTACGCCATTCAGCAGGGCACCCTCACGCTGCTCAATGCGTCGGGCGTGACCGGCAACATTGGCGCCGGAACCGGTCCCTCCGACATGGCGGTATCGCGTGACAGCAGGAACCTGTATGCGCGCGCTGGCGGCACGAACCAGATCGCGATCTTCGGCATCGGTGCCGATGGTTCGCTGTCCTCGCCCGGTGGTTGGATCAGCGGCCTGCCCGCGGGCTGGAATGGTCTGGCTGCGCGATAGTCGAAGTCACAGATTGCGTCTTCCGGCGGGGTGGCCGCGCGACCAGCGCAGTCACCCCGCTTCCCCCCTCTCCCGAAAGGCATGGCCGTCCGTATCACACTCCAGCGCGCGCTGTTAGGCACGATCGCCATCGCGTTGCTGGTTGGCCTCGTGCCGGCGGCCATCGCCCTCGACGATCGGCTGACCGAGGAGCTGATCGCCAGCGCCCGCCGAGACCTCGAAATGGCGCCGGGCGTGCTCGCCGATCGCACCACGTCGCATGCCACCATGCTGAGCATGCACGCGGCCGACTTTGCGAAATCGCCGGGCCTGGCCGCGGCACTCGTCAGGCAGGACTCCGCGGCGGTTCGCGCGCTGGCCGACAGCGCTCGTCCAACGTTAGGCGGTGAACCACTCGTCATCTCGGCGACCGGGCAAACGATTGTCGGGCCGATGGCGC
>Ga0070698_100001121_pt1 | contig 29567 bp, 23 predicted proteins | sample KBSK1502metaG_FD_65477 | JGI IMG/M metagenome (GOLD analysis project Ga0070698, IMG submission 65477) | Corn, switchgrass and miscanthus rhizosphere microbial communities from Kellogg Biological Station, Michigan, USA - KBS K1-50-2 metaG | ecosystem: Host-associated > Plants > Roots >...
CGCGGAACTCTTCGCCGACGAAATGCTGATCTGTGTTTTGGAGTCGCTGCGGGTGTGCCCTCCCGACGGATGCCCCATGATCGAACCGATCAATCCTCCGCCGGCCTTCACAGAGCTGCCTGACGAGTGCGCCTCCTTCATCGCGGCCTTGTCGGCCTTGTCGATCCGCTCGCCGGCCTTGATGTCGAACAACACCGCGGCCTTGACCTTGCCCCGCTCCACCACCAGGCGAACGAGTCCCATCATGATCGTTTCGCGAAGCATGGCGCGCTGTTCCTGCGCCATCGCGATCTTCGCGTCCATGATCTTTGCCTTCAGCGCGTTGTCGCCGATGTCTTCACTGCCCTTGGCGATGACTTCCCCTTGCTTGTCCGTGAGCACGGGCTTGGGCTGCCCCGCCTCGTCGCGGTCATTGTCGTCGAAGTCGATGCTGAATTCGTCGGACCGGTTTTCGGCGAGGTACCCGAAGGCCGCCGTGTTGTCGATCGCCTTCGCGAACTCGGCGACCGACTTCGTGGCGGTCTTGAGCAACTTCTGGTAAGCCTCCATCTGCTGGAGCGTGACCTGCAGGTTGGCATCGAAGACGCCCTTGAGCAGGTCGCGAACGAACTTCGGGAAGTCCACGTTCTCGACGAACTCCCCGGCAAGGTCGCCCGCCTGGTCGATGCGCCGGTTCTCGTGGCGCTTGTCGTTGATCAGGTCGCTCGCTTTTTTGGCCGTGGCCATGGCGCTTGCGACGCCATTTCCCGGTGAGTCGAACGCGCGCACGTTCTCCTCGACGAGCGACTTGTACAGGCTCAGCTTCTCGCTCCACGACATGTTGTGGAAGCTGGGGATCTGGATCAGGACGTCCTGCGCCTTCTTGCGCGCGATGTCCGTGAGTGCTTGCGACCGTTCCATGATTCCTCTCTCGCCAGGCGTCAGTTACTTGTCCCAGTCATTGTCCATCTCGTCCAACTCCTTATCGATGTCCTCATCCTCCTCCTCGGCTTCCTCGCCGAGTGTGGGCTCAGAGTCATCGGTTGCCGTGGCAATGATCCAGGACTCCGCGGCCTCGAGGAACACCTGGAACTGGTCGTCCGTCACTCCGGACTGATCGAAATCCGCGGCCCATTGGAAGACGCGGTTGCCGTCGATCGCCGAGCTGCGAATCGCGGAGATGTTAGGCGTCTCGTCGAACCACTCCCGCGAGGCACGTTCGATCACGGTCCACAGGCTCTTGCGTGAACCGGTCGAGAAGAAGGCAATCGCATGTTCGAGGACCTGCTTCGCCTCCAGGAGATGGTGGTACATCTCCGTGATCTGCATGTGCGCCATCCCGGTCGCGTGCTCCGTCAGGTTGTACTGGAGCTGTTTCGTCGCCTGGTAGATCGGCTGGCGCGAGACGGTGCGGTCCGAACTGGCATTTTCCTCCGAGCGACGGATGAAGTCCGTCGCCTTCTCCATGAGCGATCCCCACAATTCCGGGAATGCCTCGTTTTCGACCATGCCGGAGAGGAGGTTGCCCTCGCCCTTCGAGAGGATGCGGCGATACATCATCGCCCTCTCTTCGGCGCTGACGCGCTCGGAGCGCAGCTTCCAGAAGCGGTAGAGATCCGCGCTTGGCTTGCCCGGCTCCGCGTCGAACACACCCGAGGCCCAGCGCAGCACGAGCGCATCAGCCAGTTTGAACATGCCCAGCCGCTCGCCGAGGTTGTACACGTAGTCGAGTGCGCCCGCAGCCAGGATGTTCTGGGCGACGACACCTTGTTCCTCGACGCTCTCGAACGTGTCGACGCTGAAGTCCCAGGTCGTGATCGCACCTTTCTGCCGGATGGCGTCGATCGGGTCGGTCTCGGCCCCGCTGCCGGTGCGCAGCGCGTGGTTGTACGCCAGCGCGAAGTATTCGTCGAATTGCGCCCGGTTGCCCGGCGTGATCCCTCCGGTCGGGAACGTGACGCCGAGGTCGCGGAGGAAGCTGACCATCCCGCGCCTTACGTTTGGCGTGAACCGGACGACATCGATCTCACCGCCACGCGCGAACTCGTCGATCGCGGTTTCGATGTCCATCGTCGAGCGTCGCTGATCGATCAGCGCAATGATGATCTCGTCCACTCTCGCTGATGCGACCGGCAATTCCCGCTGCGCCACGTCGGCCACGACCGTCGCCTTCACGAGTGCCGACACATTGAGGGCGCGGGAGGCAATGACGGCGTCGACCAGCCTGGCCGCGTATAGTTCGCGGAACCCATCCGGTCCGTCCAGCGACCGCAGGATGAAGTCAACGAGTCCGGCGGTGTCGTCGAAGTCGACGCGGCGCCGCACCGCGACGAACGCTCCCGTCGGTGGTGCAGTCACCGTGGGGTTTGTCGACGGTGACACCATCGCTGCCTCGAGGATGCGCGCGTAGATCGGCGCAGCCGACAGCAGGAGACGTTGCGTGCGGTCGATGCCGCCGGCGTTCAGCTTGGCGGTCGCCTTGGCAACGTCCTCGGTAAGGCCTTCGCGGACCAGCGCCTCGGTGACCTCACGAGTGCGCGTGTCGCCGCCCGCCTCGGTGCGTAACGCAGCTATCGCTTTCGCTACGAACCCGTCAGGGGTGTCGGTTGGCGGTTGCACGGCGAGGACGGACCGGTCGCGACGCTTCCTCAGCCGCAGGTCGGCGAACCCTCCGTCGAGGGGAATGGCGGTGTCGAGCAGTCGTGGTGTGGTCATGGAGCTTCCTTGTGGTGATCCGATTGCGGCAAAGGACGTGGATGGCGCAGCAGCAAATGCGGTAGGCGGTGGAGGCACCGAGTGCTCAGCCGTGACCGGCGGCGATGTCGCACGCTCCGCTGGGGCCGGCGACTCTGGCGCCGTGTCGGGGGTCGACGCGGTGTCGATTGGGGTTCGCCTGCGAGGCGTGTCGCCGGTGCCTTTGGGCATGAGATCAGGCAGCTCGCTTCAGGGAGGTGGAGGAGAGCTTGTATTCCAGCAGTTTCAGCGCATCGAGGAGATTGATGCGCCCGAAGCCCGCCTTCGGATGTTTGAACTGCGAGTCGACGCGGTCCGCAGTGTGCTTGAGCACATGTTTGATCTGCGCGTCGCGTAGCTGCGCGCCAAAGCGGGTTTTTGCGTACGACGCGAGTAGAGCGGCGGCGCCGGTCACGAACGGCGTAGCGTGCGATGTACCGGTGCTGTGCGCGTATTCGTTGCGCAGGAATGTCGAATAGATGTTCGTGCCGGGCGCGACGAAGCTGACCTGACGGCCGAACGTCGAGAACGGCGCCACAGTGTCCTGATCATCGACGGCACCGACCGCAATCACGTGCGGCAACGCACCTGGATAGTAGAGTGCCTCCTGTCCGTCGTTCCCAGCGGCCGCAACAACCGTGACGCCCTTCCGCCGCGCGTAGTCGATCACGTCCTGATGGGGCAACCCGCCCCCCGTGTGCCTAACGCCGAGGCTCATGTTGATGATCGATGCGCCCCGATCGATGGCCCACTTGATCGCCACGTTGATGTTGTCCACCAGGCCGGCGCCAACGCTCCGGTCGCCCTGGCGCAACGCGCCAAGCACGCGGACCGGGAGGATGCGGCACTTGGGCACGACTCCCCGCGGCATGTCCCGGCCCCTGGCGACCAGGATTCCCGTCACGTGGGTGCCATGCCCCACCGCGTCGGTCGGATCGTCGTCGGCATCGAGGTAGTCGCCGAGGAACTTGTCCGCGCCGTCGAGGATGTCGACAAAGTCACGGCCCGGGAGCAACCGCCCGTCGAATTCAGGGTGCGTGAGCCACACCCCGGTGTCGAGCACGGCGACGATGATAGAGGGATCGCCTTGCGAGTACTGCTGCGCCTCATCGAGATGGATGGCCTCGCGCGAACGACGATCGGTACTCACGCTGAGGGCCGCCACCTCGGGTGCCGGTAGTTCGGTCGTGCCGACTGCACCGAGGCGGGCGTACTCCACCGTCGGTACCAGCTGGATGTCGCGAACAAGTCCTGGGGGGAGTGAGCCGCCCTCGAGCAGGACCAGTCGGTAGACGCGATTGAAACCGGATGCGATTTCATCTGGCGACCAGGTGTCGCCATGTGGCGAATAGGCCCGAGTGGTTATGACCGGAACGCGATAACGCGCGAGGATCCTGCTGACCTCACGGTCCACGCTGATATCGGTGCCCGACTTGTCGTGGATCGCGTCCTCCCAATACGGCGCGTCGGGAGTGGCGACGCCGGGAAGCACCTTCAGTTCGAGGTGCGGCTTCATGAGGCCATCCTCGGCGCCGATCGCGGTGAAGTGTGGCGGCGGTAGAAGCGCACACCACCCTGCTCGAACTCCTCGAGCACGCCCTCGTCGACGAGTGAACCGAGTACCGCCGACACTCGGCGAACCTCGATCTGGATCTGCTGGCGCAGGATCCACCATTCCGCAATGCCGTCGAGCGTATCCATCGCCGTTGGGTGGTCGTCGAGGTAGCCGAGTACCAGCTCGCGCAAGCCTGGATCGGTCCCGATATCGGTCGTTTCACCTGGTCCTGTCACGCGCGACACCCAAGGCAAAGCCGGGGCCACAACAACCGCCGTCACCTATCCCGGTGCCGTGCTACACGTTAGGCGGGTGCGGGAGGTCCGTGGTGGGAGGACCAGGCGTGGGGGCGCGTCGCCCCAGCGGTTGATGGTAGCCAAGGCACGTCTCCGTCGTGCGTTAGGCTCAATTCCGGCCGGGGAGTGAGGGTGGGGGAAAACCGCCCCACCCGGGGCTAGGCGCCGTGCTCGAACGCTCGCGGATCGAGCTGGTGCTTGTGCAGGAGCCGCCGCAGGTCGCGCCTTTCCTTTCGTGCCTTCCGCGCCGCCCGACTTACGTTGCCGCCGCAGGACGTCATCAGGAGCCTGAGGTATTCGAGCTCAAACGCGGCCACCGTTTCGCGTTTGAGGTCACCAAACGAGCGGGACAGGTCGAACGGCCGCCGGATTACTTCACGATCTCCGACAGCTGACAGAACCGCCCGGACGTCAGTCGATGGCGCCGGTGTCGGCCGCACACTGAGAATGCCGAGATCATCGGGCGTAATCGTGTCTCCCTCACACAGGCTGACTGCGCGGAGCACTGCGTTCTCCAGCTCACGCACATTACCCGGCCATTCATGGTCCAGCAGGGCATCCTTCGCTTCGGTGGAAAGGCGGAATGGTCCCCGGCCCGCCGGCGTGACTTTGAGCAGGAAATGATGCGTCAATGGAAGGACATCCTCCGGCCGGTCCCGAAGCGCGGGGAGGCGCATCGTCAGGACGCTGAGGCGGTAAAAGAGATCCGATCGGAACTCCTTCTGCTCGACAAGCGGCCAGAGTTCGGTGTTCGTCGCTGCGATAATGCGGATGTTGCTGTGTCGTTCGCGGCTCGAACCGAGGGCGCGATACGTGCGGTCCTGCAGGACACGCAACAGCGACACCTGGCCGCGAGGTGAGAGCGCATCGACTTCGTCGAGAAAGAGCGTGCCACCGTCGGCCTGGCTCAGAAGTCCACTGCGCTGAGTCCGTGCGTCGGTGAACGCCCCTCGCTCGTGCCCAAAGAACTCGTCCTCGAGGAGCGTGTCCGGAAGCGACCCGCAATTGACGGCCGTGAACGACTCGGTGCTTCGATCACTGAGGTAATGGATGGCTCTGGCGACGAGCTCCTTGCCGGTGCCGGTCTCACCGTTCAACAGGACGGTGGCGTCGGCGTGGGCAATGGCCGGGAGCCGGGAGATGGCGGCGCGAAACGCGGGCGCGTCCCCAACCAGTTTGCCTAACGCGTGGGCGCGCTGCAGGCGGTCGATGGTCCGCCGATCGGCCGGCACGCTGGTGCGCCCCGACTCGTCCTGCCACGTTGTGTCGCGCTCCCGCATGAAACCACACCCTTCGCGCCAGCAAACGAAGCTGTCGCCGAACCTTCCTCCGCGTCAAGCAAACTGGGCACTGATATGGAGATGGGTACCTAACGGGTTACACAGCGAGCCAAATTCGTTACGCGGCGGCCCATCCGGAACCACTTTTGGTAACGACGCGCTGATGAGGCATTTTCCGACAGCTACGTTCGCGCTGCCGCGTCGCAGGATACGATCGACCGCGCGTCAGCATCACGGCGCTGCCGCAAGCCACGCCAGACCAACGTGCCCTGTTCGCGCGATCGATCGAAGGTAGGTAACCACGAGATCATTACAGCGGAAAGAGACGTCTAGCATCCGGCAAGCCTAGGCCGGAACTGGCACGCCAGTCACCGCCGTCGCCGACTCCGCCTGCTCTTCCTCCACCGGCAAGGCAGGCGCGAGCAAGCGGTACATCACCGGCGTCACCAGTCGCGCGATCAGTGTGCTCGACACCATGCCGCCGATGATCACCCAGGCCAGCGGCGAATACAGACTCGATCCCTGAACCGCCAGCGGCAGAAGCCCGCCAATTGCCGTCATGGTGGTCAGCACGATCGGCACAAAACGCACTTCGCCCGCCTTCTGGATGGCGTCGTCGAGCGAATAGCCCTGACGTCGCAGCTCGTCCGTGAAATCCACGAGCAGGATCGACGTCTTGATCTCGATTCCAACCAGCGCGACAAAGCCGATCATTGCCGTAAAGCTCAGCGTGTTTCCCGTGAGCAATAAGGCGACAATGCCTCCCACGATGCCGAGCGGAATCACTGAAGCCACCACCAGCGTCGTGCGGAAGCTGTGGAACTCGAGCACGAGAATCGCCATGATCGCGAACACCGCGACGATGACCGCCGTGCCGATGCCGCCAAAACTCTCCTGTCGGCTCTCGATCTCCCCGGCCGGAACCAGGCGATAACCAGACGGCAGCTGAAGCTCAGCCAGGCGCGCCAGCACAACTTGCGTGACACGGTCGGTGTTGAACCCGGTCCGCGTGTAAGCGGTCACGGTCACAGCTCTCTGTTCGTCGCGATGATCGATGACTGTGGGCGACGAACGGAAGCCCAGTGTGGCGAGCTGTCGGAGAGGAACGTGGGCACCCGTGGTACTCGCGACCTGAATGCGATCAAGAATTGCCGGCGACGATGGACCGTCACGGGGCACTCGCAACACGATCGAGTATTCACGCCCGTCACTGGAGCGAAACTGTCCGGCCTCGAGTCCCGTGGAGGCCAACCGTATCGTGCGGTCAACTTCGGCGGTTGCCACACCCAGTGCACCCGCCTTCTGACGGTCCAGCACGACCGCGAGATCCGTTCGCATCAGGGCGATCGGATTCCGCACGTATTGCGTCCCCGGCGTGGCGAGCATCACCTGCTCCACCCTGCCGGCAATCGCGCGGAGTGAGTCGAGGTCCTGGCCCTCAATTCGCATCGCGATCGGGGCATCGATAGGTGGACCATTCTCGAACTCACGTACTTCAATGCGCGCACCCGGGTATGCCGCCAGGTCGACGCGCAACTGGTCGATCAGTACCGGTGAACGCTTTGTGTCGTAATGGTCGAGGAGAACGAAAAGCTGGGCGCGGTTCGAGCGTTCGCCCCGCTGGTTCACGTTGTAGTAGACAAATGGATTGTCTCGCCCGACGTTCGTGAAAATGCCGCGCACTTCCGGAGACAGCGCAATGCTCTTCTCGGCGAAACGGGCCGCGCTATCGGTCCGTGCCAGCGACGTGCCTTCGGGCGTTTCAATGTTGACGAGGAATTGTGGGGTTCCGGCTTTCGGGAACAGTGAGAACCCGACCGCGGGAACAAGGGCGATCGACGCCACTACCAGCGCGCCACTGACCGCGAGCGTGCGCCAAGGATGTGCCAGCGCGCGATGCAACACGGGTGCGTACGTGCGCTGAATCCCTCCGTTCAGGAGCCGGAGGAATCGATTCCCCTCCCTGGCCTCGCGCGCCGGCAGGATGAGCGACGCCAGCCACGGGACGATCGTGAAGGAGACAAAGAGCGAAGCCACGACCGCGAAGATCACTGCCATCGGCAGTGACCGGATGTATCGACCGGCGAGGCCCGGCAGGTACGCCAGAGGCACGAAGGCGAAAACGAGTGTGGCCGTCGAACCGATCACTGCGACCGCGATCTGCTTCGTCGCGAGAATCGCCGCCTCCCGGCGCGATTTTCCTTCCCGCAGGAAGCGGGTGATGTTCTCAACGACGACAATGGAATCGTCCACCAGGAGTCCCAGCGCAATAACGAAGCCCACGATGGACAGCTGGTTGATCGAGAACCCGGTGGCATCGAGCAGCGTGACGCCGATCGCCAGCGACAGCGGGATGGACACCATCACCACCAGGGCCGCGCGCATCCCGAGCGGCAGCAGCGTGAGCAACACAAGGCCAAGCGCGATGGCGAAATCTTCACCCAGTCGCGTTAGGCGATGGTTCACGTTGGTGGCCTGGTCAAAACCACGGGCCAGCTCGATGCCCGGCGGGAGATCAGCTTCGTAATGGTCCAGTTCCTTCCACATCCGGTCGCGGACCTCGGAGATGTTGAACCCCTCCTGCAGCGCCGCGGTGACGAACACGGCTCGGCGGCCGTTCCAGCGTCCAACGTGTGTTGGATCGGCGTATCCCCATCGCACGTCCGCGACATCCCCGACGCGAACCGTGCCTGCCGGTCCGCCGCCAACGATGGTTCGCTGCACGTCTTCCACCGTGCGATAACGACCCTGCGGCGTCAGGTTGAACCGGCGAGCGCCAGCGTCGACACTCCCGCCCGGAATCGTGGCATTGTCGCTGCCGATCGCCTGGAACAACTGCCCCGGCGTCAAGCCGAGCCTTGCCAGGCGTTCGAGGTCCACGTTCACCTGCAACTGGCGTTGCGGAGCCGCCCACCGCTCCGACTTCTTCACGCCGGTGAGCCGACTGAGTTGGTCCTCGAGTGACTTGGCCAGCGAATCCAGCTGTGCGTAAGGCGCGACTTCGCTGACGATCGCCGCCTGGAGGATGGACACGTTGGTCGACGACGCGCGAAGAACTTCCAGGCGCGCCAGCCCCGACGGCAGTTCCGGTCGCAACGCCGTCACTTCACGGAGGACCTCGTCTTCCTTGCGATCCCCATCGACGTCTGTTTCGAACTCCACCTGGATCGTCGCCAGTCCATCTTCAGCGCGCGACGTCAGTTTCTTCACGTGTTCGAGCGCACGCAGCCGCGTTTCGATCTTGTCCACTACCAGCTGTTCCATGTCTTCCGGCGTGGCGCCGGGATACACGGCGATGACGTTCATCACCGGAATCGGAAAGACCGGGTCTTCGGAGCGCGGAATGCGCATCCAGCTCGCGAGCCCGAGCGCCGCCAGCATCAGGAACAGCACGACGGTGAACTGGTAGCGCCTAACGGCGAATTCGGCGATCTTCACGGCTTCACCTCCACGCGGGCAGAATCGGTGAGCCAGGCGGCGCCTGCTGTGATCACGCGGGTGGCGCCGGCCAGTCCACGGACGAGCACCTGGTCGCCGCTGACCCCCAGCAACGTTACGGGCCGCTTCAGCGCGATCCGACCGCTTTCATCGAGCGCGAAAACCACCCCACGGTCTCCGGCGCCTTCCACCAACGCCTCCGCCGGAACCGCGACGACGTCGCTGCCCATTGTCGATGTGCGCGAGCCGCGGGCGACGATCCGCAATCGGCCAATAAGGCCGCTCGGCAGCGTCCCGACATCGTCGAGCGCCACTTCTATTGTATAGGTGCCCGTCAAGGCGTCAGCCGCTGCGGCGACCTGCCGCACCCTGCCCCGGTATTCACGTCCGGGAAATGCATCGAACGTCGCCGTGGCCGAGTCGCCCACATTGACGCGCACCGCGTCGCGGTCCGCCAATCCGGCCCGCACCACATTGCCGCGACTGGCCGATCCGAACTGAAATACCGAGGTGCCTGACGCGATTTGTGAGCCGGCACTCGTGAACCGGCGGAGCACGACCCCATCGGTCGGAGCAACGATGACCGCGTATTCACGATTCACGCGCGCGGCCCGGTAGTCGGCTTCGGCCGCGTCGCGCGCCGTCTGCGAATCCTGCCACTGTGAGAGCGTCGCCACGGAATCGCGATACAGCCGCTCGACGCGCGCCGCATCGCGCCTGCTCTTCTCGGCCGCTGCCGCGGCCTTGGCGACCAGGGCGTCGATCTCGCGGAGGTCGAGCTGGGCAAGGACCTGGCCTGCGCGAACGCGTGCCCCTTCGTCAACGGAGACACTCGCGACGACGCCGCCAATCTTGAATGCCAACGGGAATTCGTCTTTCGCGCCAAGCGAGCCGGTCGCAGTGATGGCAATTCTACCGGCGGGTGCGACGGCAACGGCTCGCACCGGAACCGCCGCTTCAATGACGGTCGAGGCGCCTTCGGCCGGGCGACCGCATGCAGCGGCGATCAGTGCGGCAAACAGCACCGCGGCGACGCCGTGCATCGGGCGGGCCGGAATGTGAATCAAGCGTGAAGTGGTCATAGTCGACTCCGTTCAGTCAGGATTGATCGTGCGTAGGGCGGCGGCGCGTTCCAGGTCCACACCCCGGGCGGCCAGCGCATAACGAGTCTGGACTTCATTCAGCTGCGCCGCCGTCAGCTGGGCTCTCGCATCCGACCATTCGAGGTACGACGTGAGGCCCTCGGCATAGCGCCGATCCACGAGCGTGAACGCGGAACGGGCAGCGGCCAACCTGGCGCCGGCCGCATCGAGCGTTTCGCGGGCCACCTGCGTCGCGTCCCATGACGTGCGAACGTCCAGCTCGATCTGACGTCCGATTTCGGCACGCTGGAGTTGTGCGCTTCGGTGCGCGGCGTCGGCCGCGTCGCGACGCGCCACGTCCTGGCCGCCGTTGAACAGGTTCCACTGCACCACGACGGAACCAATCATCACGTCATGCGCGCGGTCGAACTGGTAGCGATTTCCCTGGATACCGTAGTCCAGGGCGACGCTCACGGTCGGGAGGAACGCGCTGGTCGCCGCGCGACCCTGCGACCGTGCGCCCTCAATGGCCGCGGACGCCATCAACCATTCCTCGCGCCGAGCCGACGCGGTCAGCGCGTCGGCCATCGTAATGGACGGCGGCGATGGGAGCGACGCCTCAGCTAGTGTTGGAACCAATGAGTCGATCGCGCGATCGAGGATCAGGTTGAGGGAGCCAAGTGCAGCATCGCGCAGCCGTACTGCTTCGGCCCTCGACTGGCGCGCGTCAGCCAGGGCCGCGGTTGCACGCAGCACGGCGTCAGGTGTTGCCGAGCCGGCATCCACCAGGCACTGTGAAACGCGAGCGCTCTCCTGAATGACGGGCAGCGTCGCATCCCAAATCTCGACGGCGCGCGCCGCACGGCCCCAGTTCAGGTACGCGATTCGCGATTCCGCGTCGATGCGGCGAAGCGCCGCCCCTCGCTCCGCATCTCGGAGCGCGCGAAGCGCCTTGGCGCCAGAGTAATTGGCGAAGAGCGCACCGTGAAACACCGGCATCGATGTCCGAAGGCGCGTCTCCTGGTTCAGCGGCAGCGTTGCATCCACATCAGTCGGGAACGCCTGCTGACCGAGGAGCTGGTTGAGCGCCGAATACGCGGGGTTGATGAAGTCACCTATGTTCACGGCGCCGTGAACCGCCGAGTACCGGGCGTCGATGCCTACCGTCGGAAGGAAGAGTCCGCGCGCCTGCGCGACCGCGCGATCGGCTTCCCGCGCACGTTCTCCGCTCCGTTTCGCGTTGAGGTTCCGCACGACCGCGACGCGTGCGATGGAATCGAGTGACTGGGCGTTCACCGCGCGCGGCACGCCGATGATGCCACTCAATGTGGCGAGTGTGAACAGTGATATTCTGTTTAACATTGTTATGTGTCCTGGCAAAAAAAATTACGAGGGTCGAAGCAGGCCGCGCATGGTCGCATCACATAGCGCGAGCGCTGCCTGTTCCGGCTCACGCAGGCTGACCCTGTGTTCGGTGACCCGCGACGTGATGTGTAGGGTCGCCACGCCATGGACGCCGGACCAGAGGATTTGTGCAACCAGGTCGGGGTCTTTGTATTCGGGACGAAACCGGCGGGTCGCGATGGCCTCTTTCACCGCCTGTCTCAGGAACTCGTATCCATGTTCGCCCGGGTCCATGTTCAAGTCGTCGGGCGCTGGAGCTGGACGATCAACCAGGAAGATGAACCGGAACTGTTCGGGGTGTTCCACGGCGAACCGAACGTAATTGCGCCCCATCTGGCGAATCCGTTCCACGGGATCGGTAATCCCGCCAATAGCCGTCAGCGCGGCGCCGAGCGCGCGGAAGTCCATCGCGCACAGCTCGAGCATGAGTGTGTGCTTGTCGGCAAAGTGGTGATAGATGGCCGTGGCGGTGTAGCCGATGCGATCGGCGATTCCCCGCATGGTGGTGCTGTCGTAGCCCTCACGCGTGAACATGGTCCGCGCGGCTTCGATGATGAGGCGGCGCGTTTCCGCCTTCTCCAGCTCGCGCCGGATGAGGGACGGCGACCGCTCGCGCGCGGGTGCAGAGGCGGCGGCGGACGTTCGACGATTGGACTGGGGCCTTGCCATACTGGAAGGTGATTTAACACTGTTAAGTGAGAGTGTCAAGTCACCATAATGCCCTGCCCTGCAGGAAGGCAGGCGCGGGGCAGATTCCCCCGTCGTCACGATTAATCTGACCGGAGCGCCGTCACCGGGTCTGATCGCCCGGCTCGCCATGCCGGAGCCAGCGACGCCACCGTCGCCACGATCAACAGCACGCTCGCCGCGACGACCATTGCGACCGGATTGGATGGCGAGACGCCATAGAGCAACGCCGCTACGACGCGACCGGACGCGAGCGCCAGAAGAACGCCGACAGCGGCACCGACGGCTACCGTGCGCACGCCATCGCCAACCACTTCGCGGACGATCCGCCCGGCGCTCGCGCCCAACGCCAGGCGCACGCCGAACTCGTGAGTCCGTTGGCTGACCGCGTAGCTCACCGAGCTGTAGACACCAATCGCAGCCACGAGAGCGGCCAACACGCCGAATAGCGTGAACAGCGTGACGCCGAGTTGCCACGGGCGATACTCGGGCTCCATCTCGGCCGCCATCGTGACGGTCGAGACCTTCGCGCTGGGAAACTCGCTGCGCAGCATGTCGCGCACCGTTGCGAGCGTGGTCGGCAGCCGCCCTGGGTTCATGCGGAGCACGACATCGCCAACGCCCCAGCCTTCCGCGGGCGGGTTCGCTAGCGACGCATAAACGTGCGGCTCGGCTCTGTCCCTGAGACCGAGTTGCAACGCTGTTTGTGTGACGCCGATGATCTCGTAACACGGTGCATCTACGTTGTCGAATCGAAGGCACTTGCCAAGGGGATCCTGGCCGGGCCATAACGAGTCGGCCAGCAGCTTGTTGACGAGGACCGCACGTGCCGCCTTCCCCGCACTCCCCGACGCAAACGTTCGGCCACGCAGGATGCGGGTTCCGGTTGCCTCGAAGAATCCTGATGACACGGCACTGTAGAAGGCGTGGCGCTGCAGCGCGGGATCCGTCCCCTCGGCAAAGAAGCTCTCGTGCTGGAACCCGGCCTTGGGCTGCATCGAGGTATACGCGACTCGCTCCACGCCCGGGACACTCGTCAGGCGCTCCTCGAGCTCCAGCAGGCGGTTCGAGATCGCCGCCTTTCGCGCCTTGTCCGAACCCTGGCCCACGCCGACGAAGGCCAGTCGTTCGACGGCGTACCCGATGTCGAGCGACTTGACGTTGTTCAGGCTCTGGATGAACAGGGCGGCTCCGACGAGGAGGAGAACCGAAAGGGCAGCCTGGGTCGCCACCAGGAATGAACGCAGCCGACTGCGGCGCGCTCCGCCTTCCCGCGCCCCCGTCTTCAATGCCTTCGTCAGGTCGGGCGCGCGCGACTGGAGCGCCGGCACCAGTCCCGTGCCGATTCCGGTTATGACCGCGACGCCGATGCCGAGCAGGAGCACTCGCCAGTGTAGCGGGTCTTCGGCCCAGGTCACCTCCGGCATGAGCAATGATCGAAGCAGTGAGCCCCCCCACCACGCCGCGGCCAGCGCCGCAACCGCCGCGAGCAATGCCAGCTGCACGCTCTCGCTCACCAGGAGACGCACCAGCCGTGACCCTGAACTGCCTAACGCCAGTCGGACAGCGATTTCCCGGCGCCGACGGACAGCCCGGGCCGCAAGCAGGTTGACCACATTCGCAAACGCGATCACCAGCACCAGCACAGCGACGATGCTTGCCCGCTCGGCCACCTGTACCGCCGGATTGATCTTGCCGGGGCCCCGAGCGTGCAGGATCGAGCCCAGCTGTGCCACGGTAGCCGAATCTCCCGGGTAGCGAATGCCGGACTGCCGCAATGCAAGCGTCGTCCGTTGGTCGAGCTCCGTGTCGGTGCTGCCGACGCGCGGACGCACGAGGATCTGGAATCCATTGATATTTGGATTCTGATGCCAGGTGGCCTGAGTTTTCGCCGAGTACTCGGGATTCGCTCCGAGCGGGACCCACCCCTCAGCGGCGTCGAGATCCACCCCGCTGAATCCGGCCGGAGTGACACCGATGACCGTATACGCTTTTCCACTCAGCACCAATTGCTGCCCCACGACGTCGCGATCCCCTTTGAATTCTCGCTTCCATAGGCGATCGCTGATGACGATGACCGGCGCAGCCGCCGTCAGTTGCTCCTCGTCAGGTCCGTAGATCCTGCCTAGCGAGGGACGTACGCCGAGCAACGAAAACCACGAAGCCGTCGCGCTGGAGAGCTTGATGGTGGGAGGTTCCTCACTCCGGCCAAACGGGTACGGGTCAGGCGTCCGATACAACGCGAGATCGGCGCGGCCATCGAGGGCCTTCTCAATAGCCGCGTAGTCAGGATACGCGTATCCCGACCAGAATTGGGTACCGCTCCGGAACCTCATCAGCTGCCAGACACGTCGCACACCATCCGGCTTCGCCACGCCAGCTGGCGGCCGGAACAAAATGGCGTCGAGCAGCGAGAACATGGCCGCGTTAACGCCGAGGCCTAACGCCAGCGTGACGATGATGGTCAGCGAAACGACCGGCGTCCGCCAGAGTGAACGGGCCGCGTGGCGCGCGTCGTACCACAGCGACTCGAACACGTCGGCGCGCTTTTGCTGGGCGGCCACCCGTTCATCGATCGCCTTGAGGTCCGAGCGGACGACGTTGACATCGCCGAATTCCGCAACCGCTCGGGCACGAGCGTCCTCTGGTGTTATTCCCAGCGCCACGAGCTCAGCGATCCGCGCATCGAAGTGAAAGCGCAGCTCATCCTCGATATCTCGGCGCACGTCGCGATGCCAGGGCCTGAACGCGCTCATGCGCCCTCCGTCGCGGCTTCGGGTCCCGCGGTCATCACTCTCGCCACGGCGGCGACATAATCATTCCATGATCTGGTCTCGTCACGTAGCGCGCGGCGACCCGGCGTCGTCAGGCGATAGAACTTTGCCTTCTTCTTTTTCTCCGAGTATCCCCACTCCGACTCCACCCAGCCGCGCTCTTCGAGCCGGTGCAAAGCCGTATACAGAGCGCCGTCGAGCACCGTGAAGGTTCCCGTCGAGCCGCGTCGGATGAAGCTGGCGACGCCGTAGCCGTGCATGGGACCCCAGGTCAGCGCGCGAAGAACAAGGACGTCGAGCGTCCCCTGCAGGAAGTCGAGTTCGCGAGTCATGTCGCCAACATATCCTCAACAGTTGATTGCATCAAGTGTTGATGGCACGGTGTCAGGCGACGTAATCAGAGCAATTCTGATCGCGCTGTGCCAATGGGTTCTGACGCAATTTCCCAACGCCCTGCGGCGCTGATTCCTACTGCGCGCCGACCCGGTGATGGCCGGCTCCGGGCACCAGGTCGGTTATCAATCGATCCGTACCACCGATCATCGCCGAGATCCGGAACTTGCCGTCCGTTTCGGCGACATCCGCTCGCGCGAATCTGATCGTGAAGCTTCTGTCCTGAAACTCGACCGGCACCATTCGCCAATCGAGGACGTCGCCGTCCCGGCGGCCCATGTGGCCCAGGCCATCATCGCGCAGGGAGAAATAGGACTCGACCCCCATGTCGGCATTCACGTCGCCGAATTCTTCGGTGGCCGCCGGATACCCCGTCGCCGAATTGTTGTCGAAGTCGAAGTCGACGAAGCCGTCTATGGAATTGAGGGCTCTTTCCGACCACCGACTGATGGCGCTCGTGAACTCGAATTTCACGAAGATCGAGTCTGAAGTCAGTCCAACACGCACAGACGCGACATCGAGGGCGCGCTGAAAAACATTCGCCGGTGGTGGCAGCGTGTCCCCGACAGGATCGGCGAACGAATACTGAAAGTTGGTTCCTCCCCCGCCCAGCGGCGGAAGTCCCGTGCTGTCCGATGAACAAGAGATCAGCACAACGGCCAAAACCGGCAACGCGCGGCGCATCATTGATTGGGGAAGGAGTGGAGAAACCACCGGCGTATTCGAGCGGGCCAGCGTCTGACGACGAATCGCCAGCTCCGGGAGCAACCGGAGCCGACGCTGGCGGATAGCGAGCCCCACCCTACATTCCGAGCTGACACCAGCTTCCGGGAACGCGCATGGGATGCCAACGCGCGCTGCTCACCCTCCTGATCGCTGCGGCGATTACGTCGTCCGTCGTAGAGGCACAAGGTGCGGCCGCGTCACCGTCCGGCGGAGACGCCGCGTCAAGCAAGGGACCTGCCTTCTTTGACCGCGTGGCGCCGGTGCGATTCACCCTGTCGGCGGACATTCGCGTCCTGTTGAGCGACACCGCCGATGAAGCTCCATCGCGTGATGCAACGGTCTCGGTTCGCGATTCGACCGGGAAAACCGTGATCATCCCGGTGAAGGTGAAAACGCACGGCCGATGGCGCCTCCTGAACTGTGAATATCCGCCGCTCAGCATCACGTTCCCGGCTGCCCAGACGACCGGAACGCCGTTTGAAGGTCTTCCAGGCGCCCGCCTGACGAGTTTCTGCAGAGACCACCCGACCTACGAGCAGTACATCCTCAAGGAGTTGCAGCTCTATCGCGTCTACCAGCTCCTCACACCGTACAGCCACACCGCTCGGGCTGTGCACGTGACCTATGTCGACCAGCCAAGTGGTCGGACGCGAGCGACGCGCTACGCCTTCTTCATCGACGACCGGCCAGCGGTTGCCGCGCGTCAGAGCTCGGCGCTGCTGAAAGCCAAGGGTGCGGTAGGGTCCGACCTGGAGCCCTATCACCGCACGCTCATGGGTGTGTTCGAATACATGATCGGGAACACGGATTTCCTCGTTCTGGAGCTGCATAACGTGTTCCTCCTTGGCACACCGCAGGGCGAGACGATTCCCGTTCCCTATGACTTTGATCTGGCGGGCGCAGTCAACAGCGCCTATGCGCTCCCGAACCCGGTCTTACCCATCAAGAACGTGCGTCAGCGGCTTTTCCGTGGCTTCTGCTCGGATGCCGAGCAATTCGCGAAGGTCTTTGCCCTGCTCAATGCGAAGAAGTCCGCGATCTACAAGCTCTACGATGACGAGGTGGGTAAGCTCCTGCGATTGGACGTCGCGAATGACACCAAGGCGTTTTTGGATGAGTTCTATCGAATCATCAATACACCCGAGCTCGCGCGCGCCGAGATCATCGACCGCTGTTTGAAGCGGGAGTAGTTGTCGACGGTTCGGCGGACACAGCTATTGTCGATCCGCACTCACCTCGTTCGACGTGTGTGTGAGGGCCGCAACTGGGCCCCACTCAAGTGGCACTCGACTAGGATGTGCCAACACACCCAATCATTGAACGAGGATCAGGACGATGCGATTCATGACTTTCGTAAAGTCGGCCGAGAATCAGGGACCACCACCGCCGGCTCTAATGGAAGCGATCGGCAAGCTCGGCGAGGAAGCTTTCGGAAACGGAACGATGGTTCAAATGGGAGGGTTGTCTCCGAGCGCGGCTTCTTCTCGAGTCCGACTCAGCAACGGAAAAATCGTCGTTACCGACGGGCCCTTCTCCGAAGCCAAGGAAGTGATCGGCGGCTTCGCCGTGTTCGAACTTCCCACACGAGAATCAGCCGTTGAGGCCGCGAAGCGGTTCATGGAGATTCACCGCCAGCACTGGCCCGGTTGGGAAGGTGAGACCGAAGTGCGTCAGGTTTTTGGATGAGTTGAGAGCACCTTCGTCACGATGGCGTAGCGGCTTACGCAGACAGATAAGTTCCTTCAACAGCTGTGTTTGTTGTTAGGTACTCGCGGATTCAGATTGCAGCGGAGAGCCAGTGTCATCATCCGCGAGGAGGCACCATGACTACTGCCACAAGAACGAAAGAACTACTCAAGTACGAGCGCCGCTTCTGGGACGCCATGCGGGAAAAAGACGGCGAAGCCGCTGCCGAGATGACGCATGACAGCTGCATTGTAGTCGGCGCTCAAGGCGTGTCTGCGGTGGACAAGGACACGATGGCCCGCCTGACGATAGAAGGCGACTGGGAAATCGAGCGGTACACGTTCGACGAATCGAGCGCGCAGGTGCAGTTCCTCAACGATGATGTCGCGCTCGTCGCGTACAATGTGAAGGAGAAGCTCACCGTCGATGGCAAGCCGCTGAATCTCGACGCGAACGATGCGTCCGTGTGGGTTCGCAAGAACGGTGAATGGCTGTGCGCAATGCACACCGAGTCACTCGCCGGCGATCCCTACGGTCGTGACCGGAAGCCGCTGAAGAACTGATACCTGATCATCGAGCACGGAAACCGGGGACAGACTCAAGTATGTTCCCGGTTTTTCATACCCGTTTGCCCGTTTGCCCGTTTGCCCGCCTACCCGCTTACTGCAGTGAAATCGCCACCTGCTCCAGCAGGTCGTACGCCTCCTGCATGCCGCCTTCCATTCCGGACTCGATGATCATGTCGCGAACCTCACGTGTGTAACACTCCGTGAGTGTTGTCACCATGGTGCGTCCATTTTTCTCGACCAGCGTCATCGTGTTCAACGTCCCCTCATCGTCTTCGCTCTGCTGCACGGCTTCGTACATCTCGGTATAGACCAGTCTCTCGTTAGGAACGATCTCCTTGTACGTGCCACGGAAGGCGACTTCGAACCCTCGGTCCGTCATCATCACCCACCGCCACTTGCCCCCGACGCGCAGGTCGATGTCGGCCTGCGTGACCGCGCCGCGGTTGGCGTTCCACCACCGCTTCACGAGTTCGGGCGTCGTCCACGCCTTGTAGATCAGGTGGCGTGGCGCGTCGAACTCCCGCGTGATCAGGATCTGTGTGTCCGACGGGAGTGTCACCACCGCCGAACCTTTACTTGTTTTCACCATTGTCCTCGTCCTCCCCTTTGAGTTCGTCCAGAAGGTCATCCAGCGCGTCGAAGTGTTCGTTCCACGTGCGTTCGTAGTTCTTCACCCAGTCGTGGATTGGCTTGAGCGGCTCGCCTTTGAGTCGGTACATGCGCTGCCTCCCCTGATCCCGGACCTCCACCAGCCCAACCTCCCGGAGTACCCGCAGGTGCTTGGAGACAATCGGCTGTGCGACCCCCAGTAGCCCCACGAGGTCGTTCACCGGCCGCTCTCCCCCGGCGAGGAGGTCGAGGATCTCCCGCCGCCTGGGCTCTGCAACCGCGTTGAACGCGTCCGCTGTGGTAGCTGCTCTTGCCATGGTTCATTATATGCCGATATGGGCATATGTCAAGGTCGGGCTAGGGTCGTGCTCTAAGATCGTGCTCAAGGGTCGTGCTCTAAGGTCGCGCTCTAAGGTCACGCTTTCAGGTCACGCTTTCAGTCTTACGGCATCGCCAACCCGTCCCGTGCTTCCTGCGCAACCTTCCGAATGAGCGCTGCCGCTAAGCCGTCAAACCGCGCGTTTTGCGTCGAATCCCCGCGCGTGAACTGTTGGCGGATGTCGTCGAGTTTGACGGCTGCCTGGACCTGCTCCAATCGTGTCGCGCCGCGCTCGAGGGCGACATGAACCTGCCGAATGATCGAGTCGAAGAGCACGATCGTCATTCTGAGGTACGTCTTGTCGGGCAGCGCCGGTCCCTGCCCTGGTACGATGACTCCGACGTCGAGCCTCTCCATCGCGCGAAGGCTCGCGAGCCACGGCGAGATCTTGTAGGAGTTTGTCGTCCACGGCTGCGCACCCGCTCCGCCCTCCTGCCGCACCAGCACGTCGCCAGTCGCGAGGATTCGTTCCGCCGGCAGGTACAAGACGGCGCTGCCTGACGCGTCACCGGTTGCGCTGAAGAGCCTGAACTCACGACCACCACGCCGGATGCTCATGCTGTCATGGAATGTTACCGTTGGCAGCACCTGTCTCGTATTCGAGAGTTCATTGGCTAGCGCGGTCGACTCAGCCAAACTGCTCTCCAATTGCCGTCGGCTCTCCGCGGTGAGCGGCGAACCGTCTGCGAGCTTCCCGGTCGCAATCGCCGTATCGAGTGCGGCCTTCGCCCCTACTGCACCGGCCGAGTTCAGGAAGAACTGGAGCGGCAATCTCGACATGTAGCCCCGCGTCTCCGTCGTGGCGACGATCTGCAGTCCAGGATAGGCGTCGGCGTACGCGGCGTTGCCCATCCAGTGGTCCATGTGCCAGTGCGAGTTGATCAAAATTCGCACCGGCTTGTTCGTGATCTTCCTGATTTCCGCGATCACCATCCGCGACGTTGACGTTCGCGCGTTGCTGTCGAACACGACGACGTCGCTGTCGTTGACGACGACCAGCGAATTCGACGAAGTCCACAGGTCGAGTGTCGATGGCGCCCGGAAGAGAAAAATGCCCGGGCCAAGTTCGACTTTCTCGAGTCCCATTGAGTCGCGTGTCACCGCAACTGGCGCCTGGCCTCGCGCGGGGACCGCGAACACCACGACTATGGCTAGCGCCGCGAAAATGGGCCTGACCCAGGGCGAATAGTCCCGCACGAAAAGCATGGAGCTAGCCTCGATCGGAGCGTGAAAACGCAATCGTATCAATTACTCGCTCCCCTACCCCTGCTCTAGCACGCAATTGCAGGCACTGAGCGCGTGACATGGGGTTCCTCTCCGCCTTCTCGACTCTCCGCGTGACAGGATTGTTCTAGACCAGGGATGGGCGCGGCGAGCCATGTTACGCGAACGCCCTCGAACCGCCTTCATTCCTCGCCCTCGTCCCTCATCATGCGTCACTGCGTTCGCGCGCTCGCCGTTGTCTGTGGGACCATCGTTGCCGCATCAAGTCCGGTCGACGCTCAGACGGCCATGTTCCGCGGCGGTCCCGATCACCGCGGCGTCTACGAATCGACCGCGCCACGCCTCGACGCACTGGTCTGGAAATTCAAGACCGGCGGTCGAGTGCTCTCGTCGCCAATCGTTGTGGGCGACGTCGTGTACGTCGGCAGCACCGACGGCTCGTTGTACGCGGTGAACAGGCGGGATGGTACGCAGAAGTGGAAGTTCGATACGCGCGGACCGGTGAGCTCATCTCCCGCGTTTCACAATGGCGTCGTGTATGTCGGAAGCGTGGACGGACTCGTTTACGCCATCGACGCCGCCACCGGACAGTCACGTTGGACGTTCGCCACCAAAGGGGAGCGCCGATTCACCGCGCCTGGAATCCACGGCGCCATCCCGCGCACGGAGCGAATGCCGGATCCGTTCGACGTGTTCCTCTCTTCACCGATGATCGCGAACGGCGTTGTCTTCATCGGAAGCGGCGACCAGCAAGTCTACGCGCTCGACGCGGCTACCGGTGCGCTGCGCTGGTCCTTCGCGACTGGCGACGTGGTTCACGCGTCACCTGCCTTTGCCGACGGCGTCGTCTACATCGGAAGCTGGGACCGGAACGTCTACGCGTTAGACGCCGCGACGGGTCGCGAGCGCTGGCGCTATACCACCGGCAACGACACGGTCATTTACAATCAGATCGGCATCGCCAGTTCGGCGGCGATCGCGGAAGGACTGGTTTTTGTGGGCGGTCGCGACGGCAAGTTCCATGTCATCGATGCTCGAAGCGGCGCCCAACGTTGGGTGCATAACAACAACGGAGGGTGGACCATCGCATCGCCCGCCGTGCGCAACGGCGTTGTGTATTTCCCAACGTCGGACGGCACACGCTTCAAGGCACTCGATGCCGCCACCGGCGCCGTGAAGTTCGATCTCCAGAACAAGGCCGTGTCGTTTTCGTCGCCGGCACTCGCGGGTGAAGTGGCGTTCTACGGAACGTCCGATGGATACCTGAACGCCGTCAGCCTCCGCGATGGGTCTATCCTGGCCCGGTTCCAAACCGACGGCTCGAAGGAAAATGGTGCCCGATACACGGATTCAACGGGACGCATGCGCACGGCAACGATGTACCCGGATCGCACGCTCGACGGGATGATGATCGGCATGCGTACGATGATGACCCTTGGATCCGTGCTCTCGTCGCCGGTGGTTGTCGGTGGCGTGGTGTATTTCGGCAGCACCGACGGGAACCTGTACGCCGTGCGTTAGGTTGGGTTTCAACCGAAAACGCCTTTCAAACGGCGCCGTTCATCGAAACCTGAAACGCTTTTCAGACGGCGCCGTTTTGAAACACACTGCGCCGTTTGACGAGCGTTTTGGGTTAACAAAACTGCGGTTAATTGGGGTCTGACCCCTATTTCGCGCGTTCGTCCCTGCTTAACGCGACTGGTCCGACAGCTGCGTCGCCTCGCGTCGGAACGAGCGTCCCGACGGGCAAGATCGTTCAAGATTCGCTATTGTCGACCCGGCTGGTTTCGGTTCTCCCGTCTTCGACAATCGCCCACGTTGCCTGATTCATCAAACGCCGAACCAACAACCACCGTCGCCGGAGTAGAACTTCCGTGCGGGCGTTTTGACGCGCTCTGGGCGGATCACTTCGCGATGCGGTTTCCACCGCATTTTCACGACACCTGGGCCATCGGCGTCATCGAAGCCGGTCTGCTTCGCCTTCGAACGGCGAGAGGCGAGTGGATCGGCAGTCAGGGGACGATTCTCGCGTTCGCGCCGGGAGAGATTCACAGCGCGGAAGCGCTCACGCCAGCAGGCTACCGATATCGGATGGTCTACCCTCCGGCTGAAATGATGCAGGCTATCGGCGTGCATCAGGACGGAGGAGCCGAAGCGTCATTCGAGACGCCGGTGTTTACGGATCAGAACCTGGCGGGAAAACTCATCAGGGCCCATCAACCTCTGATGGAAGGCGAGTGGGGTACGACCGCAGAATCACGGCTGGTGATTGCTTTGCGCTCGTTATGGCAGGGCCATCGCGGTGCCGTCGTCGCCGGGGCTCACGATCCCGATGACATGCACGCCGTCGATTGCGCCCGCGACTTCCTCGGCGCGCGGATCTCGCGACCGGTGAGGCTGGCCCACGTCGCGTCGGAATGTGGCATGAGTGCCTTCCAGCTCATCCGTGTTTTCCAGCGCGTCCTCGGCGTCTCGCCTTACGCGTACCTGATCCAGCTCCGTGTCAACCGAGCCCGCGACCTCCTGCACCAGGGCGTCGGCGTGTCCGAAGTCGCCTACTCCTGCGGCTTCAGCGACCAGAGTCACCTAACGCGGGTCTTCAAGAAGACCATCGGCGTGCCGCCTGGCGTCTACCGGCGCTCGGTGCGGGAGCGCGCGGCATAAGAACGCCGAACCCCGCGCCGGAACAGGCCCGGACGGTCAGCCCGCCCGTTTGCCCGTTTGCCCGATTACCCGAAAGACAAAACCCGCCGAGCGCTTCGACGCGCCCAGCGGGTTTTGTGCTGCCTGAACGAGCCTAACGCTGGACCAGGATCAGGAACTTCGACGGGGCCCAGAACTTCTCGGGGTCGGTCACCTGGAGCGCCCCCTTCACCATCGTGTGCTTCCGGTTCAGGGAATCCGTGTACTCGAGGTTCTGTCGTGAAACCACACGGTACTCCTTGTCGGTCTGCGGCAGCGCGATCGTCAGGTCCCTCGACTTGGAGATGACCTGGAAATCCGCGAGTTCGAGGGTCCGGGCCGGCACGATCGTCTTGCCACGGCCGAACAGGAGCAGCGTTCCACCTTCACGACGGATCACGCCTTTCGCGGTCAGCTCCTTCTCGGTGCCAATCGCGACGAAGACGGAATCCTCATGGGCCGACATCGCGTTGTTCCTCGCGCTCAGCGCGACATTCTCGCGTCCCATGCTGTCCACCGCCACCGACAGCAAGGCGATTTCACGGCCCTGGTTCTCGACCGACAAGCGAAGCTCGGAGATCGACTTCTCGTACTCGAGGATCTGCGCGGCCTGGGTCGCGTTCAGCATCGTGCGCGCGGCGCTGTCTTCGCGCATGCGACGGATGCGCGTTTCGCTCGCCGTCAGGCGGCTGAGGACCGCGTCCACTTTCTTCTGCACGAGCACCAGCTTGTCAGAGGCGCTTTCGACACCGGACTCCAGCTTCCGGTCATCCTTGACCTGGATGCGGGCCTTCGACAAGTCGGCTTCGATTTCGGAAATGAGTCGGGCGCTGGTGGCAGCGTCGCCGATCATCTGGCTCTGGAAGCTGAGCTGGCGCTCCTTGAGGGCCAGCAAGCTGTCCTTGACCATCACCAGCGAATCCTTCGCGCGCGATGAACGAGCGAGGGCAAGTCCAGTGTCACCACCCGTGTACCCTTCGGGCGGATTCTGATTGCACGCCGACGCAATCACGACGGCGCAAGCGAGCAAGCTGTATCGGTTCATGGGGTCCCTCTCCTCAGTGTGCGGTTACCTCGCCCACGGTCTGGCTATTTGTCGACCGACGTTCTGGCGCGGATTTTCGCAACACATGTGACGGCTACCTACACAGACGCCTGGAGGTGTGGTCCCGCCACTCTATGGAATTAACTACTTCCTAATGGACGTAACTCCCTCCTAACGTACGACGTGACGCGCGTCACACTGGGCATTGAACGGCCAGCACCTAACGACTAAACCTGCGGAGGCGCGAAGGTGAGCGGAGGTTTGCCCTTCAAACGGGCGGGTTTTGCCCTCCCATTCCTCCGCACGGCGCGGACGCACTCAAAACGGGACCATTATCCTCCGCCCCCTCCGCGTAACCAGAATCGTAGAAACTGATAAGCCTTCGGACCCGTATCGGATCACAAATGACTGATGGCTTCCAAGGTGGCGCCCGCGCCGAGTCGCTCCACGACCGGGTCGTAAGTGCAATAGGGACACAGTATTCCCTCGAGGGCGAGATCGGCCGCGGGGGGATGTCGGTCGTCTACCGGGCCCGCGACCTTCGGCTGAACCGCGTGGTCGCCATCAAGGTCCTGCCTCCGGACCTTTCACACGATTCGGCGATCCGGGCGCGATTCACGCGCGAGGCACAAACGGCGGCGCAGCTATCGCACCCGCACATCGTGCCGATCTACGATGTCGGCGAGCGGGATGGCATCGCCTGGCTGGTCATGTCCATGCTCACCGGCGGCAACCTGGCAACGCTTCTCGCACACGAGCCGCGCCTGCCTATCGAGGAAGCGCGGCGGTTCCTCCGCGAGGTAGCCGACGCGCTCGATTACGCGCACCAGCGCGGCGTGATCCACCGCGACATCAAGCCGGACAACATCCTGCTCGACCGCGAGAGCGGCCGCGCCCTGGTGACCGACTTCGGAATCGCCTGGGCAATGGAGGCGGCATCACGCCTGACGGTCACCGGCATCGCGGTCGGCACGCCGACGTACATGTCCCCCGAACAGGCAGTTGGTGAACGCGCCCTCGACGGGCGGAGCGACATCTACTCGCTAGGCGTCCTGGCGTACCAGATGTTGACCGGTCGCGTGCCATTCACGGCCAGCAATTCGATGGCGATGCTGCTGAAGCACGTCACGGAGCGCCCACGGGCGATCATGGAACTGCGTCCCGACACACCGCCGGCGATGTCAGAGGCAATTGAACGCGCGCTCATGAAGTCCCCTGAAGATCGCTGGCCCACCGCGGGTACGTTGCGCGACGCGCTAAGCACAGATGCCAGGCCATCGCCGTCCTGGCGCACGGAGCGCAGCGAGCCCGTAAGGTATACGTCGCCGGTTCCCCGCTCGCGCCCGGAACGCCGCCCGCGCGAGAGCCGGCGGATCGAGGCTCGTTATGCAACTCCGCGACCTGCCGAGCCCGTGCCCGTGGATCACGCCGGACTCCCGGTCACCGCGGCCGTGATGCAGGGCGACTTCGTCCTCGAGCCGTCGCACCTCGCCGGCCTGACGAAAGAGCAGCGCAAGGACCTGAGGCTCTGGCAGGGTCGCGTCAACTTGTTCGACCGCATCAAGGCAACTCGCCAGTATTTCTGGCTGACGATGGGATCATCGTTCCTCGGTATGTTGGGCCTGGTCGCTTCAGTGGAAGAGCCGGATTTCTTTCCCTTCGCTCTCGCGCCCATCGTACCGATTGTAATGATCACCAGGCTCTGGCGACGTCGTGATTCACTCCGCGATGCCGGTCTCAAGTTTTATCGCGTGATCCTGATGCCTCGGGCGAAATGGGTACTTCCGTCCGATCGGGCACCATCGCAAAAGCAATTGGAGAAGGTGGCGCCTCGCGAAGTGCTCGACGGTCCGGCCGGCGCGGCGATCCGGAACGCAGCCGAAGACCGCGCGGCGATTCTCGGAATCATCTCCGGCCTGTCCAAAGCCGATCGCAAACTGCTCCCGGACGTTGAGCCGGCAGTCAACGCCCTGGTGGAGCGCATCGCACACCTGGCGCGCCTGCTCCACCGCATGGGCACGAACGTGGAATCCACATCTATAGACGAGCTGGATGCCACCATCTCGAGGATGGAACGCGAAGGACTGTCCCTCGAAGGTGAACGGCGCCTCGCCCTCCTCAGGCGCCAGCGCACGTCGCTCCTGGAACTCGCCGAAAGCCGCTCAGCACTTGCCGCTCAACTCGAAAATGCTTCGCTGATGCTCAGCAATCTTCGGCTCGACATGGTGAAGCTCCGGACGTCAGGACTTCACGCCGGGCTCTCGGACGTGTCGTCGGCTACGCAGGAAGTGCGCGCCCTGTCGCGCGAGATCGGACTCATGCTCGAAGCCGCCGAGGAAGCGCGAGCCATCTAGTACGTACGCACCTAGAGCACGCACTAAGAGCACGCACTAAGTGCACGCACTAAGAGCACGCACTAAGTGCACGCATTTAGAGCACGCTTTCGAAAGGCGTGCTCAAAGGGCGTGCTCTAATGGCGTGCTCGACGGGCGTGCTCGAAGAACGTGCTCGATGGGCGTGCTGAGGGCTGCTCGCTCAGAACGTCAGCCCGACTCCCGGGAGCAATAGTTGCCGCGCCCCGGCAATCGGCGACGAGAGACGCACGAAGCGAATCGCGAACGTGGGCGCGAACCGGTTGTCGGTGCGCGGAATCCAATCCAGGCCCACCACGCCGGCCGGGCTCGAACGTCGGCTCAATCCTTCTCCGCCTGACGCGACCACGGCCCCAACACCGGCCGACGCCCGCAGTCCGCTTTCGCCCGCGTAGGCAAAGAACGACGTAAGGAATCCGGACAACAGCCCGGGTGTCGAGCGGGCCTGGCACGACGACGATCCGACGGGACAACCCGGCTGGCTCGACGCACCTCCGAGCGGCGCGAGTGCAAAGGCGGAGAACTCGCCTCCGGTCATTCGCGTAAACGGGACGTTGACGTTGAGTCGCGCCACGGCCGCTGAGAAGCTGCCGCCGAACTCGCCGAAGTTTACGGCGGTGGGACTCACGGTCACGGTGAGCGTCGGACTGGGATCCTGCGCCTTCACGAGTGCGTTAGGCAGAGCCAGCGACACGATGCCGAGGTACGCGGTAAAGCGCGACATGGAGGCTCCGGTAGTTATTCGCCGCACGATGGTGAGAAACCGACGAAAACGCAAATCCCGCCGGCGGGAACCGACCATACGTCACGAATTCCACCGCGCCTCTTCGTTCTCCACGTCTCGGCGTGAGGACGAAGCGACGCGATCTAATGCCTCACGGGTGGCCTGTGGATCAACACAACCCTGATGACGGCTCGTGTGTCTGACATAGACAGCCTATGTTACCCTGACCACCTGCCGCCCGACGCATGCGCGAAGACATCCCTCCCGGAACGTTGGACATGTTGATCCTGCGAACGCTGGCCAGCACAGCCTCTGGTCAGCTCCACGGCTTCGAGATCGCCAGCGCGATTGAGTCCGTTTCCGCCCGCGTCTTTGTCGTCGAGGAAGGATCACTCTACCCGGCCCTGCAACGCATGCTGGTCCAGGGTTGGATCGCGGGTGAGTGGGGGCGCACGGTAGACAACCGGCGCGCTCGGTACTACCGCGTCACCGCAGCGGGGAAGAAGCAGCTCGAGCGCGCCATGAAGTCGTACGACCGTGTGTCGCAGGCGATCGCCGCCATACTCACACCTCGGGGGATCTGACCATGCGTTCGCTGCTGCGCCGCCTGGCCCTGCTCTTCAATAGAGAGCAGGCGACGCGTGACCTCGAGGATGAGATGGCCCTGCACCGGACGCTCCGCGCTGAATCGCTGCAACGGTTTGGCAGCGTCGATGCCGAGCGGCGGGCGGAACGCCGGTTCGGGAATGCCGTGCAGCTCACGGAACGGAGTCGCGATGCGTGGGGCTTTGGCGGCGCGGACGCGTTCTGGCAGGACACTCGTTATGCATTCCGACGGTTGCGTCAGCGTCCCGGGTTCACCGCGTCAGTCGTGGGTATCCTCGCACTGGGCATTGGCGCCACGACGGCAATGTTCAGCGCAGTCGACGCAGCCATGCTCCGTCCGCTGCCGTTCACACGACCGCAGGAACTGGTGACCCTCAACCGCATGAACATTCCGTTCAGGCCCGCCGATGGTCGTGAGGACAACGAACAGTCGTTTGACATCACCCACCCCATGGCCATGCGCGACGTTTTCACGGGCGTGGCTGCCTACGCGTCCGGCGGTCTCAACCTGGACGATCCTGAGCGTCCGCGACGGCTGACGGCGGGCGTCGTGTCCGGAGACTTTTTCGCAACCATCGGCGTGCAAGCGGCGCGCGGCCGGACGATCAGCCCGAACGACGCCGTGCCGGAAGCGCCAAAGGTTGCCGTGTTGTCCTGGGCCTACTGGGAGGAAGACTTCAGCGATCGTGAGCTCATCGGAACAACCATTCCGCTCAACGGCACCCAATACGAAGTCGTCGGCATCATGCCCCCTGGCTTCTCGTTCCCCAGTGGCAGCGACGTCTGGATTCCGATGAGCATTCCGACGACGCCCGCGACGTTCCAGCCATTCCGCGGCTATCTCCCGTCGACCGTGATCGCCCGGCTCGCGCCAGGCGTTGCAACAGACGTCGCCGAGACGCGCATGCGTGAGGCGTGGCGTCGTGTTGTGTCGAACTTTCCCCGCCAGCCAGGGCAGAAACTCAATATCGATAATCAGCTCGAGTCAGTTCTCGCCGACGGTGCGACGCAACCGCTCCGCGCCACGCTCGTGGCTGATCGCCGAAGCGCTCTCCTCGTCCTGCTCGCGACCACTGGCCTGCTGCTGCTCATCGCCTGCGCGAACGTGACGAACCTGCTGCTGTCGTACGGTGTGGCACGAGGTCGAGAGCTTGCGGTTCGATCGGTGTTAGGCGCCACGCGCCCCCGCCTCCTGCGACAGCTCCTCGCGGAGAGTGTGATGCTTTCCGTGTTCGGCGCAGCCGTGGGTGTCGCGATCGCGCCAATAGCCCTGCGCGTCCTGCGTACCATGATGCCGTCACAGCTGGCTGGCGTTGCCCCGGTC
>Ga0070698_100001122_pt1 | contig 29567 bp, 26 predicted proteins | sample KBSK1502metaG_FD_65477 | JGI IMG/M metagenome (GOLD analysis project Ga0070698, IMG submission 65477) | Corn, switchgrass and miscanthus rhizosphere microbial communities from Kellogg Biological Station, Michigan, USA - KBS K1-50-2 metaG | ecosystem: Host-associated > Plants > Roots >...
TGGCAATCATCGCTTCCAGCGAGGGAGTCGCATTATAGTGATCGGAAAAGTTTTTGCAACCCCAAAATTGATCCTTGATGGTCCATCACCTACATTGCGGAATTTTATTTCCTTTTGCGCGGCAACGCGGTCTTTTCGAAATGCAAACAACTCTCTTGCGAGAGGATATCAGATCGCATAAAGAAAATTCTCAATCGTCAGAAATATCGCGTTCCAACGATTTTCAATTTCTCAGCCTGCAAAATCTCCTTGAAAACAGCAGACTTTCTTCAGAGCCATAAACCGTTCGCCATCTGTTTCGCGCAATACTTTCCACTGTCGCTCACATGGTCCTACCATAAGTAGTTAGAGCGCGGCTTGCGGATGAATGAACAAAATAAGAATGTGCGGCATTAGAGAAAAAAATATTGATAGCGTTGAAGTAGGTCTAATCAAAATATTCCGTTGCGATTGGGGTTGTGTGCGCTCATCAGAGTGCAATGAAACAGCAACCTCCCGCAATGTGAATACAACCCGGCTCAACGTTGAACAGTGAAAGTCTGAATATTTGTTGGCGAGGTCAGCGCGAGCTGCGATCTTCCAGACGATAAACAAACTTAAGTCCCGACCAGACGTCGTTTATCGCACAAACTTTTACATCAACGAGGCCGGCCGCGAGTCCGATGTCGCGAACAATGTTCCCGGAAAGATCGGTAGCGATCGCAGATGCTTTTTTTGGCCAGGCTATCCAGAGCATTCCATTTGTCGCGAGTTTTCGGGCGAGCCTGGGGAATTCCTTCTTCAACGTTTTCTGGGAATCAGCGAACAAGACGATCAGATCAAGCGGTTTAGTTAGATTGCCGACACCGATTTCCACGCCGCGTGGCAAGGGCGCCATTTCTTTGTGAATTCCTTGTGGCGGATTTACAAGCCCGGCCCGAAATCCTTCTTTGAAGCCAAGTTTTTTGACCAGCGGCGTTCCTGAATAACCAGCCATTTTTTCTTAACCCCAATCTACAGCGTTTTTGTGGACATCGAGCTAAGTGGTTTGCTTGCGCGGGTTCTTTAAACCCGTGTTGAGCTTGCTGTTAACTTCTCTGACAACTCGCGCTGCCAATACGCCGTCGTGCTCCCGCAGGAACGTTTGTACGGATTCAGGATCGCGTTTGGAGAGTTCGCGCAGCGCCCAGGATAAAGCCTTTACCACCATATCGTCGCGATCAGCGACCAACATTTCGCAGACCATCAGTGTGCGCGCCGTGTCGCCAAGACCGCCACGGGCTTTGTTATTGAGCGGGATAGTACTGGCCACGGCGGTTCGTCGCCACCAGCGGTCGCGTGAGCTTGCCCAGCGCCTAATCAACGCATCAGAAACCTGTCCCTCGCGCCACGCCGGCCCCGACAGGTAACAGGCAAAAGCGTCAACCTCTCCCCAATTGTTGTTCCCTGCCCATAAGTCCTCTAGCGATTTAGACTTCAAACTACGCAAAGCCTGGTGGTGATAAAGAATCAGTTCGTAAGCAACGAATCGTGGAACTGCGGCGCGGCGAACAAGTTGCAGAGCCAAAGCCACAACCTTCTGAGGAGTGGCTTCCGCCAAGCGGTGGGAAAACCTCTGCCTGACTTTTCGGATAGCCTCCGTCGTTTTAACGGTCAGAGCGGAAAGACTACTGACAATCTGATTCTCCAGGTCGTCAATATCCTGGCTGCGAAATTCTTCGCTGCTGGTCTGGCGCAAATCCTTTTGAATCGAACGTCTGGTTACCACCATCCCAAGATTTTCCACCAAAGGAAGCCGAAACCGACCCAGATCGGAATATTTACTGCCGACGCAATCAAGCCCAGCCACCACCATTTACGTTGACTAACATATCCAGCGCCAAAATAGATCGGCGCTGAGGTGGTGCCAAAGTGAGTCAACGAAGCATCAAGGTTCGAAAAGTAAGCTAACGCCAGCACTGCAAGATAGGGTGGGGCGCCCGCCGCGAGAATCACCACCAGAAATGGTGTGTACATAGCCGTCGAATGCGCCGTGATGCTGGCAAACCCGTAATGCGCATAAAAATAGACGAGCAGAAGTATCGCCAACGCCGCCCCCCACTTCCAGCCAAGGGTAAAACTCGCTGCAGTTTCGGCGAAGCGTTTTGTGATTCCCGTCTCACCGAGACTTTCAGCCATCCGGACCAACCCGCCATACCAGATGAAGACATCCCAAGCTCCGCGTTCGCCTAGAATGTCTGCCCAATCCAATACTCGACTTATCAGGAGCACACAGACGCCAAGCAAAGGCGGAACTGAATAATCAAGGCTCGCCAGGTAAGTGAGAGTGGAGATGAACGACGTAGAGGGTACAACGCGGGCAACGAAGGGAATTGCGCCGCCAAGTCCGCGCACAAGCCACAGGCAAACAACCCCGATAAACACTATCAGCAGCAACTTTTCAGCGCGCGTCAATCTGCCCATAAGCCCAAGTTCGGCTCTGGCAAACTCAGCGGCGGCCGGCGTGTGTTTGATCTCCGGAGGAAAGATTCGGTAAAGCAGTTGCGGCACAACGGCGAGGGAGATCAAACCCGGCACGAGCGCGGCTAACGCCCAGCGAGTGTAAGTCAACTCAATCCCGGTGGTTTGCAGCGCGAACTTGGCAATCAAAACGTTTGACGCCTGACCCGTGAGAAACATCGCGCAGATAATCACCCCAGCCTGATACAACACGACCATCAGGAAGGCCCCCAGCCTACGCGCGGTTGGGCCCGGCCTCGATTCATAAGCTTCTGACAGACTCTTGGCGATCGGGAAGATAACCCCGCCGGCTCGGGCGCCTGTAGACGGGATCATGGTTCCCAGCAGTACCTCGGTCGAAATCAGTGCATAAGCGAGGCCTAATGAATGATGGCCGATGGTGCGGATGAAGATAAGGGCGATACGCCGACCAAGCCCTGTCTTAACCATCGCGCGCGAAATGAAAAACGCCGCCAAAACCAACCAGACTATTGGGTCGGCGTAGCCGGCCAGGGCACTCGCCACAGGCAAGGTGCCGGTTATCGCCAACGCCGAAACGCCAATTAACACCATTGCTCCGCCGGGCACCGGTCGCACAATCGATCCAACTATGGTGGCAACGAAGATTGCGAAGAGATGCCATGACTGGCTGGTGATTCCGGCTGGAACAGGAATGACCAGAACAGCGAAACCGGAAACCAACACAACTGCCCATCTAATGAGTCGACTTTTGAACGAGAGGTCTTGATCTGACGCAACTGCCGGTGGATCTACATTTGGCGAGGGGTACGGAGTTTCTTCCAAGTTTGTGAATCCTTTTAAGCCTGCGAGGCTTCTAAGTTCTGTCGCGCCGCTTCCTTACGCTGATTTGGGACACTGTTTGGAAGCCTTCTTGAAAGTGGGCGATACTATTACGTCAAATAGTCGGTTAACTCAAGGCTTTTGCTTCGTGGCCAGGACCAAGAAGAGCATTCAAACCTTTTGCCGGTTTGGCCTCGTAGATATAGGCACGAGGATAAAAGCGGACGTTTATGAAAAACGAGATTAAGTCCAGCGAAATCACGGACAAGCAGGTTTATCTAAACCGCCGCCTCTTCATGCGCGGCGCAGCTCTGGCCACGACTACGGCTGCAACTGCTCTCCTTTATCGAAAGCTCAATCCACTACCCGTCGAGAAACCGAAGGGTGACACGCTCGTTACAGTCGCAAAGCCGGTAGCTAACAACGGCGCGCGCGATGGTTTTACGACAAACGAAAAACTGACGGCTATTGAAGACATAACGAACTACAACAATTTTTACGAGTTTTCGACGAGTAAACAGGGCGTAGCTATTGAAGCGGCGGGTTTCGTGAGCAGGCCATGGGAGGTTGCGGTTGGCGGACTCGTGAATAAACCCAGGACGTTTGGATTAGAGGAGCTGCTGAAATTTCCCCAGGAGGAACGGATTTATCGCTTGCGTTGTGTCGAACGCTGGTCGATGGTGATTCCCTGGATTGGATTTCCGCTGGCAAAGTTGCTGGAAACGGTGGAGCCTGCTTCGTCGGCAAAATATGTAGCCTTCCAGACCCTTTACGACCCGAAGCGAATGCCGAATCAGTCAACCGGAGTGCTTGACTGGCCGTACGTTGAAGGGCTTCGTTTGGACGAGGCTATGCATCCCCTGACCCTACTCGCAACAGGCCTCTATGGCGAAACTCTGCCGCCGCAGGATGGTGCTCCCATCAGGTTAGTGGTGCCCTGGAAGTATGGATACAAGAGCATTAAGTCAATTGTGAAAATAACGCTGGTCGCGGAAGAACCACCCACTACCTGGAACATTCAGGCGCCAAACGAGTACGGGTTTTATTCCAACGTTAATCCCAATGTTTCGCATCCGCGTTGGAGCCAGGCGGAGGAGCATCGGATCGGCGAATCGACCTTCAGCGCGCGCGATACGTTGCTTTTCAATGGCTACGCGGAGCAGGTAGCGCATCTGTACGACGGAATGGACTTGAGGAAGTATTACTAGGAGAGGAGTCAGGAGTCAGAATTCATGAGTCAGAATTCTGAATTCCAAGTCCCGAGATAGTTCTGATTCCGAATTCTGACTCCTGAGTCCTGAGTTCTGAGTCCTTTTTTATGACCGATCTTCGCTTTCCAAAATTCGTCATCTTCACCAACGCACTGGTGCCATTGGCCTTGCTTTTGTGGGACGTATATCGCAATCGGGTGGGCGCCAACCCCGGCGAGTTTATGACCCGCACGACGGGAATAATGACTCTGATCTTTCTAATGACTACGCTTGCCGTCACGCCGGCGCGAAAGATCACCGGACTAAACTGGCTGGTCAAATTTCGTCGCATGCTTGGACTCTTCGCGTTTTTCTACGGATTCTTACACCTGCTGACCTATATCTGGTTTGATCGTTACTTCAATCTCCGAAGCATCCCGGGAGATGTCGTGACGCGTCCTTTCATTGCCTTCGGCATGACCGCTTTTTTTCTGATGTTACCGCTGGCCATCACCTCGACTAACAAGATGGTCAAGTGGTTGGGCGGAAAGCGCTGGAGCAAATTACACAAACTTGTCTACGGCGCAGGCGTCGCCGGCGCGCTGCATTTTTGGCTGTTCGTCAAATCGGATACCCGCCTCCCGCTGACGTTCGCCTTTATACTTCTGCTCCTGTTGGGATATCGTCTATTTGTAAAGTTTTACCCGCCAGGTCCGACCGTTCCCGATGGCAGACTGATTCCACGTAAGTAACACTTTGGAGCGCTGGGGGATCGTTCAGGCTCTTTTCGCTGCGACCAGTCGCGGCTAGAATCCTGCCATGAGTGATCCGTTAACGCGGTTTTCAAACCGCTCTGACAACTATGCTAAGTTCCGTCCAGGCTACCCGGCCGAAGTAATTGACATTCTTAAGTCTGATTGCAGACTTAGTGAGTCATCGATTATCGCGGACGTAGGATCAGGCACCGGAATCTTGTCTGAACTTTTCCTGCAAAACGGGAATTCCGTGGTTGCTGTTGAGCCAAACGCTGCTATGCGCCAGGTTGCGGAACGGCTTCTCCAAAGATATGAAAAGTTCGCGAGCATCAATGCGTCAGCGGAAGCCACAACTCTCAGTACCGGAAGCGTAGATTTTGTTACAGCTGCTCAGGCGTTTCATTGGTTTGATCGCCCCCGAGCCAAGAGTGAATTCGGGAGAATCCTGAAGCCAGCGGGTTGGGTTGTCCTTATCTGGAATGAGCGCCGGTTGGACTCCACAGTTTTCCTGCGAGCATATGAAGATCTGCTTCTTCGGTACGGAACAGATTATGAAAAAGTACGTCATGAGAAAGTAACGGGCGAAATTGCGGAGTTCTTCTCACCCGCGAGTTTCGAGTTGCGAACTCTTGAAAACGCGCAACATTTTGATTTTGAGTCACTCAAGGGCCGGCTGCTTTCGTCGTCATATGCGCCGGATGAGAATCATCCAAAATTCGCTCCGATGCTGAAAGAGCTTGAAAGCATCTTCTACGCGAATGAGAATCACGGCATCGTCAGCTTTGAATACGAAACAAAAGTCTATTTCGGACACCTTTGAGCCAATTGGACAGCGCGGTACCGGGTCAGTTTGATGTCCAGTAAGCTTTAGCTTGGCGTGGTGCTACGACAAACTGAAGTTTGTCGGACATTTTCGTTGAAACTGACCGACTACCGAAAGCGCAGTGTGGTTTGAATCGGCAGACGACTTTGATATCTTTAGCGAGCTCCCAGCTCCGGAATCCCCTAAGCAGGCAAGGATTCGTTCGAGGAGCATGTGACGCAAACTGTTTGCTTGCACTCCTGACGCCCATGACTAACGCAGATTAACGCTCTGCACCTCAAGAACAGACAGGCCCGAATGACTGAAGAAAACAGACGCAGAGACGAACGAGTTGCAACAAATCTCGCGGCAAAGTGGGGAGGTATTGCGGGCGATCACGAGGGCCGCATTGAAGACCTGAGTCTTGGAGGATGTTTTGTTAACACCACGGGAAGAGTGGACGTTGGCGAAATCGTTGGCGTGGAAATCAAGCTGCCTTCCGGGGAATGGTTGCAATTGCGAGGCGAAGTTACGTCCTACCAGCTCGGTATCGGCTTTGGACTCCTGTTTAGTTTTCTCACGGAGGACGAGGAGCAAGCGCTGCGGGAATTCATTACTTAGCGGTCCGAGTTAGCGGACTGTGTCATTCCCTTACCGCGCCTATCTGCACACGCGAAGCAAAACCTTGCAATGTCAAAGCGGAACCTCGCAATGGCAAAGGGGAACCTCGCAATGCCAAAGGGAATCTCACAATGTCAAAGCGGAACCTTGCAATGGCAAAGGGGAATCTCGCAATGTCAAAGTGGAACCTTGCAATGGCAAAGGGGAATCTCGCAATGGCAACGGGGAACCTTGCAATACCAAAGCGGAATGCGAAAAACCTCGGCACTTAGCGAAAATGCGCAGCAGCTTCCTCGTTTTGACGTCTCGCTCTAACGTAAACACGGAGGGTAAGGCGTCTCTCTCTCAAAACCTCAGCGACAGACAACTCAAACCGCCGTCCATTTTTTGAAACTCCGTCATTTCGAGGGCGATGGTTTCGTAACCCAAACCTCGCAGAGTCTGCTCGAACGCCGGGTATCCAGCCGCTATTAAGACGAAATCGTTAACACGCACACAATTCGCGGCATATTCCTCATCCACATTCACTCGCACGAGCTCGTAACCGCGAAGCTCCTCCCGGTTCGCAAGCGCCTCGATTACTACCAAACGGTTATCGCCCAAATACGCCAAGCCACTCTTCAAATGCAAAATGTCTTTCACGTTTCGTATGTCGACCAAGCTGGCTGTGTAACCGCGGGACCCCAGCAGTTCAGCCAACTGCCCGGCGCCGGCTTCGTTTGTCCTTTCCGAAAGTCCGATAAAGAAATGACTTCCCGCCTCACAGACGTCGCCCCCATCAAGCGTGCCGGGTTCTGGAATGGAGTCTATTCGAGGAAAGAGGCGGGAGAGTGGGTCCCTGATACTCTCCACTTCTCCAATCCGACTGGCGGCACCCGGCTGCGTCAATATCGCCGTAGCTGGAATCAACACGGCGGTATCTTCAACAAAAGTCGCGTCGGGATATCGTTCGTCAGGCTCCAGCCGGGTTAGCTCGAGCCCACATCTTTCGAGTGCCTCGCAATACGCCGCGTGCTGTCGCAGCGCACGCTCGAAGTCCGGCGCGCCCAGCGGGACACGGGTTAGTCCGTCAGCGTAATTTGTCCCTGGCGGACGAACAATAGCTCTACTAAACATTGTCTAAGGGATACGCTCGGGTCGGGTGTTGACTGAAACAGCCGGACGAGTAGCGCCGGGTTTTACATATCCGACTTGTTTCGGGCCTTGACGTCAGTCATGACGATAGTGACGACCAGAGCGACGCCGGCGATGGCGGCGAGCAGAAAGAAGATCATGGCGAAACCCGGGTAGCCGAGTATCTTGAACGGAGTCTCCACACGCATCAGCATCGATGCGCCCACAATTAATGCCGCCAGGATTAACCCAAGGCTGATCCGGTTAGCTACTTTCTGAAGACCCTCGAGCACAATCTTCTCGTCGATGGCGTTTACGTCAACCTTGAACTCGTTGTTGCCAATAGTATCGAGGATTTTGTTAACGCGCCCTGGCAGTTTTTCCACGAACTCTTTAACTTCAACTACCCCGCCAATCAGGTTGTTCGGCGCGATGCTCTGCATCAAGTTCCGTTGCAGTATCTCCATCGCCCTTTGGCGAATGATGGCAGTCGGCTCGAAACCTGGATCCAGGGTAAACACGACGCGGTCCAGATTCAGCAGTGTTTTAGCAACCATCGTGAATTCGCTGGGAAGCCGAAACCAACAGTCAGCCGAAATCCTGGTTATTTCGAGCACCACCTGCCCGGAGTTGAGCCTGCTCAAGCTGGCCTCACCATGTTCTGCAACGAGCTCCCCAATGCGCTTGGTAAAATCAGTTTTATTAAAACGAGGTTTCGGCTCACCCATGCGGATGGTTACCTCAGCCGCCTCTTCGCCCTTTCCTTCACTGATCGCCAGCAAGAGCCGCAACACGTTGTCGCGAAAACCCGGCAACAGGCGCACCACCATCCCCAGATCCAACAGCGCGATTTGATCGTCTTCAGTCAGGAAAACATTTCCCGGGTGCGGATCGGCATGGACGAATCCGTCCAATAGTATTTGTTTCAGGTAAGCGCGAAATAACTCACGAGCGAGACCCGGACCGTCTAGTTCCAGCAAACGCAACGGACTCATATCTGTGATTTTCTTGCCCTGGATGTATTCCATCGTCAGGACTCGTGAGGTGCAGAAATCTTCTATCGGCTCCGGAATAACGATTTGCTCAAACTCTGCGAGGTTCTCTCTGAAGGTTATGAGATTTCCGGCTTCGAGTTTGAAGTCGAGTTCGCGGAGCAAACTGCTTCGCAGTCCGTTCAGCATGTTCTCAAAGTCATAACGCTTGCCGAGCTCGGTGTGCGCATCAAGGAATTGAGCGATTTGGCCCAGAGCCTCAAGGTCCTCAACTATCTGGTCGCGAATGTCTGGCCGCTGCACTTTGACTACAACTTCACGACCATCGCGCATAGTCGCCCGGTGGACCTGGGCCAGCGAGGCGGCAGCCAGAGGTTGGGGATCGAAATCCGCGAACGCCTTAGACAAACGCACGCCAATCTCGCCGGAAACGATGCCATCCACTTCCTCATACGGAAACGGTTCGATTTTGTCCTGCAAACGCGTAAGCGCTTCGAGGTAGGGCGTCGGCAGGAGATCTGCGCGCGTTGAGAGCAGTTGGCCCAACTTAATGAAGGTAGGGCCAAGCTTCTCCAGATCCGCAGCCAACTCTTCTGCTTTCGGCGAAGTTTCGGCCAGATCGTGTTCGCTGAGTTCGAGGTGATCTTCCAGTCCCGCCTGTTTGACCAGATCTGAACGTCCATACTTCACGAGCAGTAAAGTGACGTCTTTGTACCGCTTAAGGCGTTCGGGTTTTAACGAGACCATAACGGGACTCCTTTAGTCAGACCCGGACTCAGTTTTCTGGGATGCGCCATTGTACTAGACCTTGCTGTCTCAAGCCTCAGGGTTTATGCTGCGGGCGATTTGCAGGGAAATGTTTGTCAGGGAAAGAACGGAAGTCTTACGTAAGAATCACGTGAGGCTCTGATTCCAGCCTGTCTTATCGCTCAAAGGAGTCCGCAAAATGATTAAGAGATTCGCACCATTGATTTTGTTGCTGGCCGGTCTGTCCCTGCCGGTGTTTGCGCAGCAGCCCGCGGCCTCGCCAACGCCGCCAAGCGCTCCACAGCCCGCGCCGCCCAAGACCCATTTGAAGGTGGGCGAGCCCGCTCCCGACTTCACCCTTACCGATACTGAAGGTAAGCAAGTTAATCTGCACGACTTCAAGGGGACGAAAAACGTGGTACTCGCGTTTTATGTGCTCGCCTTTACTGGTGGTTGAACGAAAGAATTGAAGGCGTATCAGGCTGATATCGCCAAATTCGAAGAGACAAACACTCAGGTTCTGGGAATTAGTATGGACAGCTCTCCGGCCAACAAGCGCTTCGCGGAAGACATCGGCGTGAAGTTTCCTTTGCTGAGCGACTGGCGTCGCAAGGCCGTTAAGGACTACGGCGTCTACAACGAGGCGACGGGATACGGGACGCGAGCAACATTCGTCATCGACCAGAACGGTATCATCAAACACATCGAGGAAGGTCGCACTGCGGTGGACCCGACCGGCGCTTACCAGGCGTGCAACTTATTCGATAAGAAGAAATCTAACTGAGAGATTAGTTCGACGAAAGTTTAGGAGTGGAATTCGCGCCGGCGAGTCCGCGATCTATTAGCGCGCGCAGAGCCTCGATGGTCATCTCGCGCAGGGCGACGCCATTGACGAACACTGCCGGCGTGCTGTCTATTCCGTAGATTTCGCCATCGTCCAGATCGTGCTTTACTTCGGCAGCGTATTTCCCGCCATCAAGCTCTGCGTCGAAACGCGCGCGATTCAAGCCCAACTCGCTCGCGTATTTTTTCAGTGAGGCAAGGTCAAGCTTGTCCTGTCGCTTGAAAAGCAAAGCCGTGTATTCAAAAAACTTCCCCTGAGTGTTCGCCGCATTCGCCGCTTCCGCCGCCTTGCGTGCATTCTCATGCCTGTCTAAGGGAAAATCGCGGACCACCAGTCGTACTTTGTTCCCATATGATTTCAGTATCTCTTCTAAAATAGGCTGAAGAGCGGCGCACGACGGACATTGGAAATCTGTAAACTCCACGATTGTTACCGGAGCTCTGGCATCGCCGCGGACCGGGTCGTCATCGACGCTAATCGATTGCACTGGCAGCGCCGGTTCTGAGATGAGCACGCGAACGTTAGCTCCCGCGCGCAGACGCTTGGAGAAGGCAGTTTCCAGCTGCAGCCGATCCTGCTCCTGAAGGTAGCTGGCGATTTGATTGCTGACTGCCGCCAGCTCAACCGCAATCCTTGCCTTGTTTTCAGAATAGAACTTGGCGATCTCCGCTTCCGTCGGCGAATGGATCTTTTCTGTTATTTCCTTACGTACAATTTCTTCCGGAGGCACATTGAGGCGGCTTGCTTCCGCAAGCAAGAGCAAATCGTTAATAGTCACATCCAAAGCCTGTTGGGCTAGCTGATAGGTGTTAAGGCGCAGCTTGTAAACGATCGGCTTCAGCCTTTCATCTATCGTCCCGGCAGTTATCGGATGGCCGCCGACGGTGACAATCACGGTGCCCGGCGGCAGACCGGACTTTGCCGGAGCGACGTTTACAATCGGATTCGAAACGCGTACACGCTTAAGGAACGCATCTGTAATCTCCGCTTCGCGCCCACCCTTCAAATAATTCACGACCTGTTGGCGCAGACTGGCTGGATCGGTTTGATTCACCTGGCTGCGGTTATCCTGAATGAACTGATCGATCTCCGCCGCGGTCGGTTCGGTTACCTTTTTGGCGATCTCAAGATTGTACAACTGTTGTGGATTCATCCCGCGTTTGGCTGCTTCGCTTTGCAGCAACAGTGTGTTGATCTGAAGGTTGAGTACCTGTTTACGGGCCTCGGCGATTCGCGCGTCCAGCGCTTCTACTTCCTCGCGTACTTTAGGATCCAGGTTGGCAGTGGTGATGGTCTCGCCATTAACGGTGGCCAACGGAATTGGAGCACTGGGCGCTGCGGCGGTAGGCGCGACCATGTCCGGCTGCGGTTGTGATACGGGTTGATCGCCCGCCGGTTTGGTAACTACCGGTCGCCTTGTTCCGCGACGACGCGGAGCCTGGGCTACAGCCTCAAACGAGAAAAAGAGCAACAGGACAACTATGGAAAGCGTTTTTATTGTGTTCATTGATTAACTATCCGCGAGAATTGAAAGCGCATGATATTGGCAGCAATGGTTGGAGCGCAAACGGACCAGCGGGGTTGTCCCGGCCGCAGGGTCTGACATGCTTGAAACCAATTGGAAAGGGAGAGTTGTCGGAGGTTCGGCTATCAATGGTAGCGGATGATGCTTCGCCGGCGTGGCTTCGCGGGTTTTCGCGAAGGCAGCAGGTTCTTTTGCCGACCATTGAGAATGAAGGCGAGTCCCTGATGAGTAACTCCGAGCAACCGAGCAGCTCGGGTGACGCTACCATCGGAAGTATCAAGAGCGCGCTTGATCAGTTCACCTTCATAACGCAGCACTTGTTCTTCCAGCGACAGATTGTTAGTAGTCGCAGGTGGTTCACCAGGAGTGGATGTTTCGGCGTTTAGAACCGTTCGCGCAGAAGCTCCGAGCCGGGCCTTGATGAGGGCGTTTTGTGTATGGCTCAGGGCCGCTTCGGCGCGACTGTAGTAGCTTCGCAGCTCACTGGCTGAGACGATGGTCGCCAGTTCTTCAATAACCGTCAGCGCCGCAAGACCTTCTTGTTCCGGGTCTCCCGCCTGGGAGGCCACGCTGATAGCTTCATTTAACGCTGCAACGGCTTCGCTCGGTCGGTCTAGCCTCGCGAGTGCTACGGCATGCGTTGTAAGAGCGTCTGCGAGATTTGATTGTTGGTCGCCCGCTTTCAAAAACCTCACTGCCGAGCCGGCAATTTGCTCCGCCTGCTCCGGACATCCCTGCCTCAGAAAGATCTGAGCGCGCGAATTTTCCAACTGAGCCCGGAGACCTTTGTCGTTAAGTTTTTTTACGACCGGGAGGGCACGATCAAGATGTTCGTGTGCCTCCTCAAATCTTTCGAGTTGAGCGAACAGCATGCTGAGATTATTCTCAACCACTGCCAGGACACGAATCTGACCAATCTGCTCGAGTTCGATGCTTGCTGCAGTGAACTGCATCAGCGCGCGATCAAGGTATTCCTCGCTATGGCCTGACGCACCAATATTCTTAAGTAAGATCCCAAACTCACTATGAAACTTACCCTTTAACCTGTGATTGCTGCTTGCGACGAAGAGCGGTTCTGATTCAGAAAGGAGTCGCAGCGCCTCGTAGGGCCGGGAAGATACCTGGTCTACGAGCGCCTTATTGAGGATAGCGCGCAGTCGTTGTTCGCTTTGCAAATCGCCAAGGCGCTGCAAGGCATCGTCGAACGTTATCCGGGCTTCGTCCAGGGCGCCTGAACGCCAGTAACAAATACCGAGCTCCACGCGCGCCTCGGCGACCTTTTCGGTCAGTCCTAATTCCTCGAATATTGTCGAACTCTCAGAGAGAAGATCCTTGGCAATTTCCTGCGCGCCGGCGGTTTGTCTTGCGCTGCCCAGCCAACCTGACAGAGTGCCCACGAGCAAAAGCATTTCAGCCTTAACGTTTGCCGCGAGACCCTCAAGCTTTGGAGGATGACCTACATCCTGCCAGAACTCGCTGAGGACCAATCGGGCCTCCTCAAAGTCCTGCGCATGCTGCAGCTCCTTTGCGCGAGCGCAGAGCATAAGAGCCCGTTCGTTTGCGGTCGCCGACGATGCCTCAAGCCCCAGGGAGTCTAACTGCCTTATTTTCATGTGAGGTCATTCCTTCTATTCATATGCAAGAATCCTTGCATGAGGGATAGGGGGCAGCTATTATGCGCCTCGTCAGAGACCCAGATTTCCATCTTTGTGCGCAACGGTAGTTTTACCACCCCAAAAACCAACTAGGAGACAAAATGAAAACGTTTAAAGTGGTCTGTGCCGCGACAGTTCTCGCACTTTTTCTCAGCATTCCGGCCTATGCTGAGGATCCCAAGCCTTCGGATGTCCACGAGCCGGGCAGAGCTTCCTGCGTCTGCGATGCCCCAGACTCCGAATCCGCGGAATTAACAGCAACGGACGATAGTGACTTCAGTCTCTCGGCAGTCGTGGACATGCTTTGGACTGTGGCTTCGATTTTCTAGGACAAGCAAACGCCTAACCAGGTACAGATTTCAAATCTGCCGTCACCGGAGTGACGCACTTCTAAGTTAGTGTGCGACTTGCCGCGTATGTTCTTTGAATACCGGCAAGGGGGCGCTATTCACGGCGCATACTACCTTCATATTGCACGGGAGAGCAAGAGCCAATTGACGTAATTGCTCCTTGCAAGTACTGCTGCACTCCTGCGAAACCGCCCGGGATCTCTTACATGTGAGGTCTGATCAATTCTGATTCGCTGCGACCAGCTTTTGCACGGTTTCCAGCGTGTCGGCCTCGCTTGCCTTCTTGTCGGGGCGCAATCTGAGGATTCTGGGAAAACGCAGGGCGTAGCCACTTTTGTGCCTTTTTGACTCCTGAACGCGGTCAAAGGTAACTTCAATCACGATTTCCGGCTCAACCAGCCGTACTCTTCCGTGCGCGAATTCTTTGATTGTGTGTCGGGTAAACCATTCGGTCATAGTCGCCAGCTCTGCATCAGTCAAACCTGAATAGGCCTTGCCGATGTTCAGCAGTTCGTCGTCATTTTCGGAGCGGCGTACGGCAAAAGTGTAGTCGGAAAGCAGGTTCCTGCGTTTGCCGTGTCCCACTTCGACCGCGGTGACAACCACATCGAGGGTTGCGATGGCGCGTTTTAGTTTCAGCCATTCGCGCCCGCGGCGGCCCGGTTTGTAGAAAGAGGCCGGGCTCTTGATCATCAGGCCTTCGTTTCCGCGGGCCCGAGCATCGTCAAATTCCTGGTCGAGTGCCGCAACCGCGCCGAAGCGCTTCGCCACGGAAACTCGCACTGCCCCCTCAATCGGGATTATTCCCTCGAGGAGTTTGCGCCGCTCTTCCAGAGACTGGTCCGTCAGCACGCGCCCATGGGCATAAAGCAGGTCGTAAGCGACGAGAATCACAGGTACCTCTCGCAATAGATCGGCACCGATAGTTTTCCGGCCCAGGCGTTTCTGCAGCTCACTGAAAGGCAGAATCTGGTCGCCTCGTGCAGGCACAACCTCGCCATCGATCACAGCGTCGACCTCGAGGGCCGTCAGCGGCGCAAGCAGTTCAGGAAAGCGGTGCGTGATCTCATCCATAGTGCGGGAGTAAATGGCAACGCGGCCGTCCTTGATGTGTGCCTGTGCGCGAATGCCATCAAATTTATCTTCCACGAAAAACTGATCCGGCATGGTGCGGGCGATGTCCGCGAGGTCGGCGGCAGGAGTTGCCAGCATGAACTTGATAGGATGAAACAGGCGCATGTTGACGTCTTGCAGATCGTCTGACCGGGCCCGTACGGCCGTTTCTCCCAGATCGCCAAGCAGCATGTTCACGCGGGCAACGGTGGCAAGCGGACGCTCAAAGGCACGAGAAATAGCATCCTCGACCAGTCCTTCCCGCAGGCCAATTCGCAGATCGCCGGCCAAAAGTTTGATGAGGTATTTGGCTTCGAGCGGCGTAGCCTGACTAAGAACGGTTACCAATAGCCGGGTCTTATTCTTGATTCCGCGCGTTTCGCTTAGCCGGGTAATAATTGATTCTGTTTCAAAGAGGGTTATGGTGGGACCATGAAAGCGCTTCGCGGCCTCGACAGCTTCATGAGCAGTTTCTCCGGCATCTCCCAGGCGAACATAAATAGGCGCAAGCTCCTGCTGACTAAAGCCAGTCGCTTCGCTCAAGGCAGTGCTGATGATGCTGCCGCCCACGTTGGTTGTGCGCGCATCGTTTTGGGCGAATTGGTGACCGGCGAAATAACGAGCGGCGCGCGACAGGTCAGTATCGCCGAGGTCCTTGAGGTAGGCGCCCACGAAAGCAGCCTTCTCGAGTTTCTTTGTGGTAGATGCGACTTTTTCGGCCACCTCCGCGAAACGCTCGAGCAGGGCGGCCTCCTCCGCGCGGGTTGGATTCGCATCATCGGCGAGCAATGCCATAAGTCCCCTGAATGCCCCTGGTGTTACGCCTTCGAGTGTTCTTTGCGCTAAAGGTTGCGGGACGGCAGGACGACTGTCAAGCAAGCCAATTTGTAAATTTGCCAATGGGCTAAAGTTGCGAAGGTGGTGTTTTGGGAACTTCTAATTTCTGCTTTATCTGACCACGGGTTACAATCTTCAACCTCGAACGGATTTTCCCAACGAACGTGTGAAAGGTGTTTTGAGAAAGTGGTTTTGCTGATTCTTGAGTCCCTTGGCAGTACTGAGCTGGTGTTCATCTTAATAATGGCGCTGGTTTTTTTCGGGCCTCGTAAGCTGCCGCAAATCAGCCGCTCATTGGGCAAGAATCTGGCAGAATTTCGGCGCGCTTCTGAGGACTTCAAGCGCACCTGGGACCGAGAGGTAAATCTCGAAGATATCTCCGGCGTCACCAGCCCGGCAGTGACTGGTGAGAGTTCGATTCTGAATCCTGAAATGAGACCGTTGCAAGTTCCGAGTATCGCGAGCGTGTCGCCGGACCAGGTGGTCGCCCGTCAAGCAGATGGTTCGACTCATTTTTCTTCTCCCGACGAAACCAACCCGGCCGCCGATCGAAGTGACTTTGAGAGCGTCACAGACGAACCTAAACACTCGCCGAAAAATGACTGGTTGTGAGGCGAGTTAGATAAAGATAATTTTTGATGTCAACCTTTCAAAGAGCACTTGGAACCGGGAAGTCCAAAGAAGAACAACTCGGAGGCCAGATGTCTTTCCTCGAACATCTGGACGAACTCCGAAGTCGCCTGATCCGTTCACTCGCGTTTGTATTCATCGCCGCCACGCTTTGCTGGTTCGTCTCTGACCGGATTTACGCTTTCCTGGCCGTCCCAATCAATCGCGCACTGGCCGAAGCACAAAGGCGTCAGGTGCCAATCAATGGCCTGACCGGCAACGAGAAAATCCTGCCACTCAGCGCGGTCAAGGAAAATGATCTCGGACGTTACATCTTCTCGGAAGAGACAAAGATCGGAACCAGCGTAATACCGCCAGGATCTTCGGTGATAGCCCGCGTGGTCAAAGATTCGCAGGGACAATTTGCACTGTTTACTGACGAAGCTTTATATGCAGGCAATACGATCATACCGAAAGGTGTTCGTCTGCCCGTCGACTTTAAAGCTTTGCCGGAAGACTATGCCGGCATCAGCGACAGACTGGTTGTCAACAGCCTGATCGATCCGTTTTCGCTTTACGTCAAAGTCTCCCTATATGCAGCGCTCTGCCTGTCAGTGCCGTTTCTGCTGTGGCAAATCTGGGCCTTTGTATCCCCAGGGCTCTATCCGCACGAGCGTGGTTACGTCACACCGTTTATTGCGCTCTCGTCGATTTCGTTCGTACTGGGAGCAGCGTTCGCCTACAAAATAATTTTCCCGCCGGCTGCTAGATATTTACTGGGGTTAGGACAGGACTTCAGGCTGCTGCTAAAAGCCGACGACTACTTCGACTTCATCATCATTGTAATGCTGGGTATGGGTATAGTTTTTCAGATGCCGGCGGTTACTTATGTGCTGGCGCGGATTGGATTGGTGACAGCTAAGTTTCTTATCAAGATTTGGAAAACTGCATTGATAGTTATTCTGATTGCGGCGGCCGTTCTTTCGCCCACGAACGACATCCCCAACATGCTATTGTTTGCGGCGCCCATGATTGCCCTCTACATTGTGTCGATCTTTGTGGCCTGGATTTTTAGCCGTCCACGAACGGCTGTTTGAGCACGTAAAAAGGCAACTTAAGGCCGCATTTGTGGCATCTTGACTGTGTTCCCTGGGAAACCTAGAATCCTCTAGTTTCCGCAGCGCTTTTGATTCATTGTCAGAGTCTCCGGTTCAGCCCATATAACGTTTGTATCAGTTTTAGCAGGAGTTCAGTTATGTATTGCCAGAATGCCCTTTTTCGCCTGGCCGTTTTCTCGCTCGTTCTCGCAGGAACCAGTTTATTTGGGTTCGCGCAAGATCGGACGAAAAGTCAGGATCCGATGGACAAGCCCCGCAACGTGAAGCCCGAACTCAAGAAGGCTTACAAGGACTGGCTTGAGAAGGACGTCACGTATGTCATCACCGACGAGGAGCGAAAGGCTTTCAAAAAACTGGCAACGGATGACGAACGGGAACGGTTTATAGAAGAATTCTGGCGCCGGCGCGATCCTGATCCTGACACCGATGAAAACGAGTTTAAAGAGGAATACTACGAGCGTATTGCTTATGCCAATGAGCACTTCGCGTCCGGCATTCCGGGCTGGAAATCAGATCGTGGACGGATCTGGATCATGTATGGCAAACCTGACGAACGTGAGACCCACCCTTCGGGCGGCAGTTATGATCGTCCTTCTTACGAAGGTGGGGGCAGTACGACAACTTATCCGTTTGAAATTTGGTTCTACCGTTATCTGGCGGGCGTAGGGTCTGGTGTCGAGATTGAGTTTGTGGATCCTACGGGCAGCGGCGAATATCGTATTGCGCGCAGTCCTGACGAGAAGGACGCGATGCTGAATATTCCCGGAGCGGGCTTAACGTTATCTGAGCAATTAGGTCTTAGCGATAAAGCTGATCGCGTCAGCGGCGTAGGCGGTATTGGCAACAACAACTATACGCGTGAACAAGACAGCCCCTTCGCGCGCCTGCAATTGCTGGCTGATCTTTCCCGTCCACCACAAGTAAAATTCAACGACCTCGCATCCGCAGTTAATACCGGTGTCATAGAAGAGAACCCGCTGAACTTCGAGGTTCGCGTAGACTTCTTCCGCCAGTCAGACGAGCGCGTAATCACTGCGATCACGATTCAGGTTGAGAATAAGGATTTGGTATTTCAGGACAGCGGCGGTTTGCAACAAGCGCGAATCAATATCTTCGGCAGGATCACCTCGGTCGCTGGCCGCCGCGCCGGCGTATTTGAAGATCCTGTGATTACCACTGCGACTACGGAAGAACTAAGTGATGCCAAAGACCGCAAGTCTGCTTATCAGAAAGCGGTGGCGCTCCCTCCCGGCACTTACAAAGTCGATGTGATTGTTCGCGACGTGGCCTCGGGAGCTACCGGTGTACGCCATATCGCCCTGCCGGTTCCCAAGTATGATCCGCAGAAGCTATCAACCTCGACCCTGGTTTTGGCCGCGAAATTGGAAAACATGGGTGATAGACCTGCCGTGGGACAATTCGTTATTGGGCAAGCGAAAGTAATCCCGAACGTTTCCGGAATCTATCGCCGCGGTGATCCGGTCGGCGTTTACATGCAGGTTTACAACGCCGGCATTGATCAGACCACCTTACGACCTTCGGTCGATGTCGAATATGCCCTCATGAAAGACGGCAAGGAAGTCGGTAAACAGGCAGAAGATTGGCGCGGCATGAGCGACTCAGGTCAGCGCTTGACGCTGGCGCGCTTGATAGACACGCGACAGTTGAGTCCGGGTGAATATGAATTGGCAATTCGTATTCGCGATCGCGTTTCAGGCCAGGCCCTGACGCCGGCTGCCAAGTTTACCGTGGTGCAGTAAGAGGTAAGCGGCTCATCCTGTTTGCCGGCGCTGGTGACTACCGCAACGTCCCGCAGGGGTTTCGTGTCTCCCCGTCACGAACTGGTGTCTCACGCAAAAGGAGTCCTGCCGTGCTCAAAAAGCGGGGTCTGCGCTTTGTCATCGTAGTCTTTTCGCTGTTGTCGACTAGCGCTCTTGCAGCGTCGCCAACAGTGCAAACCAAACCAGCGCAGCAAGCGAAACAAATCAAGCAAACTCAAGATCCGGACGAAAAGCCTCGCAAGGTCAAAGCGGAACCAGACAATGCCTTCACGCGGTGGATCAAGGAAGATGTTTACCTGATCATCACGCCTGCCGAGCGCGCGGCCTTTGAGAAACTCAAAACTAACGATGAGCGGGAAAAGTTTATAGGCATCTTCTGGGACAATCGCGATCCGACACCGGATACTGAAGAGAACGAATTCCGCGACCAACATTACGAACGCGTCGCTTACGCAAATGAACACTTTGCCTCCGGCGTGCCTGGCTCAATGACCGACCGCGGGCGAATCTACATTAAGTTTGGCAAGCCTGACGAAATAGAAGGTCACCCTGCCGGCGGTTCATATCAGCGGATGTCTTACGAAGGCGGTGGGATGACTACGACCTATCCCTTTGAGAAGTGGTTTTATCGCCACATCCCTGGGGTGCGCAGCGGAGTAGAGATCGAATTCGTCGATCCATCCGGCAGTGGCGAATATCGAATCGCCCGCGACTTCAGCGAAAAGGATGCGATGGCCCACGTGCCGGGTTATGTTTCGGCTTCTGATCAAAGTGGTTACCTCCGAGCACAGGATTCGCCGTTGGAAAGGATGGCGTTGCAGAATGACCTTGAAAAAGCTCCAGAGATCGAAAAGCGGTTTCTGGAGGGAACAAAAACGCCGGCGCTTGACGACAGCGCGCTTGATTTCGACATCCGCGCTGATTACTTCAAGCTTTCCGATAATCGCGTGATCACTGCTTTTACCGTTCAGACCGAAAATCGCGATTTGGTGTTCACCGACAGCGGCGGTTTACTGAGTGCCCGGCTTAACATTCTCGGGAGAATCGTGGACCTGACGGAACGCCGCGTAGGCGCGTTCGAAGACTCGGTTTCCACGAGCGCTACGGCTGCAGAGTTGAGCGAAGCAAAGAGTCGGAGATCAGCTTACTCGAAGGTCGTCATTCTTGCGCCGGGTCATTACAAAGTCGATATCGTTGTGCGAGACACGGAGTCTGGAGCGGCTGCGGTCAGACATTTGGGAATCGAAGTTCCGAAGTATGAGGACGGCAAGCTCGCCACCTCGAGCATGATACTCGCTGCGAAGCTGGAGAAGATGGACGACCGGGAGGCTCCCAGTCAGTTTGTCATCGGCCAAACGAAAGTCATTCCTAATTTGACCGGACTCTATCATCGCGGCCAGCCGGTTGGCGTCTACCTTCAGATCTATAACGCCGGAATCGATCAAACTACGTTGCGCCCAGCCGTCGACGTCGAATACGTGCTCTCAAAAGCCGGCAAAGAGGTAGGCAAGCAGCTGGAAGACTGGCGCGGAATTGGTGAGTCTGAAAAGCGCTTGACGCTCGCGAGGCTGCTCAGTACGCAAGCCTTAGCGCCGGGCGATTATGAAGTAACGATTCGCGTGAAAGACGGCGTCTCGGGCCAGACGCTCGCGCAGGCAGCGAAGTTCAGCGTGGTGCCGTAAATAGTCGGGCGATCGAAGTCAATGGTTCGCGGCATTAGCAGGGTCTTTGATGAACTCTGTAATCGTGTCGAGATACTTCTCACCAAGAGACCCGGAAAAATTATGATCGGCTCCCGGAAGAATCATCAACTTCTTGGGTTGGTTTGCGGCCGCAAATAGAGTTCGAGCCTGTTCCGTCGGCACTGTCTCATCCGACTCACCATGCGTAATCAAGACTGCGCAATGAACTCGAGAAAGCTTACCGACGGAGTCAAAGCGGTTTTTGGCGAGGAAATAGAGTTGGCTCGGCAACCATGGCAGTACGACTTTCGCCATGTCCCTTCCGGAACTCGGTCCTGATTCCATGATTACCGCAGCGCACTCACGTCGAGCAGCCAGGTCGGCTACCGCCGCGGTTCCCAGCGAATGACCATAGAGCACGACCTTTTGCGGCGGCACGCCCCGTTTGCTCAAGACATATTCGTAAGCCGCATCAGCGTCCGCATAAAGACCCGCTTCATCTTCCAGAGACCCCTCGCTGCGGCCGTAACCACGATAGTCAAACAGAAGAACGCTCAGACCTCGCGCCGCCAGATGCTCGCCCAACCAACCAATGTTCTTTATGTTCCCGCCGTTGCCATGAAAATAAATAATCGTTGCTGTGGCGGGCGTGGCCTGGGCCTTGAAAAACCAACCGTGCAAACGGTATCCGTCGTTCGTTGAGAACCAAACGTCTTCAGCCAGCGCCGGAGCAATCCATGTCTCGCCGGCTTGAACACTAACCGGGTGAAAAGCGACTGCCCGCTCAACCTTGCGCAAGCCAAAAAAGAAGGCGCAAGCGAAGACCGTCAACAAAACAATTAATACGATCAGCGACTTTAGAGAAAAAATCCGATAACGACCTTTGGAAGGAGGACGAGCAGAGCTTGACGATCCGTTTCCATTACCTGGAAAGTTACGCGAAGTCATTGCGGTAAGTTCCCTGGCCCAGGACGCGGTCCAGTGCGACGCATTCCGGCGGATGCTAAGATAGTGTCGAAATGCCCGAACTTTCGAATGTAACAGGGCTCTCCCCGGGAGAGCTGATCAATCTGGTCACGACGATCGACCAACCAGCCTATCGCGGCCGGCAGATATTTGCAGCTGTCCAGCATCGCCGTTTGCGCAGCTTCGACGAAATGAGCGATCTACCAAAGTCGCTGCGCGAACGTCTAAATGAAATCGCCACCGTCTCTACCCTGAAGATTGAATCGCGCTATCTCTCCGCAGATGGAACACGTCGGTTCCTGATGAAGACGCACGACAATTTTCCCGTCGAGACAGTTTTTATTCCTGAAGAACGTCGCGACACAATCTGTTTCTCATCGCAATCAGGTTGCCCGCTGCAGTGCACCTTTTGCCTGACCGCACAATTGGGGTTGCTGCGTTCATTAACACCCGGAGAAATTGTCGAACAGATAATCATTGCGCTCAACGACGCTTACGGCGTGGGTGAAAAGCCTCCGCGCGGTACCAATCTGGTTGGCATGGGCGCGGGTGAACCGTTTCTGAATTTCGACTCACTGCTTCAGGCGACGCGCATCATGGCTGACCCGCAGGGTCTATTCATAGTGCCGCATCGGGTGACGGTTTCAACCGCCGGAGTGGTGCCGCGCATCCGCGAACTAGCCACGATTCCCGATCGGCCAAACCTGGCGATTTCACTCGCTGCGGCCACCGACGAGTTGCGCGATGTGCTGATGCCCATCAACAAAAAATGGCCGCTCGAAGAACTGCTCGGTGCCTGCCGAGAGTTTGAGCAGACGCTCAAAGCGGGCGAGCGGTTTACCTTTGAATACGTAATGCTGGATGGCATCAACGATTCAGACGAGCAGGCGCGACAACTGGCGAACCTGCTCAATCGACACGATCTGCACGCGAAGGTGAATCTGATTCCCCACAACCCTGCCGATCCACTGCCGTATCAACCCTCACCGGCGACTCGAGTAGAAATGTTCAAAGGCATTCTCGAGTCAAAAGGCATTCACACGTTTGTGCGCAAGCCGCGCGGCCGAGATATTTTTGCCGCCTGCGGCCAACTTGCAGCTGTAACACAATCGGGTTTGGGCGCAAACTCCAAGGTCGTTTGAAGCAACTCTGATCACTTTGAAAGTATCTGAAAACCAATATGCGATTCATAACCAGACTTACTTTAACAACCGCCCTGCTGCTTATCCCGGCGAATTTCTTTGGCGCGGCGGTGCCGCAGTCGGCGCCCAACATTGACGTTAACGGCTCGCTTGCCGTGAACAAGGTCAGTCGTGGACGTGCTGTGCAGGGAACTGTCGTCATGGAGATTCCCTCCGGCTATCACACAAATTCCAACCGGCCGCTGGAAAAGTTTCTCATTGCCACGCAACTTCAGATTGAGGCGCCGCAGGGAATTCGCGTGGGACCGGTGGGCTATCCGCGCGCGTTATTACGCTCGCTGAAGTTCTCGAAGAATAAAGTGTCGGTTTTTGAGGGCCGCACGACCATGCGTTTCAGCGTGACCGTCCCCAGAAGTTTCAGCGGAAACTCCGCGGAGCTGAAGGGACGTTTGAGGTATCAGGCCTGTAACGATGATACGTGTTTTCAACCACAGACGCGCGAAGTGAAGATTTGGCTCAACGTCGAATAGAAAAGATAAAAGGGAAGAGGGGAAAGGGTAAGGGGGAATGGGTCAAGGGGAATTGCTAACTTCTTCCTTTACCCTTTCCCCATTCCCCTTTTCCCCCCTTACCCTCGTTCCCCTGAAGTCCTTCCAATGACGGACATGAGACGCCCCACCTTCCCCTGAAGACTCTTCTCGCGTCTGTAAGAAAAAAACAGATCGGTGCGACACATTGTGCAAAGCGGTGCGATGTTAATTCTGTCCGAAGCAACACCGGCTGAAATCAATTGCGCTCGATTTGCTTCCAGCAGATTGATGCACGCGTGGTCTGAGCGCGTTTCCCTAAAGAGATCCTGACCGGCAAACTTATTCCTGAACGGATCGATCACGTCTGTCCCAACTTCATAACAACAAGAGGCGGCGGCGGGACCGATAGCAACGCGTACGTCCCTCGGTTTGGTATCGTAGGCAAATGCCATGCGTTCGAGCGCCTTAGTGGCGACTTCAGCCAGGGTGCCGCGCCAGCCCGCATGAACGGCGGCAAAGGCGGACGTGATTGGATCTCCGATCAATATCGGCACGCAGTCTGCAGTCTTCACTCCCGCCAGAACCCCGGCCGCGTTACTGACAATCGCATCGCAGTAGATAGTATCGCCGCGAGCGTCTTCCGCAGGTTTCGCCTCGAGAAGATCATTTATCAGGCGCACGTCCGAGCCGTGAACTTGCCAGCAGCCGGCGAGCGCCCATTCGCCTGACTCGTTCGGGAAAAGCTTGAGAAAGCGACGGCGATTCTCCAGAATGTTTTCCGCAGTGTCTTCGTTGAAGCCCGCGAGATTGAGTGCGTTCTCCGGCATCGGGCTGGTGCCGCCAATTCTGGTTGAAAAGCCGTTAGCAAAACCGTCGGCTTCGAGTGGCGCGCAGACCAGCGCTTGCACGCCATCAATCAGGCGCCAGTAGAACCCGGCTTCTGTCAGTCCGTCATCGCTTATGATCGTTGCCATTGGTATAGACATTATCGAAGTTGGGCGTATTCGCGAAGTGCTCACGCGTACGCCCCGTTTTCGCGAGCGAGTTTTCACTGCCGCCGAGCGCTCGTATTGCGATAGCCGCGGGGCGGTGGCGGCGCAACATTATGCCGCGCGCTTCGCTGCAAAAGAAGCGGCGCTGAAAGCATTACAAACTGGCTGGCGCGGTGGAATTAGCTGGCAGGATGTGGAAGTGGCCTCACGCGACTCGGGCGCACCTTACCTGGTTCTTCACGGTCCGGTGCTCGAACTTTTCAAGAACTCCGGCGCCGCCGCAGCGCATCTATCGTTATCGCACACCACTGAGCATGCGATCGCACAAGTAGTGTTGGAGAAGTTGTGATGTGATCAGAGTTTCAGGGACTCGCAACTACGTTCGATTACCCGGCCATCGCGGCTTTGCCGTCTGATGTGCGGAAGGTCTATGACCTTCCGAGAGCAAACCCGATGATTGGGGCTATGCCCTTTTTCTCCACTGAATTCGATCAATGTCGACCATCAGAGGCTCCTCCTCTGAAGCGCATCTCTGCCAAATCCTCGCGCTCGACCAACGGTAATCAATCGCTCTTTCCACAAGACCGGCCCTCACCGGATTCAAGTGAATGTAATTGACCTTCTGCATAAAGACAGCTTCACTGAAAACAGAGAATACATTTTTCTCCTGTTGCCAAACTGAATAGTTGTGCTTTCTTTTCCATTCCTGATGCCGCAGTTTCGCTAATGAAATCTGATAGCCCTTCTCTTTTAGGTGGTCAATCACTCGCCGGCCGGAAATGCCTTTGATGTAGCGAAGAACCTCGGCTGAACTATTAGGACAGTCGGTGAGCAGATGTATGTGATCGAGCATGATCACGTACGCAAATAGTAAGAACTTGCCAGACCTGCGTGCTTCATCAATCGCTTGACAAGCAATAATCTTGATTGCGTCGGTTCGAAAGACCGGTAATCGATCTTTCGTGACTATCGTGATGTATAAGGCCTGAGTGTCTCGAGAGACTTGGAATCTTCTTGAAGCCATTTCCATTTGGGCATAGCCCCGAAAGAAAAGTTAGCCCTTCCGGAAGGTCAGAGACCTTCCGCACATCGGAGGGCAAAGCCCTTCTCCCAATTGTCATGTGATCCGGCGGTGTTTTGGAAGTGAACTCGAGGACAGGAGGGTTGCAAGTCAATGCAAGGAATTATTTATTGATGCTGACGACGTTTGCTACCGCATATCGTTAACCAGCGTCCGTTTGCCACGCGAATCAACATCAACGCGGGTGGACATTAGCGAAGAGGGCTTCGAAGGAAAGACCAGAACATTTGATCTGGAGTGTTGGGTTAGAACCGGCTCGTTGCGATCGCCTTCAGACACTTGATCCGCGCCGATCCCACTTGAGTCAGGAAGATTTCCATGCAACAAACACTCGACGTTAGGTGCCAGTCGTTCCGTCACTGCAATTAGTTCGCGATGTGGACAAGATAAAGTTGAGATCCCACCGAAGTCAGCGTCAATTTCCACGAATTTTATTCCCTCTGGGCAATCAAAGTTTCTGCCACCGAGTTCAGGTTTCAATTCCACCGCCGCCTTCATGAAGTCAGCCCACGCCGGCAACGCCGCTTCCGCACCCGATAGTCCCAATTGTTCGTTGTCGTCGAAACCAATCCAGACCGCACAAACCAGGTTTGGGGTGTAGCCTACGAACCAACCGTCGCGTGAAGTACCGGTCTTGCCAGCCGTCGCCGTACCCCTCACCGCATCGCGGGACGCGCGCGCAGTTCCGTGATCGATAACGTCGGAAAGCATGTTTGTGATCATGTATGAGGTTGTAGGACTGACAACTTGCGCGTCCAGGTCTTCCTCATTGGTGACCTGCTGAGGCGGCTCGCCCACACTCAAAACTACTTTCGGCTTTACACGACGCCCTCCATTTACGAAGGCGGCGTAAGCGGCGGCGAGCTCGAGCGGTGTGACTTCTTTGGTTCCCAGGGCGAGCGATGGATAACGTTCTGGTTTCGGTAGTCCAAACCGCTCCGCGAGGTTCGCGATGCGCGCCAACCCGGTTTGCAGCGCGACATCAACGGTGACTACGTTCAGCGATTTCACCAGCCCAGTGCGCATGGTTACGTCCCGCATCGAATAGCCGCCGCCAAAGTTTGCCGGACTGTAATGCTTGTTCCTATCGTAGATGAATTCGCGCGGCGAGTCCGAGAACATCTGGACCGGAGACATTCCATCTTCGAGGGCAGCCGCGTAGACGAACGGCTTGAAGGTTGAACCGGGCTGGCGTCGCGCATCGGTCGCGCGGTTAAGTTGTGATTCCGCATAGTCGCGGCCGCCGACCATCGCCAGCACGTTGCCGGTCTTTGGGTCGAGCGCAACGAGTGCCGCTTGTGGTTTTGCAGCGAGGTTCTTATGAGTCTGGCCGAGATGTTCAAGTTGACGTTTGATCGCAGTCTCTGCGAGTTGCTGCAGGTCGAGGTCAATAGTCGTGTAGATTCTCTGGCTGGCGGGTGACGCATCGAGATCGGCGTCCGCAGTTCGATTCACATAGTCAACGAAGTAAGGCGCTAGTGAATTGTCGAGATGCGACGACGCAGCTACCTGAACGGGTTCCTTCTCTGTCAGCCCCACCTGGTCGGCATCGATCCAACCGTCGCGGGCCATGGCTTCCAACACAACGTTTCGTCGCGCCTGGGAAGTATCGGGATGATGTAGAGGCGAGAATCGCATCGGCCCCTGAATCATGCCGGCAATCGTCGCCGCTTCCGCCAGCGACAAGTTTTTCAACTCCTTGCCAAAATAGACACGCGCCGCTTCCTCCACACCGCGCACCGTTACGGCGCCTCTTTGTCCCAAATAAACTTCATTGCAGTAGAGCGCAAAGATATCTTCCTTTGAGAGACGTCGCTCCAGCGCATATGACAACATCGCTTCCGCATACTTGCGTCGCAAAGTGCGCTCAGGAGTCAGGTAAGTATTCTTAACCAGCTGTTGAGTAATGGTTGAGCCACCCTGCCCAGGGCGATTCTCGCCTGCGTTATGCAGCAACGCGCGAGCTATTCCAAAAACATCCACTCCGGAGTGTTGAAAGAAACGGCGGTCTTCGGTCGCTAGTATGGCGTGCAGCAGGACAGGTGGAATGTCGGAGAAGCGAACGGCCTGGCGCTTGCCGGCTTTGGAGAAAGGATCATTAGAAAGGACTTCAGGCTCAAGCGTAAACGAGCCGATCAGAATGCCGTCGTCTGTTAACTCGGAGATTTTCTTGTCGCCTTCAAAAGTTATCGTGACCAGGCCCGAGCGTGACTGATTTGAGTTAGGTCGTATTTCAACCGCTGCGGTCGATTCCCGGAAGCTGCCACTCCAAACATTGCTGCCTTCCGATTGCACGTAGCCGGCTCGCCTCAACGAAAGGATCAGATCCGCGCGCGAGAGTTTCTGGCCAACCTGGAGCAGGCGCGGGGCGGCGTAAAGACCGGGACGACTGGTCAAGTAACCGCTTGCCAACCGCGCATCAATCATTCGCGAATAGTACTTGTAGGAAGAGAGAAGTGAATCTCCGCCCACCGTCAGGGCCAGGGCGAATAGCCCGAACAGCGAACGAAGCAGAAGTCGTCGGTTACTTCGAGGGTGGTTATGAAAGAAGGCAGATAGCCGTTCCGCAAATTTGCGGGGCGAAAAAGCGCGACCGGAGTGGGAGATCGATGTGACTTCGATGGCCATGGGGGGCGAATGGCAACGCCGAGTAAAGGCAGATCCTGGTCAAGGGTCGGCGCGATTTCCCGCCGTTTCAACCCTTCAGTGCTTCAAAGTTTTCCGAATGTTTCTTATAAAGTGCGAATGGCGTGAGAATTCTTGAGTTGTCGCTTTGGGGCGCTGCCTTAAAGTCAAAAGGTGTTATGTGGAGTGGGTATTCTCAATAATGCCCCAACGGGGCTACGTCCTCCAGCCCAGGGTTGCCGCTTCGGCTACCCTGGGTAAAAGAAAGATCTTGTCCTCAACCGCAACGCGGTTGCGTCTGCTTTGTGCATTTCTTTAGGGGAAAACGACACAACCGCGTTGCGGTTGAAATTCCTTTCCTACTAGCTCCCAGGGTAGCCGAAGCGGCAACCCTGGGCTGGAGGACGTAGCCCCGTTGGGGCATCACTGCTGCACACAATTTCTTACGGATTTTCGGATCAGAAAAATACTCGGGGCCCGTCTTTGCGCTCGTCCGCTCCTTCTCTATAATGCAACGCACCGTTTAGAAAATTTCATTCCGGGAGTTTCCTTTATGCCGAAACCTAATCATATCGAAGCCGGTTCGGGCGACGTGCTGTTGCTTGCCGGCACCATGAAAGGCGCATTTGTCCTTCGCTCAAACAAGGACCGGCAACAATGGGATATCGGCGGTCCTTATTTTCCTGGCCGCGCGATTTACGCACTTGCCTACGACGATCGTAATGGCCGCAGGCGCCTCTGGGCGGCTGTTAACAGTCCTTTTTGGGGCTCATACTTGAGTTCATCGGATGACTTTGGGAAAACCTGGACTGAGCCGGAAACTTACGGTGTAAAGTTTCCTGAATCTGCGGACTCGGCAGTCAAACAAATTTGGCAGATTGCCATGGGACATCCCGACGAACCCGATACTTTGTATTGCGGAGTCGAGCCGGCCGCATTATTCAAATCAACAGATGCCGGCGAAACCTGGGCGTTGGTACAAGGTCTCTATGATCATCCGCATCGCGCGCAATGGCAGCCGGGCGGCGGCGGTTTGTGTCTGCATACAATTCTCCCAGACCCTTCAAACAGCAAACGCTTGTTCATCGCCATCTCAACCGGCGGCGTTTATCGGACGGACGATGGTGGTGAGAATTGGCAGCCTCGCAACCAGGGTGTGCGCGCGCAGTTTCTGCCGGAGGGTCAGCAATATCCGGAATGGGGACAGTGCGTTCATAA
>Ga0070698_100001123_pt1 | contig 29566 bp, 29 predicted proteins | sample KBSK1502metaG_FD_65477 | JGI IMG/M metagenome (GOLD analysis project Ga0070698, IMG submission 65477) | Corn, switchgrass and miscanthus rhizosphere microbial communities from Kellogg Biological Station, Michigan, USA - KBS K1-50-2 metaG | ecosystem: Host-associated > Plants > Roots >...
CCTCTCGGTGTCGCTCTACGATTCCATGCTCGCCATGCAGATGCAGGAAGCGGCGATGTGGCTGCAGCGCAAGCGCGAGCTGAACTGGGGAGCGTTCCCGCTGACCGGGGTGTTCGAGACCACCGACGGCGCGGTCGTGATCGTCGGCGCCTTCAAGGCCAATCCGCTGCAGGACATCTGCCGCGCGCTGGGACAGCCCGACCTGTCGGCCGACCCCAACTACGCGACCTTCGCCAAGCAGGCCGAGAACAAGGCGGAATTGCATCGCCTGTTCCGCGGCAGGCTGGCGACGGACACGACGGCGCACTGGCTTGCCAAGCTGGAGGAGCAGGACCTTCTATGCGCGCCGGTGCAGACGTTGGGCGAGGCATTGGCCTCCGAGCAGACCGCGGTGAACAACATGGTGGTATCGCTCGACGGCAACGGCGGCGGCCGCAACGAGCCGCTAAAACTCGTCGCCTCGCCGATCACCATGGATGCCTCGGCGTTCCGTCTGCGCCATGTGCCGCCCAGCCTGGGCGAGCACGGCGCGGAGATCCTGGGCGAGCTGGGCTACGCGCCCGACCGCATCGCCGAGCTGCGCAAGGGCAAGGTGCTTTCATGACCATCCGCTTCACCGTGGCGGACCACGTCGCGCGGGTGACGATCGACCGGCCCGACCGCATGAACGCCATCGACCAGGCGGCGGAGGCCGAGCTGATGCGCATCTGGTCCGCCATCGAGCAAGATGAGCAGGTGCGTTGTGTCGTGCTCACCGGCGCCGGCGAGCGCGCCTTCTGCACCGGCGCCGACATGAAGCAGAGCGGCAACAAGACCGGGCTGGAATATTGGGCCGCGACGCGCCCCGGCGGCTTCGGCGGCCTGTCGTTGCGCGAGACGCTCGACGTGCCGGTGATCGCCCGCGTCAACGGCCACGCGCTGGGCGGCGGCATGGAGATGGTGCTGGGCTGCGACATCGTCGTCGCCGCCGACAACGCCAGTTTCGGGCTGCCCGAGCCGCGCGTCGGCCGGCTGGCGCTGGACGGCGGCATCGCCATCCTGCCGCGGCGCATTCCGCATGTCTGGGCGATGGGCATGCTGCTGACCGGCCGGCGCGTGACCGCGGCGGAGGCCTTGCGCCTCGGCCTGGTCAACGAAGTGGTGCCGCAAGCCGGGCTCGACGGCGCAGTCGAGCGCTGGCTCGCCGACATCCTGGCCTGCGCGCCGCTCTCGGTGAAGGCGGTCAAGCAGATGGTGCGCCGCGGCGCTGGCCTCTCGCCGCAGGAGGCGCAGATGCTGCGCCTGCCGGCCCTGGCCGCGGCCCTTCAGTCGACCGACCAGGATGAAGGCGTGCGAGCCTTTGTCGAGAAGCGGCCGCCGCAGTGGCAGGGTCGCTGATGACCTATGTTGTCACCTCGACCTGCATCGATGTGAAAGACGGCATCTGCCAAAAAGTCTGCCCGGTGGAATGTATCTACGAGGGCGGCCGCATGATGTACATCCAGCCCGATGAATGCATCAATTGCGGCATCTGCGTCTCGGTCTGCCCGGTGCAGGCGATCTATGAGGATGTCGACGTGCCGTTGGTCGAACAGCCGTTCATCGCCGCCAATACGGAGTTTTTCGCCGCAGCCGTCACCGGCTGGGGCGCGCCGGGCGGCGTGACGCCCAAGTATGTGAGCAAGCTCGACGTGCCCCTCGTGCGCGACTTCACCGCTCGCTGATCCTGGAACTTGTCGTCATCGTCCCTCGGCGCGCTTGCGCAAGAGGTGTGCGCCGCCCAGCAACGCAGCCGTCAGCACGATCGTCAGCGTGGAGACGGCGGCGATCGTGGGATCGATGGCGAAGCGCAGATCGTCCCACATCCGCCGCGGCAGGGTGACGGCGCCGGAGCCGGACAGGAACAACGACACCACCAGCTCGTCGAACGAGGTGATGAAGGCGAACAATGCGCCGACCACCACGCCAGGCCGGATCAACGGCAAGGTCACCTGCCGGAACGTGCCGGCCGGCGTGGCGCCCAGACTGAGCGCCGCCTGCTCGAGCCGGGGGTCGATGCCCGCCAGGCTGGCGCTGACGCTGGTCACGACGAAAGGCACGGCGAGGCAGGTGTGCGCCAGCACCATGGCGATCGGCGTGCCGACCAGGCCGTAGCGCGAGAAGGCGTAGTAGATGCCGATCGCCACGACGATCACCGGCACGATGAGCGGCGACAGGATCAGGCCGGTCGCCAGCACGCGCAGCGCACGCGGTAGCCGGGCGATGCCGAGCGAGGCGAGCGTGCCGAGCAAGGTCGAGAGCACGACGACGGCAGCAGCGACCCACAAGCTGAGCCAGGTCGGCCGCAGCCAATCCTCGCTGCCGAAATAGGCTTCGTACCAGCGCAAGTCGAAGCCGGGCGGCGGGAAGGTGAGGTAGGTCGCCGACGAGAAGGAGACCACGAACACCACGACGATGGGGAAGGCCAGGAACAGCAGGATCAGGCCGACGACGGTCGCGGGCAGAAAACGCGCGATGCTCATCGCATGTTCATCCGCAAGGCGTTGCCGACGCCGGGCAGGCGCCGGGCGGCGGCGATGATGGCGAGCGCCGTCGCCAGCAGGACCGCGGAAAGCGTGGCGGCATAGGCCCAATTGAGCTGGTCGACCTGCTGGGCGATCAGCATGGACAGCGTGATGTCGCGCGGCCCGCCGACCATGGCCGGTGTGATGTAGAAGCCGAGCGCCAGCACGAAGACCAGCAGCACGCCCGCCGCGACGCCCGGCATCGACAGCGGCAGGATGACCTGGCGGAAGGTCTTCCAGGGCGTGGCGCCGAGGCCCGAGGCGGCGCGCACGAGGGACGGATCAATCTGCCGCAGCGCATTGGCGATCGGCAGGATCATGTAGGGCAGCAGGATGTGGATCATCGCGATCTGGGTCGCGAGCGGCGTGTTGAGGATGCGCAGCGGACGTTCGAGCAGGCCGGTGGCCAGCAGCGCCTCGTTGATCAAGCCGTGGCGGCCCAGCAGGACCATCCAGGCGTAGCTGCGGACCAGGACGCTGGTCCAGAAGGGCAGCAGGATGATGATCAGGATAAGCGGCGCCGTCGCCCGCGCCCGCGCCAAACCCAACGCCACGGGATATCCCAGAAGCAGCGTGCCCAGGGTGACGATGACCGAGGTATGAAGCGTGATCCAGAAGGTTTTTAGGAACACCGTATCGTCGATCAGGCCGGCGTAGTGTGAGAGCGTCCAGGTCGGATCGTTGACGCTGCGCAGCAGCATCGACACGACCGGCAGCGCATAGAAGACCAGCATGTAGATCAGCAAAGGGGCCGCCAGCAAAATGGGGGCCGCGCGGCGCCAGGCAAACGTCGCGACCTTGGCGTTGCCAAGCTGCATTGCAAGTGTTGACGACTGGACGACTTCAGACAAGGCCGGTCTCGACCAGGATCGTGTCGGCGACCGACCAGGCGATCTCGGCCTGCTCGCCGACGGTGCGCCGGCGGATGGCGGCGCTCGACGGCTCCTTCAGCACCATCGACGTGCCGTCGGCGGCCTGGAGCATGTAGCGGCAGCGTTCGCCGGCGAAGACGGCTTCGGTGACGGTGACGCTCAAGCGATTTTGCGCCGTCGTGGCGTTCCACCCGCCGTCGGCGAAGCGCAGGCGCTCGGGCCGCGTGGTCAGCATGATCTTCTCACCGCTCGCCGGACGGACGGGGCAGAGGGCGCGGATGAGGACGCCTTCGCATTCGGCGACCACCACGTCGTTCTCCATGCCGCGCACGATCGCCGGCAGGAAGTTCGACTCGCCGATGAAGCCCGCCACGAAGCGGCTGCTCGGCCGGTCGTAGAGGTCCTCCGGCCGTCCGACCTGCGCCACCTTGCCGTCGTTCATGACAGCGATGCGGTCCGACATGGTGAGCGCCTCTTCCTGGTCGTGCGTGACGTAGATGAAGGTGATGCCGAGGTCGGCATGCAGGCGGCGCATCTCGAGCTGCAGGTTCTCGCGCAGTTGCTTGTCGAGCGCGCCCAGCGGCTCGTCCATCAGCAGCAGCCGGGGCTGGAAGACGATGGCGCGGGCCAGCGCGACGCGCTGCTGCTGGCCGCCCGAGAGCTGGCGTGGATAGCGCGCGCCATAGCCCGGCAGATGCACCAGCTCGAGCGCCTCGCCGACCAGTTTTACGCGCTCCGACTTCGGCACGCCGCGCTGCTTCAGCGGAAAGCCGATGTTGTCCTCCACTGTGAGGTGGGGGAACAGCGCGTAATTCTGGAACACCATGCCGATGTTGCGGCGGTAGGGCGGCATGGCGACCACCGATTTGCCGTCGATCGCGATGTCGCCCGCGGTCGGCATCTCGAAGCCCGCGATCATCATCAGGGTCGTGGTCTTGCCCGACCCACTCGGCCCGAGCAGCGTCAAAAACTCGCCCGAGCGGATGTCGAGCGACACGCCGTCAACCGCGTTCGTGCGATCGAACGTCTTTTCGAGGCCGCTCAGCGCCACCGAGGCGCCGCGGCCGGCTCCGTTCATGGCCGTCAGCTCAGCAGCCATTTGTTGAAACGGTTAACGACGGTGTCGCGATTGTCGATCCACCAGCCGTAATCGTAGTTGACGAGTTGCGACTTGATGGCGGGCGCGCTGGGCAGGACTTCGAGCCGTTCCGGCGGGATGAACTCGTTCGACTTGTTGTTGACCGAACCGTAGGGGATGCCGAGCGAGACGCGCGCCTGCGGGATCGCCATGGTCGAATAGGCCGCGAACTTCATGGCATTCGCCTTGTTCTTGGCGCCCTTGGGGATGCCCCAGGCGTCGCGCTTCAAGAGGCCCTGGCTCCAGCTGATCGCCGCCGGCACGCCCGCCGCTTGCAGCGCCGCCATGCGGCCGTTCCACACGGTGGTCATGACGACCTCGCGGTCGGTCAGGAGCTGGATCGGCACCGCGCCGGTGTCCCACCACTTGACGACGTCTTTCTTGATCTTGTCATAGCTGGCGAAGCCCTTGTCGATGTCGAGCGGATAGAGCTTGTCGGCCGGAACGCCGGCCGCCATCAGGGCGAACTCCAGTTCGGGCCAGCCGCCGGCGCTGGTGCCGATCATGGCGCGCTCGCCGGGGAATTTCTTGGTGTCCCAGAAATCGGTCCAGCCGTTGGGGGCGGCGCCCTTGAAGGCGTCCTTGCGGTAGGCCAGCACCTGCGCCCACACCAGCATCTCCAGGCCGTACTCGAAGCGGTAGGCGGGATCGACGCCCGGATCGACGATGTCGTAGTCGATCTTCTCGAAATAATCGCCGCGCTTCTGCAGGTTCATGATCGAGCCACGGCTGAGCTGCGCCATGTCCCATTCGACATTGCCGGTCTCGACCATCACCTTGATCTTGGTTGGGTCAGAACCGGGAAACGCCCGCACCTTGATGCCGGAGATTTTCTCGAACGGCTCGAAATAGGCTCGCTGCTGCGCCTCCTGCATGGTGCCGCCGAAGGTGGCGATGCGAACCTCGCCGCTGCCCTTCAGGATGTCCGGTATCGATGTCTGCTCCGGCCAGGCCGTTTGGGCGCGGCTCGGTCGGATGAACGGCGCGGCGAGCCCCGCGGTGAGGAGACCGACGGCGGTGCGACGGCCAAATTGTGTGGGAGAACGATACTTGCGCATGATGGCCTGCCTGTTCGTATCGGTTGATCAGAACGCCAAAAGATTGTCGCGGAACTGGACGTGCTCGTAGGTCTTGCGCATCAGGCCGCGGTCCTGGAGGGCGGGGATCAGCCCGTCCTCGATCTCCGCCAGGGTGCGGCGGTTGACGTTGGGCATGGAGAACAGGAAGCCGTCGCCGCCGACCTCCTGCATCACCTCGCCCATACGGGCGGCGACGGCATCGGGCGTGCCGACAAGTTCCACCGATAGGTCGACGGCGTTGAAGCTCGCCATGGTCTCGCGGATGGAACGGCCGTTCGCCATCTTGCGGAACTGCTCAAGGTTCAGCTGATGGCCATTGGTCGTCACGTGGTCGGGCAGGGGTTTGTCGACATCGAACTTGGCGAAGTCGATGTTGGTCACCTTGCCGAAATGCGCCAGCCGCTCGTCGATGTGCTCCATGGCGAGGCAGGCTCGCTTGCGCTTGCGCTCCTCGGCCTCTTCCATGGTCTCGCCAAGGATCGGATTGATGAGGTACAGCACCTTGCAGTCGGAAGGCTTGCGGCCCTGCGCAACCATGTGCTTGTGCACGTCGTTGCGATAGGCGCGCATCGCCTCGATGCCCTTGGCATTGACGACGATGGTGTCGGCATGGGCGGCGGCGAACTTGCGCCCGCGCGGCGAGCCGCCGGCCTGGGCGATGACCGGCTGGCCCTGCGGCGCGGGACCGGAGTTCAGCGGACCGCGCGTACTGAAATACTTGCCGCTGTAATTGACGGCGTGGACCTTGGTGTGATCGACCAGCACGCCGCTCTTGCGGTCGGCTATGATCGCGCCCGGTTCCCACGAGCCCCACAGGCCGCGGCAGACTTCCATGTATTCGTCCGCCATGTCGTAGCGCAGGTCGTGCTCGGGCATGCCCTGCATGCCGAAGTTCATAGCCGCGAAATCCGAGCTGCCGGTAACGGCGTTCCAACCGATGCGTCCACCAGACACCTGGTCGAGCGTCGCCACTAGGCGAGCCAGCAGATAGGGGTGATAGGCGTAGGTGCCGAAGGTCGGAACGATGCCGATGCGCGACGTCACCTGGGTCATCAGCGCCGCCACCACCGACGGGTCCTGGCGCGGCACGGCGATGCCATTCTTCAGGTAGATCTCGGTCGAGCCGCCGAAGCTCTCGCCGACATAAGAAGAGTCCTCGAGTAAAATGTAGTCGAAGCAGGCGCGCTCCAGGGTGCGCGCCATGTTCAGGAACAGCTCGGGCGTCATCCAGGCCTGGCCAATATGCCCGGTCCAGGGTTCTCCCCAGGCCTGCACGCTCGAGCCCTGCAGGAACCACGCGAGATGAAACGGTTTGGCGGTCACGACTGCGCTCCCTGCCGCGATCGGGCTGACGGGCAGCCGGCGGCCTAGCGGGAGACGCAAATACTGTGCCGAGGGCGGGACCCGGCGGTCAGGCCTGCATGAAGCTCGCCAGACGCCGGCCGATGATGGCTTCCGCCTCGCTCATGGTGCGATTGATCAGCTCCTTCACGGTCGGAATGTCATGGATAAGGCCCGCCACCATACCGCACGACCAGGCGCCGGCATCCATATCGCCCTCTTTCATGATGCGCGGATAGACGCCGCCGACCTCGCTCAGGATGTCCTCGAACTTGATCTTCGGTCCCAGCGCCTTTTCCTTCTCGAGCAGGCGGTCGACGGCGGCATTCTTGAGCACCCGCTCGGTGTTGCGCAGCGGGCGCATGACCAGCCTCGTGTCGAGCTCGGTGGCGGCGAGCAGGGCCTGCTTGACATGCTCGTGCACCGGCGCCTCCTTGGTCGCGATGAAGCGCGTGCCCATGTTCATGCCGTCGGCGCCCAGCGACAGGGCCGCCACGAGCGAGCGGCCGTCCGCCATGCCGCCCGAGGCGACGAATGGAATTTTAAGCTCCTCGGCCGCCCGCGGCAGGAGGATGAAATTCGGCACGTCGTCCTCGCCCGGATGGCCGCCGCATTCGAAGCCGTCGACGCTCACGGCGTCACAGCCGATCGATTCGGCCTTCAGCGAATGGCGCACCGAGGTGCATTTGTGGATGACCTTGATGCCGGCTTCCTTGAGCGCGGGCAGCCATTTCTGCGGATTGTTTCCCGCCGTCTCGACGACCTTGATGCCGCCGTCGATGATCGCCCGGATATAGCCGGGATAGTCGGGCGGCGTGACGGCCGGCAGGAAGGTGAGATTGACGCCGAACGGCCGGTTGGTCATTTCGCGGCAGCGATGGATCTCGTTGGCCAGCGCTTCCGGCGTGCGCTGCGTCAGGCCGGTGATGATGCCCAGCCCGCCAGCCGCCGACACCGCCGCCGCCAGCTCGGCAAAACCGACATAGTGCATGCCGCCCTGGATGATCGGGTGCTCGATCTCGAACATTTCGGTGATTTTGGTCTTCATGGTCTCGCTCTGTTGCGCCTTCCCTTATGGTCGCAGGGCGGGCTTGTCCTGGAAATACTTGCTGAACTTGTTCTGCTCGTCCTTGAAGGCATCAGGTTGCACGCTGTCTTGTGCCATTGAGCCTGCGACATCGATTCCTCCGGGACGACGGCGGGTCAGCGACCCTGAAACTGCGCTTCGCGGCGCTCGATGAACGACCGGATGCCTTCCTTGGCGTCTTCCGTGCTCATGACCGCCGCGTGAATCGCGGGGATGGCTGCGATCGCCATCGCTTCGCCGGCCTGGATGAATTTCAGCGCCGCTTCCTTCATGGCGCGAATGCCGATCGGGGCGTTGCCGGCGATGCGATGGGCAATTTCGCTCGCGCGCGCGATCTGCTGTCCGGCCGGCACGACCTCCTGCACCAGGCCGATCTGCAAGGCGCGCTGGGCGTCGAACTCGTCGCACAGCATCAGGTGGTACATCGCATTGCCCCAGCCGGTGCGTGTTAAAAAGCGGAAATGGGCACCGCCCAAGGGCGCGATGCCGCGCTTGGACTCCAATTGGCAAAAGCGCGAAGTGTCGGCTGCGATCACGATATCGGCCGCCAGCATCATCTCGATGCCCACCGTGAGGCAGAGTCCCTGGACGGCGGCGACGACCGGCTTCAGCGTTCGGCGCTTGAGCGCGAAAGGATCGACGTTGCCGGGCGGGCTGTCGCGCCGCTCGGCGTTGGGCCCGAAGAATTTCGGCATGTCGAGCCCGGCTGTCGTGTGTTCGCCGGCGAAGGCGAGGACGGCCACCCAAAGCGCGTCGTCGCCATCGAACGCCGTGAAGGCGGTCGAGAGCTCAGCCATCATGTCCGGCGTAAAGGCGTTCTTCTTCGCCACATTGTCGACGACGATCCTGAAGATCCGGCCGTCGACTTCCGTCCGTACTGTTCCACTCATTGCAGGGTCTCCGCCGTCGGAGGCTTGGGCACGTTGGCGCGCAGGGCCGCCTGATAGGCCGGTCGCGTGGCAATGCGGGCGGCATAGTCGCAGCACACCGGCGGCACCGGGACGCCATAACTGATTGCCCACACGAGGCAGGTGGTGAGCAGCATGTCGGCGCTGGTGAAGCGACCGCCGACCAGGAAAGGCCGGCCGTCGCTCAAGGCGTGCACCACGTGGCGCAACTGGGTCTGGAAATATTCGCTGGCGCTCTCGACCGCCGTCGGCGCCTCGCCGTAGATGTGCTTGAGATCGCGGTGGCGGCGCATCACGTAGAGGCTGGTGGCGTCGAGTTCCATCGCAATATGGAAACACCATTCCAGCCATTGGGCGCGCTGCCTTGGATCGGCCGGGATCAAGCTGTTTTCCGGCGTGCCGTAGGTCTCGGAGAGGTAGGCGATGATCGCCGGACTTTCGGCAATCGTGAAGTCGCCGTCCTGCAGCACGGGAATTTTCTGCCGGGGATTTATGCGGGTGAATTCGGCGCTCTTGGTCTCGCCGGTGCGCGGCTGGATCGGGCGCATCGTATAGTCGAGCGAGAGTTCATGCAGCGCCCACAGCGCGCGCAGCGTTCGGCTGGTGCTGACGCCCCATAGAATGAGCCGCGGCGGGTCGTTGGTCATGTCACCACCTCTCGACCGCGGTGCGGAGATCGAGCTCATGCGTCCAGCCGCTGCGCGGCTGGGTGTGCAGCGTCCAGTAAGCGTCGGCAATCGCCCGTGTCTGGATCAGGCTGTCCGGCGGAAGTGAATCGACGGCATCGCCGATACGGGCCCGCATGCGCTTGCGGATCGCCTCGCTGTCCACGCCGCCGTCGATCACGAGATGGGCGACGTGGATGTTCTTGGGGCCGAGCTCGCGCGCCATCGACTGGGCGACCGCGCGGAGCCCGAATTTCGCCGAGGCGAAGGCGGCAAATCCCGGCCCGCCGCGCATGCTGGCGGTAGCGCCGGTGAACAGGATGGTTCCCGTCCCGCGCGGCACCATGTAGCGTGCGGCCTCGCGGCCGGTGAGGAAGCCGCCATAGCAGGCAAGCTCCCAGGCCTTGCGGAACAGCGTGCCGGTCGTCTCGACGAGAGGCGTGTTCACGTTCGAGCCGGCATTGTAGAGACAGACTTCTATGGGCCCGACATCGCGCTCGACGGCGGCGAACAGGGCCTGGATCTCGCCTTCCTGGCGGGCGTCGACGCTGAAGGCGCGCACGCTGCCGCCGGCGGCCGAGACTTCGTCGATCAGCTTCTGCGCCTTGGCCGCGTCGCGCCGCGCGACGCACACCTGGAACTTTTCAGCCGCGAAACGGCGGGCCACGGCGGCGCCGATGGCATCGCCGGCGCCGACCAGCAAAGCGACAGGTCCGTTCGCTTGCATCTTCGCTTCCTCTCCGAGGATTACATCGCCCGTGCCGGAGCTCTACGGTCCGTGTGAAAATAACACCTACAAGTGTTGACTCGTTTGGCCGCGACGCGCAAGCGGATTTCTAGTGTTGGCTGCGGGAGGTTCGGGCCGGCCGCTGCCGCTTGCCTTCGGCAGCCTGCAGGTTGGGCGGCAGGTGGCGCGGACTGGTCGCGCCGGGGCCGCGATGGACATGGACCTGCTTGGGGCTGAGCGGCTCGCCGCATTCGGAGCAGATCATCACCGGGTCGAAAGTCTTGCCGCAATTCATGTGCTGGTGAAGCAGGGGACGACCCTTCTTCCCGGCCATGTGCACATCGCCCCAATGAACGATCGACATGACGATGGGATAGAGATCGAGCCCCTTTTGCGTCAGACGGTATTCGTAGCGCAGCGGCCGTTCCTGATAGGGCACCTTGGCGAGCACGAAATCGTCGACCAGCTTGCGCAGACGGCTGGCCAGGATCGGCCGCGTCACGCCGAGACGAGCCTGGAACTCCTCGAAGCGCCGCACGCGCAGGAAACAGTCGCGCAGGATCAACAGCGTCCAGCGATCGCCGATGACGGACACGGTGCGTGCCACCGAGCACGCCTCGTCCTCAAGCTTGTTCCAACGCATGACCACGCTCTCCGAACGCTTGGATGGCGGAATACACTTGGCTGCAGTCTAGTGTAAGTTCAATAAGAAAACCATCCCCCTCGGCCGTGGGGATTAGTTTTGGTCGCAGCATCATAATATCTCCAACGGCGAGGGCTGCGGCAGTGTGTTGTCGATGGGACGGTGCCTCTATATACGTTCTGAAACGAAACCGGAGAGTGATGCATGGCAGGTCCGTTGTCGGGAGTGCGGGTCATCGACCTCACCAGCGTGGTGTCCGGCCCGTTCGCCACCATGTTTCTGGCCGATCAGGGCGCCGACGTGATCAAGGTCGAACCGCTGGGCGGCGACATCACCCGCCGCAGCCGCCAGTCGATCGACCCGACCGGCCAGTTCTCCGCCCTGTTCATATCGACCAACCGCGGCAAGCGCTCGATATCGCTCGACATCAAGCAGGCGAAAGGCGCCGAGATCCTGCGCAAGCTGATCGCCCAATCCGATGTCCTGGTGCAGAATTTCCGCCCGCAGGTGATGGACCGGCTGGGCCTGGGCGAAGCCGCGATGCGCGCGCTCAATCCGCGCCTGATCTATGTCTCGATCAGCGGCGCCGGCGATAGCGGCCCCTACGCCGAGAAGCGGATCTACGATCCGATCATCCAGGGCCTGTCGGGCTTCGCCGACGTGCAGGCCGACGCCAAGACGCGACGGCCGCAGATGATCAGGACCATCGTCGCCGACAAGACGACCTCGGTCGTCACCGCTCAAGCGGTGGCATCGGCGCTTTATGCCCGCGAGAAGACGGGCGTCGGCCAGCACATCAAGGTGGCGATGCTCGACGCCATGATTGCCTATCTGTGGCCCGAGGCCATGATGCAGTACACGGTGGTCGGCCAGGAAGCCTCCGCCACGGATCCCAATGCGCGGCCCGACCTGATCTTCCAGACCGTCGACGGCTACATGACGGTGGGGACCATCTCGGACTCCGAATGGCAGGGCTTCTGCCGGGCCGCCGAATCGCCCGGCCTCGACCAGGACAAGCGCTTCAACACGCCGGGCGCTCGCGCCGCCAACGCCACCGAACGCATCCATCTGATGGCCGATATTCTCGCCAAGCGCACGACCGCCGATTGGCTCGGCCGTCTCGATGCCGCTGACGTGCCCTGTGCGCCCGTCCTGCGGCGCGGCGAGGTGATGTCCAACGAGCAGGTGGTGGCTCGGGAGCTGATCGCCGAATTCGACCATCCCGGCATCGGCCGCGTCCGCCAGCCCAAGCCGGCTGCCCAGTTCGGCGGCACGCCGGCGCGCGCGCCGTCACCCGCGCCGGTGATCGGGCAGCACAGCGGGGAAATCCTGCGCGAGCTCGGCTACACGGCTGAGGAAGTTGGCGACCTGTCGGACGGCAAGGTCGTGCGCGTTGCGGCCGCCGCGCCGAAAGGCTAGTCATCCGCGCCGCTGATCACGTCGCCCATCACGTCGAAGCTCTTGCCGTTCCAGCGCTGCAGCTGGAGTTGCGTCAGCATCTGGTGGTTGGTCGGGCTGGTATCGATCAGTAGACCGGGCGGGGTCATGGGCAAGGCAAGCTGCTTGATGTTGAGCGCCTGCTTCATGATGTTCTCGCGGCCGAAATCGTCACCGCATTGCTTGAGCACGTGTTCCAGCGCCATGGCGAGGTTGTAGCCGAACACGATCGCCGAATCCGACGGGTTGGAGGCCGGCATGTACTTGGCCATGAAAGCGCGATAGTCCGCGACCGCCGGATCCCTGGCGAGCCGCGGGTCGTCGGGGTCCTTGCTGACGGCGCCGGTTATGACGCCGATCGATTTTTCGAAGCCGGCCGGCTGCAGGGTGCCGATCACGGAGCTCGATGGGTAGTTCAGGATGATCATCGCCTTCCACTCGATGTCGTAAGCCTTGCGGATCGCCTGGGAAGCGAATTTCGGCGTGCCGGCGACCAGCAGCACGTCGGCGCCGGTGGCTTTGAGGCTTATGACTTGCGATTCGACCGTCGGATCGGTGAGCTCGTAGGAGGCCGCCACGACCCGGGAGTCGTAGCGGTCCTTGAACAAGCCGCGCAGGCCGGCGAGATAGTCTTTGCCCAGATCGTCATTCTGGTAGAGGACGGCGATCTTGCCGTTGGGCCGCTCTTTGGCAATGAGCTTGGCGTAGATGCGCGCCTCGACCTGGTAGTTGGCCAGCGCCGTGATCGTGTAGGGATAGAGCTTCGGATCGCTGAATCGCGAAACGCCGCTGACCGCGAACAGATGGGGCACCTTGCGGTCATTGAAGTATTTTATGGTCGCGCTGATGCTGGGCGTGCCGAGCGGGCTGAACATCAGAGCGACATTGTCCTGCTCGACCAGCCGCCGTGCGTGCTCGACCGCCTTGGGCGGACTATAGCTGTCGTCGAGGGTGATGAAGTTGATGCGACGCTTGTTGATGCCGCCGCGGTCGTTGAGCATCTTCATGTAGGCGGTTTCGGCCTTGCCGACCTCGGACAGAGACGATGCCGGGCCGCTATAGGGCATGATGTTGCCGATCTTGATTTCGTCGTCGGCGGCGCGGGCGATCGACGGAAACAGGAACGCCGGCGCCGAGGCCAGCAGCGATCTGCGAAGCATTTTTCCCTCCCCCTGGAAAGCCGCCGGGCGTCTATTTGCCGTTCGCGATCGCCTCCTCGACGTCGCGCAGCCTGTCCTTGCCGAAATAGATCTCGCCATCGACGAAGAAGGTCGGCGAACCGAAGGTGCCGCGATCGACCGCGCGCTGGGTCTCGGCCATCAGGGCGTCCTTGACCTCCGCTGTCTGGACCAGCTCGAACAGACGATCGGCGGGCAACTCCGATTCGAGCAGCGCGGCCTTCAGAACCGCCGGATCGTCGAGCTTCTTGGGGTCGGCCCACATGTGCCGGTAGACCTCGTCGACATAGCGCTCGAACAGGCCGAGTCGCTTGGCCGCGACGGCGCCGCGCATGATCATCAGCGTGTTGACGGGAAAGAACGGATTGGACCGAAAGCGCGTGATGCCGTGCTGACGGATGAACCTTTCGGTCTCGAGCTGATTGTATTGCGGCTTGTTCTTGATGCCAGCCAGCGACTCGCCGGGCGAGCGGTTGTTGGTGAGCTTGTAGACGCCGCCCAGCAGCACCGGCAGGTACTCGAACTTCACACCCTGCCGCTTCTCGATCGCGGGAATGACGAGATGGCTGAGGTAGGCGTTGGGGCTGCCGAAATCGAAAAGGAATTCGACCTTTGCCATGATTCACCATTTCTCGCCGAAGGGACGGATTTCCATTTCCGAGCTCCAGGCGTCGCGCGGCTGCTGGTAGAGCGCCCAATAGGACTCGGCGACCGCGTCCGGCCGCATCAGCCGACCCGGCGGCAGGGCGGCGAGCGCCTCGGCTCCCTCGCGCTCCTTAATGCGCTCGCGGACCCACGCCGTGTCGACACCCGAATCGATCACAAGATGGGCGACGTGAATGTTCTTGGGCCCGAGCTCGCGCGCCGCCGCCTGGGCGACGGCCCGCAGGCCGGCCTTGGCGGCGGCGAAGGCCGCATAGCCGACACCGCCGCGCATGCTGGCGGTTGCGCCGGTGAAAAAGATGTTGCCCTTGCCATGCGGCAGCATCAGGCGAGCCGCCTCGCGGCCGGCGAGAAAGCCCGAGTAGCACGCCATTTCCCAGACCTTGCGAAAGACGCGCTCCGTCGTGTCGAGGATCGGGAAATTGACGTTCGCTCCGATGTTGAAAATGCAGACCTCGAGCGGCGCGTGCCGGTCGGCCTCCTGCAGGAATGAGGTAATATCGGCTTCGTTGCGGGCATCGAGCGAGCGAGCGGAGATCTTTCCGCCGGCCTTCTCGATGTCGGCGACCAGCGGCGCGAGCTTCTCGCCGTTGCGCCGGCCGGCGAAGACGGTAAAACCCTCCGATGCGAATTTTTTGGCGATGGCGGCGCCGATGAAGTCACCCGCGCCGATGACCGCTGCCGTCGCATTTCTTGCTGCCACTTGATCCTCCTACGCAGTCGCCGGTGTGGATTGGTGTTTGCCCTCGGCGGTTGCCGCTGCCGGCAGGCGATGTTTCAGGATCTTGCCCGTGGACGACGCCGGCAGCGCCTCCAGGATCACGATCTCGCTCGGTCGTTTGTAGGCCGTCAGGTGACGGCTGGCGTGCGCCATGAGCTCGTCGGCGGTGGCCGTCGCGCCTGGCAGCAGCTGCACGTAGGCCACGACTTCTTCGTTGGCATGGACGGCGCGGCCGATGGCGGCGGATTGCACGACAGCTGGATGCGCGCTCAGCACCGCTTCCACCTCGGCCGGATAGACGTTGAAGCCCGATCGGATGATGAGTTCCTTCGTTCGGCCGACAATGAACAGCGCCTCGCCTTCGAAGCGCGCCAGGTCGCCGGTGTTGAACCAGCCCTCGTCGTCGATCGCCGCCGCGGTGGCCTCGGCGGCGCGATAGTAGCCGCGCATCACGTTGGGACCGCGCACGTGCAACTCGCCGACTTCGCCGTCGGCCACCGGCGCGCCATCAGCGCCCACGAGGCGCACCTCGATGCCGGGCAGGATCGTGCCCACCGAGGTGTCGTGACGCGGCTCCTCGGCGCGGACGCCGGAGATGCCGGGCGCGCACTCGGTGATGCCGTAGGCGTTGAGCAGCGGCTGGCCGAATTCCTGCTCGATCATCGCCTTGAGCGTCGGATCGAGCGGCGCGCCCGCGACATAGAGGCCGCGCAGGCGGCCACGCGGTAGGGCATTCAACCCAGCCATCGCCTTGTATTCCAGCAGGCGCTGATAGGTCGTCGGCACCCCGAACAACAGCGAGACACCGTGATCGCGCACGGCGTTGACGAAGGCCGCAGGGTCGTATTTCGGCACGATGTGCACGGCGCTGCCGCCGATCAGGGTTCCCGCCAGGATGATGGAAAAGCCGACGATGTGGGACATCGGCAGGACGCCGTAGATCACGTCTTCCGGCGTGGGCTTGCGCAGCATGCGCGACAGGCTGGCATTGAACAGGATGTTGCGATGCGTGAGCATCACGCCTTTCGGATTGCCCGTGGTGCCCGACGTGTAGAGCAAGGCCGCGACCTGCCGGGCGCCGTCCTCGTCCACCGGTTCGGGCACCGTCGTCTCATTGACTGGGCTGACGGCCAGCGTGCCGAGCGGGCCCATCTCGACCTCGTGCGCCTCGTGACGGCGGGCATGGGCTGAGGCGAGCTCGGAGACCTCGATGGTGTAGTACAGCAGACGCGCCCCGCAATGATCGCGGATCTGGTCGATCTCGCGGTCGGACAGGCGCGGGTTGACCACCACCGACCAGGCGTCGAGCGCCGACACCGCGAGGATGAGGGCGGCAAGGGCGAGGCTGTTCTCGCTGACGATCATGACGCGGTCGCCGGCACGCACGCCGTGCTTGCGCAGCTCGGCCGCCGCGCCGTCGACGATTCGCGGCAGGTCGCCATAGGTCCAGACCTTGCCGTCGCCGATCAAGGCAGGCTGATGGGGCGATGTCTCGGCCCACGGCCGGAAGACGTGATCCAGCCGTTGCGGCAGCCCGGACAACAGCTCTTCGGCAGCGGCTTCGACTGGTGACAACGCCATTGTTTCCTCCGCCACATTCATTTCCGCGGAACATCAGTGCTTTTTTAGAACCTGTCAATCCAGAAGAATACGACGCATCCTCGGGCTATCATGAGTTTTTGCTGTTTGAACAGTGTCGTTTCGACATGAACTATGGGATGGTCCGAGCGTCATTGTTCAAGCGCTGGAGCGAAGAGATGAACCGTCCAGTGGCCTTGGTAACGGGTGTCGGTCCAGGCACCGGCAGCGCAATCGTGCGTCGGCTTTCAGCCGGTGGCTACGGCATTGCCATGCTTGCCCGCAATCGAGACCGTCTTGCCGCCCTCGAGACTGAGATCGACAACGCCAAGGCCTTTGCCTGCGATGTCACCGACGAGACCCAGCTCGATACAGCGCTGGCCGCGGTGCGGCGCGACCTCGGCGAGCCTTCGGTGCTGGTTCACAACGCCGTGGGCGGCGCCTGGGGCAGCTTTCAGGACATAGATCCCAAGGTCCTCAACGCCAATTTCCAGGTCAACACCATGGCGCTTCTCCATCTGGCGCGACGGCTCGCGCCGGCCATGGTCGAGGCGGGCAAGGGCGCGATCGTCGTGACCGGCAATACGTCGGCATTGCGCGGCCGGCCGAATTTCGCGGGCTTCGCGCCGACCAAGGCGGCACAGCGCATCCTCGCCGAAGCCATGGCGCGCGAATTGGGACCCAAGGGAATTCATGTGGCGTACATCGTCATCGACGCGGTGATCGACCTGGCGTGGACGCGCAAGCGCTACCCCGAGGCGGCCGACGGCTTCTTCATCAAACCCGCCGCCATCGCCGACGAGATCTGGCATGTCCTTCACCAGGACAGGAGCGCCTGGTCCTTCAACGTCGAACTTCGGCCCTTCGGCGAGAAATGGTGAAGCCAATGGCCGACCTTCGCATTTTTTCCTACCTGCCGAACCCGCGGATCTGGAAGGCGACGATCGCCGCGCGCCTGTGCGGCGTCGACCTCGAGATCCGCGGCGCAAAGCCCGCCGATTTGAAGGATTGGCTGTGGGATTTCGATGCCCATCCCGTATCGCAAACCGAGCGGAGCGGGGACATGCCCAAGGCGAGCGTCGGTCGCGTCGGCTTCAAAGGCGGGCTTCTCGCCAAGACCGATGCGTTTCTCGACGCGCATCCGTTCGGCACCGTGCCGGCGGCTTTTAGTCCGGACGGCACGATCGGCATCTTCGAATCAAACAGCATCATGCGCGCCGTCGCCCGGCTAGGCGCCGAACGGCATCAACTCTACGGTGCCAATCCCTACGAGGCCTCGCGCATCGACAGCTTCCTCGACGCCAGCCTGGTCTTTGCCCGGGACACCCAGATCTATCTTCTGGCTTTGCGCGATCAGGACTTTGCCGCCGACATCCACACCCGCGCCGCCGATGCCTTCGCCATCTATGCCGCCGGCATCGAGCAGGCGCTGAAACCGGATCGCGCGTTTCTGGTCGGCGACAAGGTCTCGCTGGCCGACATTTGCTTCGTATCAGAGCTTTGTCTGTTCTCGAACGAGCATCTTCGTCGCCCGACGCTCGCCAAGCGCGGGCTGACTCCCATCCTCTCCGATACCTGGCCGCAGGAATTCGCGCGCGCCTCCGCCCATTTCGACCGACTGATCGGGCATCCTGCCTTCGCACCCGATGTCGGCCCCTACCTGCAAAAGTTGGAAAGGAACCGGCATGGTTGAAGCAGTCATCGTCTCGACGGCCCGCACGGGCGTCGGCAAGGCCTATCGAGGCGCACTCAACAACACCGAAGGCCCGACCCTGGCCGGACACGTCATCGCCCAAGCGGTCAAGCGCGCCGGCATCGAACCGGGCGCGGTCGAGGACGTGGTGATGGGCTGCGCCATGCAGCAGGGCACGACGGGCGTCAATGTCGCGCGCCGGGCGGCGATCCGTGCCGGCCTGCCGGTGACGGTGGCCGGCACGACGATCGATCGGCAGTGCGCCTCCGGCTTGCAATCGATCGCGCTCGCAGCGCGCTCGATCGTGCTGGACGGCGTCGAGGTGGCGGTCGCAGGCGGCGTCGAATCGATCAGCCTGGTCCAGAACGAGCACATGAACAAATATCACGCCGTCGACGACGAGCTGATGGCGATGAAGCCCGAGATCTACATGTCGATGCTCGAGACCGCCGAAGTGGTCGCCGAGCGCTACAAGATTTCGCGCGCCGCCCAGGACGAGTACGGCCTTGAGAGCCAGCGCCGCACCGCGGCGGCGATCCAGGGCGGTCGCTTCAATGACGAGATCGTGCCCTTCACCACCAGGATGGCGGTGACGGACAAGGAGACAAAGGCGGTCTCGCTTCAGGACGTGACGATCGCAAAGGACGAAGGGCCGCGTCCGGACAGCACGGCCGAAGGATTGGCCAAGATCAAGCCCGTGTTCGAAGGCAAGACCATCAGTGCGGGCAATGCGAGCCAGCTGTCCGACGGGGCGTCAGCCTGCGTGATCATGGCCGACACCGTCGCGGCGCGGATGAGCCTCAAGCCGCTCGGCATCTTCCGTGGCTTCGTTGCCGCGGGCGTCGAGCCCGATGAAATGGGCGTCGGCCCCGTTGCCGCGGTGCCACGCCTGCTCAAGCGCCATGGCCTCAAGATCGACGACATCGATCTTTGGGAGCTGAACGAGGCCTATGCCGTGCAGGTCATCTACTGCCGTGATAAGCTGGGCATCGATCCGGACAAGTTGAATGTCAACGGCGGATCGATCGCGATTGGCCATCCCTATGGCATGACCGGATCGCGGCTTGCCGGCCATATCCTGATCGAGGGCCGCCGCCGCAAGGCCAAGTACGGCGTCGTGACCATGTGCGTCGGCGGCGGCATGGGCGCCGCCGGCCTGTTCGAAATTCTCGTTTGATCGTCGGTTGAGGGAGGTTTTGGAATGAGCACAAAGCACGTCGTGGTCGGCCGGGACGGCGCCGTCCTCACGATCGCCATGAACCGGCCGGAGAAAAAGAACGCGCTCACGCATGCGATGTACGACGCGATGGCCGACGCGCTCGCCAGTGCGGCGGCCGACGCGTCGGTTCGCGTGATCCTGATCACCGGCAGCGGCGATGCGTTCACGGCGGGCAATGACCTCGGCGATTTCCTCAACGCGCCGTCGGCCGGCGCCGAATCGCCCGTGCTGCGCTACCTGGCCGCGCTGTCGACGGCCGAGAAGCCGGTCGTCGCCGCGGTCAACGGGCTCGCCATCGGCATCGGCACCACGATGTTGCTGCATTGCGACCTGGTCTACGCGGCGCGGTCCGCCGTCTTCTCGGCGCCCTTCGTCAACCTGGCGCTGGTCCCGGAGGCCGCGTCTTCGCTCCTGCTGCCGCGCCGCATCGGCCACGCCAAGGCCGCCGAATTGTTCCTGCTGGGCGGCCGCCTGGACGCCCAGCAGGCCGAGGCGTCCGGACTGGTGGCGGCGGTGTTCGACGATGCAGTGCTGGCGGCCGAGGTCCTGCAGCGTGCGCGTGCGCTCGCGGCCAAGGCGCCGAGCGCGGTGCGGGCGACCAAGGCGTTGATGAAGCGCGGCGAGGAGCCGGTGGCCGAGCGCATGCGCGCCGAATCGGCGCAATTCGCCGTGCAGCTCAAGTCGGCGGAGCTGCGCGAGGCCATCAAGGCGTTCAGCGAGAAGCGCGCGCCGGACTTCGACCGGGCGGCCTAACCTAAGGCGGCCCCGTTGCGATTTCGGATAGTCGCGGCGGGTCGGCGCCGGAACGACTACACGTGACAGCCGCACAGGCGGCGGCAAAGGCCAGCGCGCGCGTCAGTTCACTGGCACTTATGTGGGCGAGGGACTCGGCCTCGATCCGACCGATTGCATGGAGAGAGAACAAAAGTCCGGCCTGGAAGCTATCGCCCGCCCCGATCGTGTCCACGACATCGACCCGAGGCGCCTCGATGACGATCTGGCCCAGCCGCGGGTGCCAGGCATGGGCACCGCGAACGCCGCGCGTGACGACAAACAGCTGGGTGCCAGTCGTGAACAGAGACTTCGCCTTCCCCGAATAGTCGTTTCCGCCATAGAGGTAGGCGAAGTCGGTGTCCGACAGCTTGACGATCCCGGCGCGCGCGGAAAACTGGTCCATGAGTCGGACATAGTGGGGCTTGTCGTGGACGAGGTTGGGTCGGCAGTTCGGATCGAACGAGATGGTGGTCGATCCGCGCGCCTCGTCGATCATCGCCAGCGTCTGGGCGGCGCCATCGCTGTGGGCCAGTGTCGTCGATCCGACATGGATCGCGTCGATCTCGGCGAAGGGGATGGTGCCGGGCCGATACGTCCAGTGCCGCGACGCCGTCGCCTCGTCGTAGAAGGCGTAGTGCGGCTCGCCGTCGACCGAGCGGACGAAGGCAAGGGTCGTGGGCCGGCGACTGCGCGTCGCATAACTGAGTTCCACCTGCGAGGCCTGGGCGTGGTCGGCGATCATGCGGCCGAACAGATCGGTCGAGATGCCGCCCACGAAGCCGGTCGGCGCACCGAGCCGCGCCACACCGATCGCGACGTTGAGGCAGGAGCCGCCGACGACGGGAAGCAGTGCGTCGCGACCGTCTCCCGACCGGACCGGCAGGAAATCGATCAGCGCGTCGCCACAGCTCAACAGCATGCGTCGAGCGCCGCCATCGCGCGCCTGCTGTCCTGGTCGAGCCGGTGCAGCATCGCGCAGACCTCTCGCTTGGCGGCGTGAAACCGGGTCATTTCGGGCGACGTCGCCTGCGTCAAGGAGCCGAGCCGCGACATCGCCTTCATCGCCCCGTGGAGAGACTTATAGGCGCCGCCGGCGACGGCGCCCAACATGGCGGCGCCGAGCAGCACCGGCTCCGCCGTCGACGGCAGGGCGACGGTAAGACCTGTCGTATCGGCCATGATCTGGCGCACCAGGGGACTGCGGCTCGGTCCGCCGCTGGTCACCATCATCCGGCAGGTAATGCCATGCGCGCGCATCACATCGACAACATCGGCGAGCCCGTAGGCCAGCCCGCACAGGCTGGCGACGAACACGCGCTCCAAGCTCTCGAGGTCGCCGTCGAGACCGAGTCCGGCCACGATCGCGCGCGCCTGCGGATCGGCGTAGGGCGAGCGGTTGCCGAGAAATTCGGGCAATACATGGAGGCTGCGCGCGAGCAGCGCCGTGTTGCCGACCGTGGCGAAGCGGGCGATGGCGCGGCGTTCGAGGAAATCGAGCAGCCCCAGGCCCGCTTCCTTGGCGCCGGCCGCGGCTTCGGCATAGGCCGGGTGCGAGCGCACGAGATAGTCGATGCCGGCGCCGGCGGCCGATTGGCCTCCTTCGTTCAGCCATAGACCGGGCACCATGCCGGAGAAATAGGGACCCCAGACGCCCGGCACGAAGCGCGGCGTCTCGGTCGTCGCCATGATGCAGGCCGAGGTCCCCATGATGTAGGCCAGGCGATCGAGCACGTTGACCGGCGCGCCGTCGGAGCCCTGGCCGCCGATCGTGCCGATCCCGCCGGCATGGGCGTCGATCAGCGCGGCGCCGACCGGTGTGCCGGCCGCAAGGCCGAGCGCAGCCGCGCTCTCCGGCGTCAGTCCTTTGCCAAGCGCCGTGCCGGGCTCGACGATCTCGCTGCCGATGCGTGCGCAATCCTTGTCGAGGAGCTCTGAAAGTCCGATGCGTTCGAAGAAACGCCGGCTCCAGCGCCGCTCATGGGCGAGGTATGTCCATTTGCAGGTGAGCGTGCACATCGAGCGCGTGGTCATCCCAGTCGCGCGCCAGGTCAGGTAGTCGGCAAGGTCGAAGAAGTGGCGGGCATCGCGCCAGGTCGCCGGCAGATGCTGCTTCAGCCACAAGAGCTTGGGCGTTTCCATCTCGGGCGATATGATGCCGCCGACGTGGCGCAAAACCTCGTCCTTGGTCTCGCTGATGCGGTTCGCCTGCTCGATCGCCCGGTGATCCATCCAGACAATGACGTTGCGTTGCGGATCGCCCGAGGTGCTGACGCTCAGGGGATTTCCGGCACTGTCGAGCACGACGAGCGAGCAGGTGGCGTCGAAGCCGATGCCCTTGACGAGCGAGGGCGTCAGGCTCGCTTCCTTCAGAGCGCCGCGAACCGCGTCCGTACAGGCCTGCCAGATATCCTCGGAGGACTGCTCGACGATGTCGCCTGCTTCATGCCAGATCGCGATCGGCCGCCGCGCCGTGGCGATGAGCCGGCCCTGGGCGTCGAAGATGCCGGCGCGCGCGCTGGTGGTGCCGATGTCGACGCCGACGAAAGCTTGCTCCATGAGGGCGGTCGCCTTGCCTTGGAATGGCTCACCAGCATGTGTAGCCGCCGTCGGCAAGAACGATGCTGCCGGTCATCAGGCTCGCGGCGTCCGACGCGAGGAACAGGACGACCGAGGCAATCTCCTCCACCCTGCCGAGACGGGCCATCGGGGTTCCCCCGATCCAGGCATCATACATGGCAGGATTGGACTTGACGAACTCGTTGAGTGGCGTGGCGATGTAGGTCGGCGCCACGGCATTGACGCGCACCCCGCGCGATCCCCATTCGGCCGCGAGCGACTTGGTGAGGTGATGCACCGCCGCCTTGGAGGCGTTGTAGTAGCTTTGCTCCTGCGGCTTGTTGACGATGAAGCCCGACATCGACCCGATATTGACGATGGCGCCGGACTTGGCGTGAAGCATATGCCTGCCGAACGCCCGGCAGCACCAGAACGTGCCGTTGAGATTGACATCGAGGACGTTCAACCAATGCTCGTCGGTGACCTTCTCGGCCGGCGTCTCGCTGCGCGCGATGCCCGCGCTGTTGACCAGGATGTCGATCTTGCCGTGACGCGACGCCAGCTCGTCGGCGACCTCGGTCACGCGGCCGGAGTCCGTCACATCCATGATCACGGTCTCGGCGTCGACTTGCTTGGCGCGCAAGGCCGCCTGCCCCTCCTTGGCGAGGCTGGCGTCGCGGTCGGCGATGACCACCCGTGCCCCGGCCTCGGCCAGGGCTTCGGCGCAGGCCAGACCGATGCCGCGGCCCCCGCCGGTCACCAAGGCGGTGCGGCCGGTAAGTTTGAACATCTCCAGGTACATTGCTCTTCTCGTTTTTGCGTTGTCGTCCTGAGCGCGGCGAAGGACCTCATTGCCGCTTGCCACGGCATGAGATCCTTCGCTGCGCTCAGGATGACGGAGGGCGGTTGCTCATCGTCTTGCCGTCGCTGTCGAAGCGATGGATGCGGCCGGGATCGGGCAGAAGCCGGACGCGATCGCCCGTGGTGAGGCCAAGCTCGCCGATCGAGCGGGCGGTCAGACTGCCGACCTCGGGCACGTCGACATGGAGGAACGTGTCGCTGCCGAGATGCTCGGCGACCGACACCTGGCCCTCCCAGCCTTCGCCGTCGCGGCTTGCCTTGAGGTGCTCGGGGCGGATGCCGATGGTCTCCGCGCCGTGCCGTTGCGCCGTCGCCTTGCCGATGAAGTTCATGCGCGGCGAGCCGATGAACCCCGCGACGAAGAGGTTGGCGGGCCGTTCGTAGAGTTCGAGCGGAGAGCCGTACTGCTCGATGCGCCCGGCATTGAGCACGACGATCTTGTCCGCCATGGTCATCGCCTCGACCTGGTCGTGGGTGACGTAGACGGCCGTCGTCGCGAGCTGCCGCTGCAGCTTGGTGACCTCCAGTCGCATCTGCACGCGCAGCGCCGCGTCAAGGTTCGAGAGCGGCTCGTCGAACAGGAAGGCCTTCGGCTCGCGGACGATCGCCCGGCCGATCGCGACGCGCTGGCGCTGGCCGCCGCTCAGCTCGCGCGGCTTGCGCTCGAGATAGGGCGTGAGATTGAGGGTCGCCGCCGCCGCCTCGACCTTGCGGCTTATTTCGGCGCGCGGCAGGCCGGCCATCTTGAGCCCAAAGCCGATGTTGCCCCGCACCGACATGTGCGGGTAGAGCGCATAGGACTGGAAGACCATCGACAGGCCGCGTTTGGCGGCCGGCACGTCGACGACGTTGGCGCCGTCGATCAGGATGCGGCCGTCGCTCACATCCTCGAGCCCGGCGATCAGGCGCAGGAGGGTGGTCTTGCCGCAGCCCGACGGGCCGACGAAGACGACGAACGAGCCGTCCTCGATCTCGAGGTCGGCGCCGTGGATGACGGCGTGTGCTCCGAACGACTTGCGAACGCCTTCGAGTGTGATGCGGCCCATGGGCAGTCCTATTTGACGGCGCCGAAGGTGAGCCCGCGCACGAGCTGCCGTTGGCTGAACCAGCCGAGCACCAGGATGGGCGCGATGGCGAGCGTCGATGCGGCGGAGAGCTTGGCCCAGAACAGTCCTTCCGGGCTCGAATAGGAGGCGATGAAAACCGTGAGCGGGGCGGCGTCGGATGTCGAGAGATTGAGTGTCCAGAAGGCTTCGTTCCAGGCCAGGATCACGTTGAGCAGAAGCGTCGAGGCGATACCCGGCACGGCCATCGGCGTCAGCACATAGACGAGCTCGCGGCCGACGGTGGCCCCGTCCATGCGCGCCGCCTCGAGGATGTCCTTGGGGATTTCCTTGAAGTAGGTGAACAGCATCCAGACCACGATCGGCAGGTTGCCGAGGCAGAGCACGAGGATGAGGCCGCCCAGCGTGTCGAGCAGGCCGAAGGTGCGATAGAGCAAATAGATCGGCACGAGCACGCCGACCGGCGGCATCATCTTGGTCGACAGCATCCAGAGCAGCGTGTCTTTGGTGCGCTTCGATGGGGCGAAGGCCATCGACCAGGCGGCCGGGATCGCGATCAGCATGGCGATCAGCGTCGAGCCGCCGGCGACGATGATCGAGTTGACGGCGTGATGGATGTAGTCGCTGCGGCCCTGAACGGTCTCATAGTTCTCGAGCGTCCAATGGAAGAACAGGAACGACGGCGGGATCGAGAACGCCTCGAGCTCGGTCTTGAAGCTCGCCAGGATCATCCAGAGGATGGGGAAGAAGATCACGAAGCCGACAACCCATGCCGCGGCGGTCGACACGGCTATCCTTGTTGGAGAGACTCTTCTGGCCATCGCTCTTCAGGCCTCCAGGTTGCGGCCGACGATGCGGACCAAGAAGAAGGCGACGATGTTGGCGATCACCACCGCCACCATGCCGCCCGCCGAGGCCGAACCGACGTCGTATTGGATCAGCGCCTGGGCGTAGATCAGGAAGGCGATGTTGGTGGTCGCAAGACCCGGGCCGCCGCCGGTGGTGACGAAGATCTCGGCGAACACTGTCAGCAGGAAGATGGTCTCGATCAGGATGACCACGGTGATCGGGCGCGCGAGGTGCGGCAGCGTGACATAGATGAAGCTGGACAATGCGCCGGCGCCGTCCATCTCCGCGGCCTCCCTCTGCTCCTCGTCGAGGGATTGCAGGGCGGTGAGCAGGATGAGCGTCGCGAACGGCAGCCACTGCCATGCCACGATCAGGATGATTGCCAGCAGCGGCATGTCGGCGAACCAGTCGATGGGCGCCAGGCCAAACGACGTCGCGATGAACGCGAGCAACCCCGACACGGGGTGCATCAGGAGATTCTTCCAGACCAGCGCGCTGACCGTGGGCATGACGAAGAAAGGCGCAATGACCATCAGGCGCACGATGTTGCGCCCGACCACCACCTGGTCGAGCAGCAGGGCGATCAGCGTGCCGAGCACGATGGTGATCGCCAGGACCGACCCGACCAGCACAAGGGTGTTGTGCAGGGAGGCGAGGAACGCCGGGTCGGTCAGGAAGTAGGTGTAGTTCTCGAGACCGACGAACTGCTCCATCCCGGGATTGAGCAGGTTGTAGCGCAGGCTCGAGAAATAGATGGTCATCCCCAAGGGGACGATCATCCAGACGAACAGCAGGGCGACGGCCGGCGTCAGCAGCAGCCGGCCGAGCGCCCGCGTCTGTTCGGTCACTTGATATAGCCTGCCCGCTTCATCTCCCGCTCGGTCGACGCTTGGGCGGCGGTCAGCGCGGCGTCGACGGTGGTCGTGCCGGCGAGAGCCGCCGAGAATTGCTGGCCGACCGCGGTGCCGATACCCTGGAATTCCGGGATGGCGACGTATTGCACGCCGACGTAAGGAACGGGCTTGACCGTCGGATGGTTGGGGTCGGCCGAGTCGATCGACGCCAGGGTCATCTTCGCGAACGGCGCGGCCTTCTGATATTCCGGATTCTGGTAGAGCGAGGTGCGCGTACCCGGAGGAACGTTGGCCCAGCCTTCCTTGGAGGCGACGAGCTGGGTGTATTCCTTGCTGGTTGCCCAAGCGATGAACTTCTCGGCCGCATCGACCTTCTTGGAGCCGGCCGGGATGGCAAGATTCCAGGCCCACAGCCAGTTGGCGTTCTTGCCGAGGCCGGCGTTTGGCGCGAGCGCGAAGCCCACCTTGTCGGCGACCTTCGAATCCTTGGGATTGGTGACGAAGGACGCCGCGACCGTGGCGTCGATCCACATGCCGCATTTGCCGGCGTTGAACAGAGCGAGGTTCTCGTTGAAGCCGTTGGAGCTCGCACCCGGGGGGCCGGCCTCCTTCATCAGGTCGACATAGGTCGTGAGCGTCTTCTTCCATTCGGGGCCGTTGAACTGCGGTTGCCACTTCTCGTCGAACCAGCGCGCGCCGAACGAGTTGGACATGGCGGTGAGGAAGGCCATGTTCTCGCCCCAGCCGGCCTTGCCGCGCAGGCAGATGCCATAGACGCCGGCCGATTTGTCGGTGACCTTCTTGGCGGCGTTGATGACGAAATCCCATGTCGGCGACTCCGGCATCGTAAGACCGGCCTTCTGGAACAGGTCGGTCCGGTACATGACCATCGAACTCTCGCCGTAGAAGGGCGCGGCGTAGACCTGGCCTCCCACCGAGACCGCGTCGCGTATCTTGGGCAGAAGATCGGCAACGTCGTAGTCAGGGGGGAGCTTGTCGAGGGTGACAAGCCAGTTCTGCTTGGCCCAGATCGGAACCTCGTAGGTGCCGATCGTCAGCACGTCGAACTGGCCACCCTTGGTGGCGATATCCGTCGTGACCCGCTGGCGCAGCACGTTCTCTTCCAGCGTGACCCATTTGACGTTGATCCCCGGATGCTTGGCCGTGAACTGGTTGGTCAGGCCCTGCATGCGGATCATGTCGCCGTTGTTGACCGTGGCGATGGTCAATGTGGTCTGGGCGAAAACCGGGACGGTGACGAGGAGTGACAGGACGCCTGCAAAGGCGCTGATGCGGTGCTTCACAGATTCCTCCCAAGATTGCGCGTTGGGCAGATGCCCACGCCTTGATCATATGCTCACGCTGGCATTTCGGCTTGTCAAGCGCCGACGATGAATATCAGCGCGACAGCAGGGCCTGTGCAGTCGCCTCGTCGGTGATCAGGCCGTTGATCAGTCGTCCCTTCAAGGCGGCAAGGATTGCCGGCACTTTCGCGGGTCCGAGGGCGGCGGCGACGGTCAGGCCGGCGGCCGGCGCGGGGTGGGGAACGCTGGTGAGGCGCTTGTTGGTGCCGCCCTTGATGAAGCGGCCGTCGGCGTCATAGGCCCAACCCGTCAGCTCGCCGACGGCGCCCAACCGCATGAGTTCCGAGAGCTCGTTGCGGCTGATGAAACCGTCGACATGAAATTGCGCGTTCTTGTCCATCTGGCCCACGCCCAGGAGGCGCAGATCCGCCTTGGCGGCAATGGCACGGACTTTCGTGACTGGGCCCATCTTCAGCACCTGGTCGCGTTCGCGTTCGGACGACATCAGAACAGGCAGAGGCATCGGATAGTGTCGGGCCTTGGTGAGGTCGGCGAGACGCGCGACCGTGTCAAAAAAAGTGGCCGAACCGTCGGTCGATATGTTGCCGACCAGCGACACAAGCTGGTGATCGGGGCAATCCATGGGCTGCACCTGTTCGACGGCCGCCCGCATGGCCCGGCCGGTGCCGATCGCCACAATGGCCGGCTTGTCGCTGCGCAGCGTCGCTTCGAGAAGGCTGGCGGCGCGCTCGGCCACGCCGACGACGGCCGTGGGCGACGCCGGAACCGTCGGTGCCACTTCGCAGATGCGCAGCTCGAATTTGTCGACCAGCCGCTTGGCCAGATCCATGCACGCGGCAATGGGATGTTCCAGCCGAAAGGTGATCAACCGTTCGGACAGACAGAGCGAGACCAGGCGCTGGGCGGTCGCTCGCGACACTTTTAGCCGTTTGGCAATCTCGTCCTGCGTATGACCGGCGATGAAGTAAAGCCAGCCGGCGCGCGCCGCCTCGTCGAGGCGCGCCTTGTCGCTATCGGTTGTCCGCGCAATGGGCATATCGGTGACTATTTCCCCTTTTCGAGGAAACGACAATTGATCTCGGGTTTTCTACTGCGCAAAATAGTGAAGTGCGTTACGGGAGTGCGCTCGGGGGCTGATGTCGATCAAATGAGGCGGCGAGCGTTCTCGCTTCTTGCCGGCGGTCTGCTCGCCGCCGGCCCGCTACGCGCGAGGGCGCAGGCTCGGGACGTGCCGATCATCGGCGTGCTGCTGTCGGGCGCGGCCGAGAACTATTACTCGATCCAGGAATTGCGGACGACTTTGCGACAGGCCGGGTTCCGGGAGGGCGAGAATGTCGCTCTTCAGATCCGCGCCGCGGACGGCCGCTACGAGCGGCTACCCGGCTTTGCCAACGAGCTGATGGCGATGCCGGCCAGCGTGATCGTTGCGTTCTCCCTGCCGGCGGCCTTGGCGGCAAAGGCCGCCACGCAGACGATTCCCATCGTCTTCACCAGCGGCGCCGACCCGGTTGCGTTCGGCCTCGTCCCCAGTCTCAGCCGGCCCGGCGGCAACCTGACCGGCTTCTCGAACTATTTCGGGTCGCTCGGCGCCAAGCGCCTGGAACTCCTGCGCGAGCTGGTTCCGACCGCCGGCGTGGTCGGAATACTGGTCAACCCGAGCAACGCCAACGCCACCGAGCATACCGAGGGCCTGCGGGCTGCGGCGCGCGCGCTCGGCCAGCCCATCAGCGTGGCCCAGGCTGACAGCGACGCCGAGATCGAAGCCGCCTTCGCCGCTTTTGCGCGCGAGCG
>Ga0070698_100001124_pt1 | contig 29558 bp, 25 predicted proteins | sample KBSK1502metaG_FD_65477 | JGI IMG/M metagenome (GOLD analysis project Ga0070698, IMG submission 65477) | Corn, switchgrass and miscanthus rhizosphere microbial communities from Kellogg Biological Station, Michigan, USA - KBS K1-50-2 metaG | ecosystem: Host-associated > Plants > Roots >...
ACATCTACCCCAAGGAGATCGAGGACGTCCTCACCGGCGACCCTGTCGTCCTCGAAGCCGCTGTCGTCGGCGTACCCGACGAGAAGTGGGGCGAGGTCGTCGTCGCCTTCGTGCAGGCTCGGCCGGGGACGACGGTCGATGTCAACGCACTCAAGGCTCGCTGCAGGGAGCAGCTCAGCGGCTACAAGCGTCCCACCGCCATCCATGTGCTGGAGGTGTTGCCGAAGAGTGCCGTGGGCAAGCTCGACAAGCGGTCGCTCCGCGACGGGCTCGGGACCTCTCTGAGCGCCTGAAATGGCTGACCTGCGCCGAGATCCTGGAACGGCGGAAGTACCAGAGTGCGCCGGACCGATACGAGTACCTGCTGACCGACAAGGGGCGCGATCTCCTGCCGATCCTCTGCGCAATGATGGCGTGGGAGAAGCGGTGGGAGCATTGAAGCCCCTGGATCACGACCGCTGGTGCAGGACTGCGTCGATTCGATCCGGTGTCCATCAACGGACGGGTTTCCCGGACGACCGGGACTGCCTGGTCCACGAGTCACCGCCGCCCTCGACCACCTCGAGTCCCGGAGGCTCGCGCTTCGCGCCGAGAAACAAGGCCCGGGCACCATCGCCGTCTACTCCGACTGCACCAGCCGCTACCTGCACTGGTGCACCGAGCACGAGGTGTGCGGGCGCCGGGACCGGCTCTCGAAGGCGGCCTCGCCCTCGTCTCGGTAGCGGGTCGGCGGTTGGCCTGTGCCGGAGTCAGTTGCCTCGTGGCGAAGGCAACGGGGTCGGGCCCGGGGCACCCCGAGAGACATGCTGAGGGACGCTGTCGAGCTCGAGCGGGGGGTAGAGCGGTGCCAGGCTGAACGCGAGGCTGGAGTTGCGCCCCGCGGCGGTGACTTCATGCACGACGATCCTCTCGCCCACCGTCCGGGACGGAAACGGACCGGAGAAGGTTTGTTCCCCTGAGTCCAGGTCGGTGCAGATGAGGATGCACGGGAGCTGCTCCTCGTAGGCCTCGATGTCGAGCAGGGCGCCGACGAGCGCATCGGCCACGATCTCGACCGTTCCATGCTGGATGGCCGACCGCTCCACAGACAAACCGTCCACCGCCGTGCCTCCATCGATTGGGTGCGATACCTGGATGGACGGATCCCGAGATCTGTTCTGACACCGGTTCCCGGCAGGCTGGGCGGGCACCGCAAAGGTGGTCGTGCCCTCATCCCGATCTCATCCTGCCTCTCATCCGCGAGTCATCCCACAACCAACCCGGGATCACCCAAAGGCGTGATCCGGCAGCGCCCTCTGACTCCGCACTGTGTGGCGTGCCCCGCACCCGGGGCTTTCGATCACACAGGGGGGAAGAGATCCTTGCTCACCCACGTCCAGCGTCACCGTCCGCACTCCGCGACGAGCCGAGCGTCGGCGTCGTCGCCGGCAGCATCTGACGCCGAGCTCCTCGAGGCGGTACGCCGGGGTGACCCGGAGGCGTTCGGCCAGCTGTTCACCCGCTACCAGGTGGTCGCCGCCAAGGTGGCTCGACGTGCGGGCATCCGCTCCGGCGACGTCGAGGACGTCGTCGGCGACGCCTGGAGCCGGGTGCTCCGCGCCATGCGGGGTGGCGCCGGCCCGACCGACAACTTTCCCGGCTACCTGGCCACCGCCATCCGCCGGGTGGCGTGGTCCTACCAGAGCCACCGCGCGGCCTTCGTGCCCACCGACGACGAGGCGACTCTGGACGGGATCTGGATCGACCAGCTGCCCGAGTCCCTGGCTGACACGGAGCTGGGCCGCGCCCTGGCCAGGCTGCCACGCTCGTGGCGTGAGGTGATCTGGCGCGTCGAGGTCGACGGGGAGAAGGTGGCCACGATCGCCGCCGAGCAGGGCAAGTCGCCGAACTCCGTCTCCGCGATCGCGAGCCGTGCCCGACGACGGCTGCGCGCGGAGCTGTCCGCCCACTTGGCGGAGGCCGACGTGGACCCCGCCGCCATCGCCATCGTCGCCTGATGGGCCTGACGCACTCCTTCCTCGTCACGTTGGTCGACTCGACGGGTCCATGAGGATGAGGTCAATTCGTCCTCGCAGTTGCTCGGGGCCCCGTCGTTCGGGTGCGCGGCGAGGTCCCTGCTCCGGGCCTGACCGGACCCACGGGGACCAGGGAGTACGTCGATGACGAGCCAGGAGCCCGGAGCCGGCGCAGCTGCTACCTGGGCACCCCTCGTGTCCGGGAGGCACATCGAGGAAGCAGCAGAATTCCTCGACGAACACCCTGGACCCCTCGAGCTGCCCGCTGATCATCCGTTGGTCGGCAGGCTGGCCTTCGTCCTGGCTCAGCGAGGACGGATGGGTCAGGCGGTGGAGCTCGCTACCTCACTGCGTGGCCTGGACCTGGACGTCATGGGGATGACCGACGCTGCCCAGGTCCAGCACCTGGCTGACGCAGCGCAGGCGCGCGTCTGGGTCTCGTGGCTCGAACACCGCCCCGATGACGAGGCCGTGGCCGCAGCGCGGCGCCTCCTGGCAACTGATGCCGTGCTGCCGCTCGACCCGGCGCGCCGAGCGACGCTGCACTTCTCGCTGGCAGCGGCCCTGATGGGCCGATCCGGCGACCCGCAGCTGCTCGACGACTGCGCAGATCACCTGGGCGCCGCGCGATCGCAGGCGACCATGCTCGGCTACCTGCCGCTCGAGGTCGCCTCGCTGGCGCGACTGGCCCTTCTGCACGTGCCGGGGGGCGACGTCGAGACGGCCCGCAGGCTGGCGACCGCGGCGCTGACCAAAGGCGAGTCGCTGAACGGCGACGGGACCGCCGGGGCGACGGCAGCGGCGTACTGGCGCTTCATCTCCACGACGGTCGAGCAGTGGGCCCGCTACTACCAGGGCCTGTCGATGTCGTCCGAGGCCGTTGCCGCCATCGACGGGTGGATGCCACAGTTCGCCTTCGACCCGGTCGCCGGGACGGTGGCGGGCACTGTCGTGGCCCTTAACCACGCTCAGCTCGGCCGCGTCCAGCAGGCCCGCAGCACGCTGAACGCGCTGTTGGCAGAACGCAGCTTCGCCGAGCTCGGCGTCTGGCGAGTGCGCCCCATGGTCACCGACGCCTACCTGGCGGTGGCCAGCGGTGACGACAGCCGCGCCCGTGATCGGGTCGCCGATCTGACCCAGGCAGGTGCACCGGGTGAGGCTCTCCTGATCCGGGCCACCCTGCTGGTGGCCGCGGCGGACAACGCGGGAGCGCTCACCGCCCTCGCCGGCGTGACACGCGGGCAGGTCCGTGCCACCGGCTTGACCTTCCCCGTTGCCTGCGCGCTCGAAGCTCTTCTCCTCGAGCAGTCGGGACAGTCCGCACTGGCCGACCAGAGCCTGCGCCAGGCCGTGGGTGCGGCCGAGCCCTACGCCGCCCGCAGGCTGTTCGCCCTGCACGACCCGCCGCTGATGGTCCGCCTGCTGCAGCGAGCCGTTGCCGAGCGTCCGGGCGACCGCTGGGCCCAGGACATCCTCACCTTCCTCGATGGAGAGCAGGGCCCCGGTGACCGCCCGGCCACCATCGCGGTCCATGACACCGCGCAGCAGACGGCTGCGAGCGACGCTGGGTCGCCGGACCCGGACGTCACCCTGTCCAACCCCTCGCCGCTCACCGGGCGCGAGATTCAGGTGCTGGCGTTGGTCAACCAGGGCGCCAGTCAGGCCCAGATGGCCCGGGAGCTCTACGTCTCGCTCAACACGGTCAAGACCCACCTCCGGTCGATCAGGCAGAAGCTCGGCGTCGAGCGCACCGGCGAAGCCGCGGCGGTCGCGCGGAGCGCCGGCTGGCTCGATGGCTGACATCCTCGGCGGCCCAGGAGTCAGACGCGGTGGCAGGCGCGGTCCTTCAAGGAGGGATGTCCGAGCAGGTGGAGCGCCAAGCGCATGCGCCCACCCTGACCGAGGGGGGCCATGAGCGAACCAACCGCATTGTGGGCGGTCCCCGTCTCCGATCTGGGGGGCGTTGCCAGGCACGTGCTAGACGCGACCAAGGCCGGGGTGCCCGGCTGGCGGATCGTCGTGCTCTGCCCGCCCGGACCGCTCGCGCAGGCGCTGATGGCGGACAGCCGGCCGGTCGTGACCGGACGGTTCGGGCCGGCCCACGGACTCGCCCCGTCGGTGGAGACGTTGCGGCACGCACAGTGGGTCTTGCAGCCGCGGGTCGTGCACTCGCACCTGTCGTACGCCGATGTCGTCGCGGCCCTGTGCAAGCCCTTGCGCGGCACTGCACTCGTGTCCACCGAGCACGGCATCGCCCTGGACGACCTCGTGTACCACCGCACGAGAGCGCGGGCCCGGATGAAGGCGGCCGTCCACACCGCCCGGCTCCGCCGCTTCGACGCGATGATCGCCGTCTCCGAGGCCACCCGCAGAGCGGTGGTCTCCAAGTGGCGACCCCGTGTGCCGATCCACGTTATCCACAACGGCGTCGATCGAGCCGGCCACCGAGCCGAGGGGCGGGGCTCCGACGGGTCGGCCCTCGACGGCCCACGGGTCGCCTCTCTCAGCAGACTGGCGCCGGAGAAGCGCATCGAGCACCTCATCGACGCCTTCGCGCACGTGCACGGCCGGCGGCCCCAGGCCACGCTCGAGATCGCGGGCGAAGGTCCGCTGGGACGGGAGCTGCGCCGCCGGGCAGCGGCCGCCGGCATCGCCCGAGCCGTCAGGTTCCACGGTCACGTCGAGCCGCGGGCGTTCCTCGATGGTGTCGACGTCCTCGCCCAGCTGTCGGTCTGGGAGAACCTTTCCTACTCGCTGCTGGACGCGTTGGTCGCCGGTGTCGGCGTGGTCGCGTCCCCGGTGGGGGGGAACGTCGAGCTCCTTCCGGCCCGGTGCCTGGTGGATGCGGCAGACCCGGTCGCGGTGGCCCGGGCCCTCGAGTTGCAGGCGGTTGACACCGGGCAGAGGCCTGCGCTTCCCGACGGCTGGCCGACGGTGTCGGGCATGACCGCGCGGATCGCCGACGCCTACGACGGGGTGGCCGGATGACCGCTGCAGCCTTGCGCAGAGGCGGTCCCGGACTTCAGCGGCTGGTCACGTTCGCCACGAACAACGGCGACGTCGGCGGCGGCGAGGTCATGCTCCTGCGCCTCGCGGAGGCTGCCGAGGAGCTCGGATGGAAGGTCCAGGTGGTCGGGCCACCTGGTGGGCTCGTCGAGGCGGCCGCATCGGAGGGCCGTGCTGTGCACGTGATCAGTGCTCACGATCGCAGGGGCTATCTGATCGGACTGCGCCGCTGGGTACGCCGCAACCACACGGGACTCCTGTGGTGCAACGGTCTGGTGCCGGCGCTGGCCACTGCAGGTCTGAAGGATCGGGTCGTCCACCTGCACCAGCAGCCGAGTCGGTCGCAGCGTGCGGTCGCAGCCGTCGCCCGAACGCGGGCTCGCGCCACGGTGGTTCCCTCGGACTTCTTGGCTGCCCGGCTACCGGGTGCCCTGGCTCTGCCCAACTGGTGTGATGCCGTTCGCGTGCCGGCACACCACGTCGCGGGCGGCGCTGTCCGCATCGGGTTCCTCGGTCGGGTCAGCCTCGACAAGGGCGTCGACGTGCTCGCGGACGCGGTGTCACTGCTCGTCGAAGGGGGCCGCGAGGTCCGGCTGGTGGTCGCCGGGTCTCCCCGGTTCGCCAGCGCGGCGTCGACCCGGACCATCGACGCGTCCCTGGCCCGGCTCGGTCCACGCCTCGATGAGCTGGGGTGGATCACTCGGGAGGACTTCTTCGGCCAGGTCGACGTCGCAGTCTTCCCCTCCCGGGCCCCGGAGGCGTTCGGTCTGGTCGCGGCCGAGGCCATGTCGGCGCGGGTTCCGTTCGTGGTCTCCGACGCCGGTGCCCTGCCCGAGGTCGCCGGTGCCGAGCACCCGTGGATCAGTCGCGCCGGCGATGCCGAGCACCTCGCCGGGGTGATCGGGGTCGCGGTCGAGGCCCTTCCCGCCACGGAAGTGCTCGACGCTGCCCAGGCCCGGTGGCAGGCGCACTACTCACCCGAGGCCGGGTCGATCCGGCTGGCAGCCCTCTTGTCCGGGCTCCGACGTCTGGAAGGACACCCATGAGCCGAGCTCTGATCACTGGCATCACAGGTCAAGACGGTCTGTACCTCGCCGAATTGCTGCTCGAGAAGGGGTACGACGTCCACGGCCTCATCCGGGGCCAGAACAACCCCAAACGCGACCTGATCCGTCGCGTCGTACCCGACGTGCGGCTGCACACCGGCGACCTCACCGACCTGTCCAGCCTGATGCGGGCCATCCACGTGGCCCAGCCGCACGAGGTCTACAACCTGGGCGGGATCTCGTTCGTGGCCTACTCCTGGGAGAACTCCCACCACACAGCGGAGGTCACCGGCACAGGTGTCCTCAACATCTTGGAGGCGGTCCGGCTCCACGCCGGAGCGGATCCCGGAGCTGTGCGGTTCTACCAGGCGTCGAGCTCGGAGATGTTCGGCAAGGTGCAGGAGGTGCCGCAGCGGGAGTCGACCCGCTTGTGGCCGCGCTCGCCCTACGGGGTGGCCAAGACCTTCGGTCACCACATGACGGTCAACTACCGCGAGTCCTACGGCCTTCACGCGTCCTCGGGCATCCTCTTCAACCACGAGTCGCCGCGCCGGGGTCCCGAGTTCGTGACCCGCAAGATCACCCAGGCGGTCGCCCGGATCCACCTCGGCCTTCAGGACGGCCTGTCGCTGGGCAACCTCGATGCTCATCGGGACTGGGGGTTCGCCGGCGACTACGTCGAGGCGATGTGGTTGATGCTGCAGCAGGAGCACGCGGACGACTACGTGGTCGCGACGGGGCAGACGCACTCGATACGCGACCTCCTCGACCTCGCGTTCGGCCACGTCGGCATCGAGGACTGGACGCCGTACGTCGTGCAGGACCCCGCCTTCACGCGGCCAGCGGAGGTCGACCTCCTCGTCGGCGACGCGACGAAGGCGCAGGAGGTCTTGGGCTGGAAGCCGAAGGTCGACTTCCCGACGCTCGTGGCGATGATGGTCGACGCCGACCTGCGCGCGGCAAGGGCCGAGCAGTGACCACCGCCGGGGGCGCACCCTGCGTCCCCAGCGCGACCGCCGGGCGGCGCCCGCGGGTCGCCATCGCCCACGACTACCTGACCCAGCGCGGTGGCGCTGAGCGCGTCGTCCTGTCGCTGCTCAGGGCGTTCCCGGAGGCCACGGTGCACACCACGGTCTACGACCCGGACGGCACGTATCCGGAGTTCGCCGCAGCCGACATCGTGGTGTCACCGCTCAACCGGGTCGGGCTGCTCCGCCGGCACCACCGCGCGCTGCTTCCCCTGTTGCCGTGGGCGATCAGGCGGCTGCAGATCGATGCCGAGGTGGTGATCGCCTCGTCGAGCGGCTGGGCGCACGGCGTCCCCGCCAGCGGGCACAAGGTGGTCTACTGCTACTCGCCGGCTCGATGGCTCTACCAGACGGATCGCTACCTCGGCGATCGCTGTCGCCTACGAGCCCTCTCCTGGTTCGTGGGCCGGGCGCTGGCTCCGCTGCGTTCGTGGGACCGGCGCGCGGCAGCGACCGCGGATCGCTACCTGGCGATCTCGACGACGGTCCGAGGGCGGATCCGGCAGACCTACGGCTGGGATGCGCAGGTGGTCCCGGCTCCGGTGACCCTGCCCGAGGTCGGCGTCACTCGACGACCCGCCAAGATCAGTGAGGCGGGTGATGGTTCCTACTTCCTCCTGGTCTCGCGGCTCCTTCCTTACAAGAACGTCGAGGCGGCGGTCGAGGCCTTCCGTGGCTCGGGGGCGCGGCTCGTCGTGGTGGGGGCCGGCCCCCTGAAGTCGCAGATCGAGGCGAGCCTGCCCGCCGAGGTCCAGCTGCTGTCCGACCTCGACGAGGCAGAGCTGCGGTGGTGCTACGCGAACGCCGTGGCTGTCGTCGCGCCCAGCCACGAGGACTTCGGGCTGACCCCGCTGGAGGGTGGAGCGCACGGCAAGCCGGCCGTGGTCCTGCGAGCGGGGGGCTACCTCGACACCATGGTCGAGGGAGAGAGCGCGGTGTTCTTCGACCGACCGGAACCCGCCGAGATACTGGCTGCGGTGCGGACGGCCGCCTCCCGCAGCTGGGACGAACGACGCATCCGGGACAACGCCGCGCGGTTTTCGGAGGAGCGCTTCCACGCGACCTTGAGACGCGTCGTCGCCGAGCTGATCGCGGCGGCGTCGTGAGCGCCGACGTCGTGAGCGGCGCCTGGTGGAGGCGGCACCGAGCACTCGTCCTGCTGATCGCCATGCTGCTGGTCCCCGCGCTGATGCTCGCCGCTGTCGCGGTCTATCTCGATCGACGCCTCGCCGGGATCGACCGGGTCCCACTCGAGATCCCTGAGGCTGGCCGGCCGGTGCGGCCGCCTTCAGCCGGCGACTCCCTCAACATCTTGGTGGTGGGTGCCGACAACGGTGACGAGGGTGTGGACATCGCGGCCGCGCTGGCCAACGGCAGCTGGGTTCCGGGCCAGCACCGTTCTGACACGCTCATGGTCGTTCACATCACTGCGGACCGTCGTCAGGTCGACGTCGTCTCTCTCCCGCGGGACTCCTATGTCGCCATCCCCGGCCACGGGCAGGACAAGATCAACGCAGCGTTCTCCTACGGGGGGCCGTCGCTGCTGGTCCAGACGGTGGAGCAGTTCACGGGGATGCGCATCGACCACGTCGCGATCATGGACTGGAACGGCTTCCGCGACCTCTCCGCGGCCGTCGGCGGTGTGGAGATCTACATCCCGCACACCTTCCGCGACCCGGTCCACGGCAACACGTGGACCGAGGGATACCACATCCTCGCCGGTGACGAGGCGCTGGAGTACGTGCGCACCCGCTACGGCCTGCCCAACGGCGACTTCGACCGGATCCAGCGCCAGCAGAACTTCGTGCGCGAGTTGATGCGCAAGCTCATGGCCGCAGGAACGGTCACCAATCCGGCACGGTTCCTCGACGTGCTCGGCACCCTGACCAGCGACCTCACCGTCGATGACGACTTCAGCTCGCACGAGATCGAAGCCTTGGCCTGGTCGTTGCGCCACGTCAGGCCCAGCGACGTCCAGTACCTCACCTCTCCGATGCAGCGGTACGCCGTGACCTCGGCCGGCGCGAGCATCATCGTCCCCGACGTGTCCCGCACGCGCGAGCTCTTCACGGCCGTGGCCGAGGACCACGTGGAGCGCTACCTGGCCGAGTACGGCGACGAGGGCACCCTGCGATCGCCCCATCGCGTCCGATGACCGGGTCGAGCGAACCGGGGCAGTCGGCAGGACTGGCGTGTGAGGGACTGGTCGTGCTCTACGTCTGCACCGGCAACATCTGCCGCTCGGCGTACTTGGAGCTCAGGAGTCGCGCGCTGGCTCCGCGCGTCTGCTTCGGCAGTGCCGGGACCGCCGCGGTGGTGGGCGCCGGCATCGCGCCCGAGATGAGCGACGAGATGGTGGGCCGCGGCCAGGGGCTGCCGGCGTTCCGGGCCAGGCAGCTGACCGACGGGCATCTGGCCGCCGCAGACCTGGTGCTCACGGCCGCCGGCCACCACCGCGCGTGGATCCTCGAGCGACGTCCCTCCGACGTCACCAAGGTCTACGCCGTCGGCCAGTTCGCGCGCAGCCTGGCGCGGATCGACCCGTCGCTGCGAGGCCGCCCGGCGGTGGCTGCGGTGAGCCGGATCCGTCTGGCCGGACATCCAGACGATGACGTCGCGGATCCCTACGGCCAGGGCGTGGCCGCGGCTCAGGCTTGTGCGGCACGCCTCGAGGAGCTGCTGGCCGCGATCCTGCCCCGCCTGTGGTGACGGCCCCAGGCGCTCACGAGGGGATCCAGCCCGCCGAACGCGCCAGTGCCGCCGCCTGCCCGGTCCGGTCGACGCCGAGCTTGGTGCGAATGGATCGCAGGTGTGTCTTGACCGTGTTGAGGGAGACGAACAGCTCGCTGGCGATCTGCTGCTGGCTTGCTCCCTGGCTGACCAGGGCGAGGACCTGGCACTCGCGCCCGGTCAGCGGCGAGGCGATCATGGTGACCGGGTCGTGCGGAACCGGGCGCGCAGCTCCTGGTGTGCCGACGGCGCCGACCGGCTCCGTGAACCGTTCCCTGAGCGAGTCGACAGGGCAGCGGGCGACCGGCCCTCGATCGGACACGCGCGCGACCTCCTCGCGCAGGTAGCAGAAGACCTCGTCCGCGAATCCACCGTGCGGGCGTGCCTCCCGGGCACGTCGGACCAGGACGAGCATGGTCGCGTTGTCGATCACGGCGAAGAGCCTGCGGGCGTTGAAGGGCTCCGCCGCCCCCAGTGCCTGGCGCATGGTGCGGTCGGCAGCAGGGTGGTCGCCCGTCTTTTCCTGCAGGACGGCCTGAAGTGCGCAGGCGACGGCGAGCGTCACTCCGGAGGTCGGCACCTGACCGCTGGTCACCGGGGCCAGGATGGTCAACCCGGCCCTCGGGTCCTGGGCGGCGGCGCACTGCATGGCCCGCAGCGTCAGCGCTTCGCCGTGCGCTGCGCGGCGGGCGAGCTCGTTGACGACGTGCCGGACCCGGTGCGCGTCACCGCTGACAACCGCGAGGTATCCGTCGGACACCAGGAGGCGCACGCCCCAGCCACCCAGGTGCCGGCTGGGACGGTCGGCCAGCATCGCTCGAGCGATACCGCGAGCACGGGGGACGTCACCGGCACGTGCCACGGCCGCCACCAGCACGGTGCCCGCAGCCGACCTGAGCACGGGGTCATGCGGAAACGTCTGGAGCCCCTGCTCCAGACAGTGCACGGCGTCGGCGTCGAGCGGGCGACCCTGGAAGTAGCCAGTCCAGAACAGCACCACGTGCGCCATGAACTGCCAGTAGTCGGCTCTGCCGTGCGCAGGCTGCGATGCCTCGAGCTCGTCGGCCCGCTCGCGCGCAGACAGAGCGGCCTCAGCGGCGGCCACCATGTTGGGCCCCGACGCGGTGAGCAGGCCCAGCCAGGTGAGCGCGTCGATCTCGAGCGCTCGTTCTCCCAGGGAGCGCGCCAGCGAGAGTGCCGCCACGAGATGCTCTTGGCACTCAGCGAGGCCTGCGGGGCTGAGCGGCCCGGCGTCGTAGAGCAGTACGGCGCCGACCCAGGCGTGCAGCTGGGCGCGCAGCCGCGGGTCGAGAGCAGGATCGGTCAGGGTGATCAGGGACGAAGCGCGTGCCAGGGCGACGTGATCGGTGCGGTGCTCGGCCCAGCTGGCCCAGAGTCGAACGACCACCAGCTCGGCGGCCTCGCGAAGCTCTTTGGTGGTCGCGGGACGGTCCGGCACGGACCCGATTCCCGGGAGGCGCGCGGCCAGCGTGAGCGCGTCGTCGGTGTGTCCCGCGTCCGCGAGTGCCATCGCCATCCGTGCTCCCGCCCTGGGGAACAGGCGAAGCCGCCCGGGTGATCCCGTCGGGGGCCAGTGCCACCTACCGACCATCGGGCCTCCTCTCCAGCGGGCGTGCCACAGGCTCAACGTGCCAAGGAGTCAAAAGTGACGAACGAGATCGTCAGATCGATCCAGTGACGACCATGCCTGGGCCTGGGCGCTGAGGTCGCCGGTCAGGGCCCCTGGTCCTCCGCCAGGCGCCGACCGCCCTCGAGCATGAGTCGGACCAAGGCATCGACCAGCTCATCGGCGGACAGGTCCAGTCCACCGGCGAGCCACTCGACGGTGGTCGTGCGGAAGGCTCCCACCGTGCTGAGCGACCAGAAACGAAGGGAACCGCTGCCTGCCAGCTCCGGGCCGAGATACGTGGTGGCCACGCCCTCCATCAGCGTCGCCCAGCGGAGCATGTTGCGGCGGATCGTCTCGCTGCGTTCCGGCGCGAGGTCCTGAGGCCCGGGGTCGACGAAGAGCATGTGGGCGATCCGTGGGTCCGCTTCCAGCCCTCGCACGAAGCCTCCCACCAGGGCTTTCGCGAGCGGGATCGGGCCAGCGTCCGGGCCCAGGGGTTCGACCTCCTTCAGGACGCCGTGGAACAGCCGGTCGGCCGCCGCCTGGTGCACGTCGAGGAACAGCTCGCTGGTGTTGGGCCAGGACTCGTACAGGTAGCGATCGGTCAGGCCCGCGGCAGCGCAGATCTCCTTGACGCCCGCGCGTGCCCACCCCTTGGCGGCGAACACGTCGAGGGCGGCCTCCATGATGCGCGATCGCCGCTCGCGTGCCCGTTCCTCCGAGGTCTGTCCGCGGTAGGTTCGCTGACCGGTCAAGGGCACCCCCGCTTCCGTCGATGCCGCGTGCCGGGATTCACTCTGTCAGACCCGGGTGGTCACCCTGGCGGCGAGCGCAAGTCCGGTGAAGGTTGCCTCAGTAGGCGCCGCGCGAGGCAAGCACGGCGCCGACGGTGCGCGCGAGGATCGCGAGGTCCTGCACCATGGACCAGTTCTCGACGTAGTAGAGGTCGAGTCGCACCGTCTCCTCCCAGGACAGGTCGGAGCGCCCGGACACCTGCCACAAGCCGGTGAGTCCCGGGCGGACGCGGAGCCGGCGGCGCATGTCGGGGGAGTAGCGCTCGACCTCGCGCGGCAGTGGCGGCCGGGGACCCACGAGTGACATCTCGCCCCGCAGCACGTTCCACAGCTGGGGGAGCTCGTCGACCGACAGCCGCCGCAGCAGCCGGCCCGGACGCGTCACCCGCGGGTCGTCCTGGATCTTGAACATGATGTCATTGCCGCCGTCGGGGACCAGGTCCGCGACGGCCTGGTCAGCTCCTGGCCGCATCGTCCGCAGCTTCCAGCAGCGGAACAGCTCGCCGTCGCGGCCGACCCGGGTCTGGGAGAAGAGCACCGGGCCGCGGTCGTGCAGCTTGATCAGCACCGCCGACGCCAGCAGCAGAGGGCCGGTGAGCACCAGCAACAGGGCGGCACCGACGACATCGAAGGTGCGCTTGAGCCAGGTGCCGGCCGCCATCGCCCGGGGCGGCGCGAGATGGACCAGCGGGAGTCCGGCGACCGGGCGTACGGCGATACGCTCGCTGCCGACCTCGGTGAGCGCCGGGACGACCACCAGCTGCAACGCGAGGGGCTCGAGGTCCCAGACCGTCCGGCGCAGGTCAGCCGCACTGGCCGCCGCTCCGCCCGCGAAGAACACGACGTCGGCTTGCGTCACCTGGGCCGCGACGGCCACGGCCTGCGCCGGGCCCACGACAGGGATGCCTCCCGGTGTGGTGGTGAGCCCGGCTGCGTCGGGGATGCCGGAGGACAGGGCGCCGACGACGTCGTACCCGAGCCAGCGCTCGCGGCGCAGCACGCTGGCGATTTCGTCGACATGCGTGGTCTCGCCGACGATGAGGGTTCGACGCAGTGCGTGACCATTGCGTCGGACCAGGTGCAGGATCCGGCGGCAGCCCACCCGGCCCAGCAGCAGCGCGGGGGTGCCGATCAAGAACTCCAGCACGAAGAAGCCACGCGAAAGCGAGAACTGGGTCAGGTAGCACCCGACCCCGAGGCAGCCCGCCGCCAGGACGGAGGCGTTGGCCACCGCGCGGTATTCCTCGGTGCCGGCACCCATGGCCTCATCCCGGTACCCCCCCACCACGGCGATCACCGCGATCCAGCCCGCGACCACGAACCCGACACTGACGCGCACGTAGACCGAGACGTCATCGGCGTCGGCGAGGCCGTGAATGCTCTCGCGGCTGGCGACGGCCGCGACTGTCGTCAGGCCTATCACCACGAGATCCACGAGCAGGACGCCCAGGACCAGCTTTCGGCCATGGACCCATCGCCACCCGAGCCAGGCCCCGTGGTGGTCGAGGATCGGGTGCCTCGACGGCAGCGTTGCGGTCATCCGTCCCCCCAGACAGGTCGGTTCACAGCGGCGTGGCCGGACCCGCCGTGAGCGCGATCGTGTTCCAGTTCGTGACTGCCGTCGTGGTGTAGCAGACCTGGAACCGGCAGCGACCCACCTCGATCGGCGGGATGCCGAGGCCGTAGAAGATCGCGGTGTACTGGATGCAGATCTGCTTGACGTGGTGACCGTTGGTCTGACCAGGCGGCAGGAGTGTCGCCGGGTCGTCCCACTTCCAGCCGGGCACCGTGAAGCCGGTCGCCGGGATCGTCACCGGGATGGCCAACGGAGAAGGCTGCGGGATGGTCACCGCGAAGCTGGCCTTGATGCGCCCAGCGTCGGTGGTGTCGACGTAGACGGTGTCGGCGAAGACCGACCAACCACCCAGGAACCCGTACTGGGTGGCGCAGCTGAAGGTGACGGTTGCGCCGATCATCGCGATCAGGGCGTCGCCGTTCAGCGAAGCGCCGACGGTGGCGGCTCCGGCACTGAGCAGCACCGAGTAGCAGCTGGCGCTCGGGCACTTGAATGGTGATGCGGCCAACGCGGGCGCAGCCGCGCCGACGGCGATGACAGGTGCGGTCCAGGCGACTCCGCGGGCCACCGCACGCCGGGAAACGTTCGGACTGCCGGTCGCGGGCCGGTCGTCGGTCATGGTGGTTGCTCCGCACAGTCCTAGTAGGTGGAGCGGCCGGATCGACCGACCGCCTCTATACGACTGGACCGGGCCGGGCGCACGAATGTGACACGCCTGGCTCAGGTTCGGACGGACCGAGAGGAAACCGTGCCTGTGGTGACCGCGCCGAACGCGCCGTACGACAGACCGGGCACGCCCGGCCTGCCCGGCGCGGCTGCCGTCGTCGATGCGTTGGGCACCGCGGTCGCCTTGGTGGTGGAGCCTGGATCGGAGTCGAGGATCCGCGCCCAGTGGGCCCGATGTCTCACCAATGCTGATCCGGTGCAGACGCTGGACCTGCGCGGCCAGTCCGACCCGGACGTCGTCGACTACATCGCGGCGTCGCAGGCGACCCTGCTCGGACTGGTCGGGCAGCTGGGTGGCCAGGGCGATGCTGGCCAGGGCGATGCTGGCCAGGGCGATGCTGGATCGGGCGTGCAGAGGGTCAACCTCCACGCTGCCGGGCTTTCGGATCGGTCGGGGTCGGTGCTCGCCCTGGTCGGAGCGTCGGGGAGCGGCAAGACCACTGCGGCCGCCGTGCTCGGGCAGGACCTGGGCTATGTCACCGACGAGTGCGTGTCGGTCGAGCCCGGGACCCTCGAAGTCCTGGCCTATCCCAAACCGCTGTCGGTGGTGATCGATCCGGCCGACCCGCATCACAAGACCCAGCGCGGACCCGGCGAGCTCGGCCTCCAACGGCCACCGGAGGGCCTGCGGTTGTGCGGCGTGGTGCTCCTGCGCCGATCACGGGAACCCATCGTGCCGATGCTCACCCCGATGTCGGTGGCGGAGGCACTGATGGCTCTGCTGCCGCAGGTCTCGGGGCTCGCCCGGATGAGGGAGCCGCTGCAGACGGTGGCCGACCTGCTCATCGGGACCGGCGGTGCGGTCTGGCTCGACTACCAGGACATCGGCGAGGCGGCACCCCTGCTCACCGGGCTCCTTGCGGGCCCCGGTCGTGCCCGACGAGCGAAGGAACCTGCGGCCCGCCCACCGGCGCGCGCCAGCGAGGGACCGCCGGCCCCGGGTGAGCCCCACCCCAGGTCAACGCGCATGCCGCACGACGGAAGCCTGCTCCGGCGCGCGTCCTGGATCGACGTCGTCGACAGCGACGAGCAGTTGGTCGTCTTCGACGGGCAGCGCCCCTTCCTCTTGGCGGGAGTGGGGCGGCTGGCCTGGTTGCTGCTCGAGGACCCGCAGCCCGTGGCGGCGCTGCATCAACGACTCACCGGCCTGCTGGGCCCCCATCCGGCCAGCCTGGCGCTGGTGCGCGACGCGATTGCCCTGCTCGTCGATGCCGGACTGATCGAACCGGCCGCAGGCTTCGGCAGTGAGTGAGGCTCTGACGGTCGCCGTCACTCGCGGCGTGCGCGCCTCGTTGGTGGCCCAGGGGCTCAAGCTCGCCCTCCAAATCGGGTCGGTGTCGATCCTGGCCCGGCTCCTTGACCCCGACGCCTATGGTCTGGTGGCCATGGCGGCCCTGGTGATCGGGGTCGCCGAGCTCTTCCGCGACGCAGGGCTGGCCAATGCCGCCCTGCGGGCGCCGGACCTGACGATCCACCAGCGCGACAACCTCTTCTGGATCAATACCTCGATCGGCTGCGTCCTCGCGACTGCGTTCGCGGCGCTGGCTCCCGTGGTGGCCGCCGGGTTCGGTCACGATGAGCTCACCGGCATCTGCTTGGGCCTGGCGCCGACGTTCGTCTGGTCGGGCATGGCCACCCAGTACCGCGTCGGGCTGTTGCGCGACCTGCGGGTCCAGACGCTCGCCGTCTGCGAAGTCGCCGGGATGCTGGCGGCCCTCACCGTCGCCGTCGTCGGCGCCGGCGCGGGCCTCGGCTACTGGGCCCTGGTGCTGCAGCAGAGTCTGGGTGGGTTGCTCGGACTTGTCGTCATGGTCGTCTCGGCGGGCTGGCTGCCCGGTCGGTTCCGACGCGGCAGCGGCACGGTCCCGATCCTGCGGCTGGGGGGCCGCTTCCTCGGTGCGAGCCTGATGGCATACGTCCAGTCCAACCTTGACAGCATCCTCATCGGCCGGTTGCTCGGCCCCGCGTCCCTGGGCCTCTACAACCGCTGCATCCAGCTGATCCGGGTGCCGCTGCGACAGGTCCAGGCGCCGTACGCCAGCGTGGCGCTGCCCGTGCTCAGCCGCTTGCAGCACGATCCGCGCCGGTTCGTCGGCTTCGTGGAGCGCCTGCAGCTGATCTCGGCCTATCCCGTGCTGTTGGGGGCAGCCGTCGTGGTGGCCGGCCGGCGCGACGTCGTCGACCTGGCCCTGGGTCCTCGGTGGACTGCTGCTGCCGACGTGCTCGGGTGGGTCGCGGCCGGGAACGCGATGGCTGCGGCTGGCGCGGCCGCAGGCTCGATCTACGTGGCCATGGGGCTGGGGCGCGAGCTCCAGCGGTTCAGCTCGGTGAACGTCGTGATCGTCGTGATCTGCCTGGTGGTCGGCACGGCCGGCGGCCTGCCCGGGATCGCCGCGGGCTACGCCGCAGGCGTGACGCTGTCGTGGCCCCTGACGCTCTTCTTCCTCGCCCGTACGACGGGGCTTGATCTGACGCCGCTGGCCAGGAGCGGCCTGCGCGCGGTGGTCGTGGCCGCCGTGGCGGGCATGGTCGGGGCCGGAGTCGGCATGATGCTGGGCCGCTTGCCCGCACTCGTCTCGCTCGCGACCATCGCGTCGACGGTGGCGCTCGTGGCGGGGTTGGCCGGGGCCGTCCCCAGCATCCGTGCCGACTACCGCGAGCTGGCCGCCACGGCCGCCCGCGTGCTGCGCGGTTGAACCGACCCCCGAGGGACCGAACCGACGGGAGGGTCACCGCGCTGACCAGACCAGTCCGCGTGGCCGGCTCCTTGCGCGGCAGGTTCTGCTGCCCCGCGGGTCCATCAAGACGACAGCCCCGACCATTCGAGGAACCCGCCATCTCCTACACCCTTGCCCCTCTCGTCCCGCAGTTCGACGGCCCCCCGGGTCCCGGGGTCACCGTGGTGATCCCGCACTACGGTCCACCGGCTCCTGCTCAGCGGCTTGTCGCGGACCTCCTGCGCCAGAGGGGCTCGGCGGCAGACCAGCTCCAGGTCATCGTCAGCGACGACTGCTCGCCCGAGGCCTTCCCGGCCACCCCAGGGGTGACGGTCGTACGCCGTGAGGTCAACGGCGGCTTCGGCGCCGCGGTCAACTCCGGTGTGGTCCACGCCCGCCACCGTCGGCTGCTGGTCATGAACAGCGACGTCGAAATCGGCGAGGACTTCGTCATCGAGCTCCTGCAACAGTCGGCCCCGTGGCTGCCTGCTGTGGTGAGCCCCTTCGTCACCGACAGGCAGGGCGGCAACGCCTGGACCGGCCGGCACTTTCCCACCGTGCGCCACCAGGTCGTCGAGTGGCTGACGCCGCTCGCGCGATGGCGGCACCTCCAGCTGCTCCACGAGGCGGTGGGCCACGACACCCGCGTCCGGCGCGGGCTGACCACGGTCGTGGACTGGGCCGTCGGTTGTGTCCTGCTGTTGCCGACCCACGACTTCCTCGACGTCGGAGGCTTCGACGAGTCGTTCTTCATGAACTGTGAGGAGATCGACCTCCAGCGCCGGCTGCGGGCTCGTGGTCTTCCGACCGTGGTGCTCGCGACACCGCGCGTCGTGCACGAAGGGGGCGCTTCGTCGGACCCGCTGCGGCGCCGCTCCTGGCTGGTCGAGGCGCGCTTGCGCTACGCCGAGAAGTGGGGCGGGCTGCTCGCTCTTCGGGTGTCACTCGCGGCCGCCTCGCTGGTCAATCTCCTGTGGAACGGCGTGCGGTGGACCGCTGGCCGTGATGTCAGGCCGCTGCGTGAGGCGCGTGCGGAACTGGCCCTGCTCACCCGGTCTCCGGGGCGCTGCCGAAGGGAGAACCATGTCCATCAGCCAGGCTGTGATCAGCCTTCCCCCGCGGGTCCGGTGGCACCGCGCCCGCCTCATGACGCCCGTATATCGCCGCGCGTTCGGTGAGTTCGGCGCGGGCTCGGTGATCGTGTCCCCGGCGATCCTTCGGGGCACCGCCCGGATCTTCCTGGGTCGCGGCAACGCCTGTCATGACGGTGCGTGGCTGGCCTGCGAGGACGAGCAGGGTCCGATCCGGATCGGGGACGAGAACTACTTCGGCCATCGCGTCCATCTCCACGCTGGCGCCCCGCTGACCATCGGGTCCCGGTGCGTGCTGGCCGACGACGTGCTGGTCACCACCATCGACCACGAGCGCGGCCGTCGATCCCGGACGCGGCCGACGGCGCCGACCACGATAGGCGACGACGTCTTCGTGGGCCAGCGGAGCGTCGTGCTGGGCGGGGTGCGCATCGGCGACGCCGCCACGATCGCCGCCGGAGCCGTGGTCATCTCGGACGTCGCCCCCGGTGAAACCGTCGCCGGAGTCCCCGCAAGGCCGGTCGGCGCCGCGCCGGCACAGCCGGACCCCCCGTCCGGGAGAGCGCATGCGAGCCGAAAGGGGCACCCATGAGGCTCCTCGTCACGGGCGGTGCCGGCTTCATCGGGCAGCACCTGGCCCGGGTACTGGCCGAACACGAGCTCACCGCTCTGGACCTGCTGACCGACCAGGTCCACCTGAATCCATCTGCCTCCGCCGCCGCCTTCCCGGGCCGAGTCGTCCGCGGCGACGTGTCCGCAGTCGAGACCTGGTCAGGCCTCGACCAGGCCGACGCGATCGTCCACCTCGCAGCCGAGACCGGCACCGGGCAGTCGATGTACGAACGTGATCGCTACGAGCGGGTCAACGTGACGGGCACCCAGCTGGCGGTGCGTACAGCCCAGCGATGGGAGGTGCCCGTGGTGCTGATGAGCTCGCGCGCGGTGTACGGCGAGGGCGGTTACGGCTGCGTCGAGCACGGAGCCACCTGGGGCGCTGCGTGCTGCGAGGTCGCCACGCCGCGACCCTCCCGTGAGGACGACCCGCATCGGCCCGTGTCGGTCTACGGCGAGTCCAAGTCGCGCGCAGAAGCGGCTGTTGCCGGCGTCGACATCCCAGCCACCATCATCCGGCCGCAGAACGTCATCGGGCCGGGACAGGCGCTGCACAACCCCTACACCGGCGTGCTCGCTGCCTTCCTGGCACGACTGCGTGAAGGTAAGACCCTGCAGGTCTACGGCGACGGGTCCCAATCCCGCGACCTGGTCCACGTGGAGGACGTCGCGGCACTGATCCGCTGGTGTGTCGACCACCCGCCACAGGCCGGTTCGCCACGGGTCATCAACGCCGGCACCGGTGTGCGGACCACGCTGTTGGACCTGGCCCGAACCAGCATCCAGAGCAGCCCGTCCGGCGAATCGTCGCCATGGCGGAGCCTGGTCGAGCTGGTCGCGGTCCACAGGGCTGGTGACATCGCGCATGCGTGCGCCGACCTCTCCCGGCTGCGTGCATTGGGCACGCCGGCCCCCCGCTGGTCCAGCGAGGCCGCCATCGGCGACTTCATGCGCTGGGCCTGGGACCGACCCGGCGCCCGCGCGGGGGCCTGGGACGACGCACTGACGGAGCTCGCCCTCCATGGACTCACGCGGGAGCTCGGAGAGTGAGGGTCCTTCTGGTGAGCCCTGCTTTCCACGGCTACTGGACCTCCATCGCCCGCGCTCTGGAGGACCAGGGCCATGACTGCCACGTCCACGTGTACGACGAGCGTGCCGGCCTGGCCGCCAAGCTCCGGGCGAAGGTTGGAGACGAGCTCCCGCGCCGGCTCGGGGGAGGCCCTGCACAGCGGTTCCGTGAGCATGCGACCCGTGCGGCTGTCCTGGCGGTGCACCTGCATGTTCCGCAGCTCGTCCTCGTCGTCAAGGGCGACACCCTGGGCGAGGAGTTCTGGGACTTCCTGCACTCACGCCGCCTGCCCCGGGTGATCTGGCTGTACGACGAGATCCGCCGCACCGAGTACACGATCGAGCGGTTGGCGGGTCTCGCGCCGGTAGCGAGCTACTCACGTTCCGACACCGACCGGCTCGACCGCCTCGGCGCGTGCGCCGCGCACGTGCCGCTCGCTTTCGACCCTCATCTGCTGCCTGGTGGCAGGAGCGCCTCCACCGACGACGTGGTCTTCGTCGGGGCCCGCTATCCCGAGCGCGAGGCAACGCTGCTCGCGCTCGAGGCCCGCGACGTGCCGGTCCGGGCCTTCGGACGCGACTGGTCGCACCACCCGGTCGACCGGCTCCGCACCTGGGAGCTCCGGCGGCCCCACCTGCCGGCCGGTCGCGGCCTCACCCGTGAGGAGGCCTACCGGGTGATGGCGGCAGCGTCGTCCACCCTCAACATGCACGCGGATCAGGACGGCTTCACGATGCGCACCTTCGAGGCCTGCGGCGTCGGGGCCGTGCAGCTCATCGACCGCCCCGACGTGGCCGACCTCTACGAGCCCGGCGTCGAGCTGCTCGCCTACTCGAGCCTCGACGAGCTCGTCGACCTGTGTCACCGGGTGCGGGGCGATCGCCGATGGGCGCAGCGGCTGCGCGCCGCGGCTCAACGCCGTACTGCAGCGGAGCACACGTTCGCGCACCGGTTGAGGGCATTGGAGGAGCTGTGGGGCTGATCCATCCGGTCGACCTCGAGGGCTGGCAGCGCTGGCAGGGCTCCCGTGGTCCCGCGCGTCAGCGGGTACGCCGCCTCGCCCACCGCATCCGGCCGGACGTGTCCGCCGGTCTCCAGGTCCTGCGCGGGAGCCCGGACGCCGATCTGGTCGTCGCGCTCGACGCCACCCACGCCAGCGTGCGCGCCGCACTGGTCGACCCGCTGTCGCACCTGCCGCTCGAACGCGTGCTGGTGCTCGCGGCGCCGGGCGCCGAGGTCATTCTGCCCTCCCACCCCTGGAGCGTCGAGGAGGTCCGGCCCGGTGAGGTGACCGCGGCTGTGCGCGGTGCCAGCGCGGTGATGGGGAGCGGTCACTACACGACTGTCGGAGCGCTCGCCTACGCAGCCGCACGGCACCACGGCGTTCGGTTCGGTGTGGTGCAGCACGGGTTGCTGACGCCCTGGGCACCACCGCTGCCCTCCGGTTCCCAACTGCTGGCCTGGTCGGCAGCGGACGCCGACTTCTGGATGGCGGGGCGCCACGACGTCACCGGCAGCGTGGTCGGCTCAGCCCTGCTGAGCCGGGCTGCCGCCCGGGGGCCCGTCGTGGCGGCCCAGCCCGGCGTGTCGTACCTAGCTCGTCACCGCGCCGACGGGCCGGCAGACCAGCGGGCCGGCTCGACCAGCGCTGGCTCGCACCGCGTCGTGGACACGTTGGGGGCACCGGTCTACCTGGGCCAGCTCCATGGTGCCGAGCTCCCGCGCAAGGCGATGGCGCGAGCGGCGGAGGAGTTCTGCCGGACCCACTGCGCCGTCTACAGACCGCACCCGTCGGAGGTAGACCGGGCGTCGGTGCGGCAGCACGAACAATGGGCACGACAGGGAATCGAGATCGAGCTCGAGCATGACGACCTGCTGGCCCGCACCCGTCCGGTCGTCAGCATTTTCTCCACCGGCGTGCTCGAGGCGGCCGCTGCCGGCATTCCCGCATGGGTCGACTTCCCCCATCCACCGGCGTGGCTCCGCGAGCTGTGGCGGCGCTACGGGATGAGCCGGTACGGCGACGCGCCGACCCCGGCGCCTCGCAACCATCCCGATCCAGCCGCCGCGGCAGCTGCCTGGCTCGCTGGAATCCCCGACCCCGCCTGACCCCCCTGAGCAGAAGGACCACACCGACGATGCCCCGAACCCTCATCCTCATCCCCGCCCGCGGCGGATCGAAGGGCGTGCCACGCAAGAACCTGCGGTCGGTGGCCGGCGCGCCCCTCGTGGTGTGGACCATCCGCCAGGCCCTGGCGCTGCGCACCCCCGACGTCGACGTCGTGGTCTCCACCGACGACCCGGAGATCGCCGACATCGCGCGAGCGGCGGGTGCGCAGGTGCCATTCCTGCGTCCGGCCGAGCTCGCGCGTGACGACACCCCGACAGAGGCCGCGGTCCTCCATGCCCTGGACCAGCTGACCGTGGCCAGCCGGGCACCAGACCGGGTGATGCTGTTGCAGCCGACCTCGCCGGTCCGACGCCGCGGGACCCTGACGCGCGCCCTCGCCTGCTTCGAGGAGAGTGGTGCCGACTCGCTGGTCGGCGTCGTTCCGCAGGCGCCTTTCCTGTGGCGTGCCACGCAGCCGCCGACCCCGGCGTACGACGTCACGCGCCGGCCGCGCCGGCAGGAGCTCGATCCCGACCAGCTGACCTACCGCGAGACCGGATCCCTCTACGTCACCGCCGTTGAGACCTATCGGCGCGACCACAACCGCATCGGAAGCAACGTCGCGCTCTTCGTCATGGACGAGATCGAGGGCCTCGACATCGACACCGAGCACGACCTGGCCGTCGCGACGGCACAGCTGCGGCGCCTGGCCGACACCGCGCAGCGGGAGTCGGCATGATCGTCGAGCGCCGCGTCACGGACCTGGCCATCCACGAGCACGAGCCGATCCTGCGGGCACTGGAGAAGATCACCGCCAACCGTGCGCGCATCGTCTTCGTCGTGTCCGAGCACGGCGTGCTCACGGGCGTGCTCACCGATGGCGACTTCCGCCGGTGGATCTCTTCCCACGCGCCGGTGGACCTCGACGTCCCCGTCAGCCACGCCGCGAACACAACCTTCGTGTCGGCGCCGGAGGGCATGCCGCCTGCGCGGGTGCGCGAGCTGTTCACCGGCGCCGTCACCCACATCCCCTTGGTGGACGACCGGCAGCGCCTCGTGGCCGTGGCCGTCGACAGTCCTGAGGGGTTTGCCCTCGGCAGGCACGTCGTGGGTGCGGAGAGCCCGGCGGTGGTCATCTCCGAGATCGGCATCAACCACCAGGGCTCGGCGGACCTGGCGCGTCGGCTGGTGGACCTGTCCAAGGAAGCCGGTGCCGACGTGGTCAAGTTCCAGCTGCGCGACCTCGGGGCCCTCTACCGCCAGGGCTCCTCCTCGAGCGCGGGCGAGGACCTCGGCGCCCAGTACACCCTCGACCTGCTTGCGAAGTTCAACCTCACCGCCGACCAGCTGTTCGTCGTCTTCGACCACTGCCGCGACGTCGACATCGACGTGATGTGCACCCCGTGGGACACACCGAGCGTGGACCGCCTGGTCGAGTACGGCGTGCCGGCGCTGAAGATCGCCAGCGCCGACCTGACCAACCACGCGCTGCTGGAGCACGCTGCCGCTGGCGGCGTGCCGCTGGTGATCTCGACCGGGATGTCGACCGAGCAGGAGATCCGCGACTCGGTCTCGCTGGTCCGCCGCAGCGGAGGGGCGTTCGCGCTGCTGCACTGCCAGTCGACGTACCCAGCGCCGTTCAAGGACGTCAACCTGCGCTACCTCGACCGGCTCGCGGAGATCGGCCGGTGCCCGGTCGGCTACTCCGGGCACGAACGCGGCTTCCATGTCCCGGTGGCTGCGGTGGCCCTGGGCGCGAAGATCATCGAGAAGCACTTCACCATCGACCGCAGCCTCGAGGGCAACGACCACAAGGTCAGCCTTCTGCCCGACGAGTTCGCCCAGATGGTCGCGCAGATTCGAGAACTCGAGTCCGCGCTGGGGTCGGACGCCGCCCGGGCAGTGAGCACCGGCGAACAGATGAACCGGATCAACCTGGCCAAGTCGCTGGTCGCGGCCCGCCCGATCGAGGCGGGCGCGGTGATCACTGCCGACGACGTCGACGTGCGGAGTCCTGGCCGTGGTCTGCAGCCCAACAGCTACCAACGGCTCGTCGGCCGGGCTGCCCGTCGCCCGCTGTCCGCAGGTGACTTCTTCTTCCAGTCCGACATCGACGAGGAGGTCACGCTGCCCCGCGGCTACCGCTTCCGACGCCCCTGGGGGCTTCCGGTGCGCTACCACGACATCGAGCAGCTCACCAAGAGCACCGATCCCGACTTCCTGGAGTTCCACTTCTCCTACAAGGACCTGGAGATCGACCCCGACTCGGTGTTCGCCGAGCCGCTCTCCTGCGGGTTCACCACGCACGCGCCGGACCTGTTCGCGGGTGATTTCCTGCTGAACCTGGCCAGCACCGACGACGACCACTGGGAGCGTTCGATCGCCGAGCTCCAGCGGGTCGTGGACCTCACCCGCAGGCTCACGGCGTACTTCCCCGAGGCCAGCGACGAGCCGGTCGTGGTGGCCAGCCTGGGCGGCTTCACGCGCAGCGCCCACGTCGACCCGAGTGGGCTGGACCGGATGTATGCGCGCGTCGCAGCCGGGCTGGAACGGGTCGACGACTCCGGCGTGAGGCTGTGCGCCCAGACCCTGCCGCCGTTCCCTTGGTACCTCGGCGGACAGCTGTTCTGCAACCTCTTCGTGAACCCGGTCGACACGGCACGGTTCGCCGAGACCTTTGACCGTCGGCTGTGCCTGGACGTCTCGCACACCAAGCTGGCGGCCAACTTCCTGGGGCTGCCGATGTCGCGCGCGACCGAGCTGCTGGCGCCGCACGCCGACCATCTGCACCTGGTCGATGCCATCGGTGTGGACGGTGAGGGTGTGCAGGTCGGTGACGGCCAGATCGACTGGCCCGTCCTGGCGGAGCAGCTCGCTGTCCTCGCCCCTCACGCAAGCTTCATCCCCGAGATCTGGCAGGGCCATGTCAACGACGGTGAGGGCTTCTGGATCGCCCTCGAGCGGCTGGAGCAGTGGTTCTAGCCGACGGTGGCCCGCGTGACCGGGGTCCGGGCCTCCACGATCGGTGGCCGGCCGAGCCGGATCGGCGTACGCCGGCCAGGGATGCCTCTCGGCGACTGGCCGACAGCCTGCTCTTCGCGTGCCTGCCGTTCGCTGGAGTAACGATCGCCGGTCTTCCGGTCTCCGAGCTGGCCATGGCGGCGGCCGTGCTGCTGGGGCTGACCAGGCGTCCGCCGAGCGGGGTTCGCCTGCCGGGCTGGGTCCCGATCCTCGTGCTGGCGATCCCGGTCTGGATGGCGGTGGCCGGCCTGTTGGTCGGCGTCGGCAGCAGCCGCCGCATGGTGCACCTGGCGCTGTATGCGGCGCTGGCGCTCCTGCTCGCGCAGGGACGCTACGACCTGAGGGCGGTGGCTCGCGGACTCGCGTGGGGACTGCTCGTGGCCGTCGGCGCCGGCCTCTGGGGAGTGGGCCGCGGCTACACCGGCCGGCTCAACGGCTTCGTGGGCGACCCGAACGCGGCGGGCCTCGACCTGGTCGCCCTCGGGGCGGTCGCCATGGCCCACCTGCGCCGGGGGCGGTTCCGGTGGCTCTTCTTCGCCTGTGCGCTGTGCCTGATCTACCTCACGTTCTCACGCACCGCCCTGCTGGCGGTCGGCATGTGCGCGTTGTGGCTCACCCTCCTGCGTAAGTCCCGTGCCGTCGTCGCGGTCGGCCTGGTCGGGGTGGCGATCTACGTCATCGGCCACATTCCCGAGGACCTCAAGGTCTTCGGGCCCTTCGCCAGCCGCAGCGGAAGCGACGCCCTGCGTCAACGCATCCTGGCCGCCGAGCGCCTCCAGCTCGACGCCTCGCCCTGGTTCGGGAACGGGCCCGGCTCGAGCCGGGTCCTCCTCGACGGCAACTGGTTCTACTTCCACAACAGCTACCTTGCGGCCCGCAACGAAGCCGGCTGGATCGGACTGACCCTCGTCCTGGCCCTGGGGGTCCTGACCCTGCAGGCGCTCGTACGTCGCCCCGTGGTCCTGCGCGACACCTGGCACGAGGCGTCCCTGGTCGCGGTCGGGGTCTTCGCGATGAATCTCGGCGAGGTCCTGCTCGACCTTCCCACGGCGGTGGTGGTGGGGGTCGCGGCGAACGCTCTCGCCTCCACCCGGCCGAACCGGGGGCAGACATGACACCGCGGACGTCTGTCGTCGTCCCGAGCAGGGGCGGCGCGCACCGGTTGCCCGTGCTCTTCGCCGCGCTGCGCACCCAGGCCGACCCGGACTTCGAGGTGGTCGTCGTACTCGACGGCGACGTCGACGACTCCCGGTCGGTGGTGGATGGCTGGGCCGACGAGCTGCCGCTGCGGGTCGTGGAGCTCGCGGAGAACCGCGGCCGGGCGGGCGCCCTCAACGTCGGCTTCCAGGTGGCGCGGGGCGAGGTGCTGGTGCGCTGTGACGACGATCTGGTGCCGGATCCCGACTACGTGGCCGGCCATGCGCGTCATCACACAGGAGCCGCGGGCGGGCCGGCCGATCCGAGGGGCGTCGTGGGTCTCTACCGCAACGAGTATCCCGAGACGGCGTACGCCCGCGCCTACGGCCGGGCCTGGGACGGGCAGTTCCGCGCCGAGGCCTACCGCGTTCCGGCCGACGTGCGTTGGCGCTACTGGGCCGGCAACGTGTCGGTCAGCAGGGAGACCTGGCGCCGCGTGGGGGAGTACGACGTACGGTTCCGCGGCTACGGATGGGAGGACGTGGACTGGGGCTTCCGCCTGGCGCAGCTCGGCGTGCCCATCGTGCTCGACCCCCGACTCGAGACTCCTCACCGGATCGCGGCCACGACCACCGCGGATCGCGTCCAGCGGGCCTTCCACTCGGGGGCAGCCCGGCGGCTCTGGGAGGGCAAGCACGGACTGCTTGCTGCCGATGGACCTCCTTCCTCTGTGTGGTCCACGGCGGTCCAGCTCGCCGCCCGCTGGCACCCCGACGAGGCCAGGATGGTGAGGTCGGGCAGAGCCGTCGACCGGGCGATCCCGCACCTGCCCCAGCCGGTCGCCCGCAAGCTGGTGGCCCTGCTCGTGGAGGCGGCCTCGTCCGCCGGGCACGAGCAGTCCGCCACGGTCGCGACGAGGATCTAGTGCCGTGGGCTCGCGGAGGCACTCGCCCGGCGGTCATGGCTTGCCCCAGTCGATCGGAGCCCATTCGGTGAGGTGCCACGGGAAGTCGTTCACCGCTCGCCGACCCTCAGCGGACCCTCGTGCGCCGAGCGAGCCCATCCGGACGACTGCAGGCCCTCCGACGCGGAGGTCGTCAGAGCCGGCTCAGCGAGAGCAGGTGGTCTGCTCGACGGTCGAACTCCCGATCCCACGTGTGTTGGCGCATGAACGCGTTGCCCCTACTTCCTGCGGCCGTCACTTCGTCGGGGTCCGACAGCAGGTCGCGTGCCTTCTCGGCGAGCCTCATCGGGTTTCCGATGGGGACCGTCCACCCGATCCCGGGGCCGGCCACCGGGGACCGCAGGGCGACGTTGTCGTAGCCCAGGACAGGAACCCCGATGCCCGACGACTCGAGGTATGTCCCGCTGGGATCGCCTTGCTTGTGGGCCAGCATCATGACGTCGATGTCGTCGCGGACGCTGGAGAGCCAGTCGGGCGAGAACGGCACGACGCCCTTGAACTCGACGCCAGGCGCGGCAGCAGCGCGCATCTCCTGCTCCAGAGGACCCTTGCCGAAGACGGTGAGCGTCGCGTCGACACCGCGGTCGACGAGCGCACGGTGGGCCAGGATCGTGTCGAGTGGTCCCTTGGCTTCCTCGAACCGTGACGAGAGCCCGAGCCGGAGACGCTGGCCGTCCGGACGGGCCGGCTCGGCCTGGGCCACGTGAGCTGGTTCCAGCCTGGTGTCGAAGAACAGCAGGCGAGACCTCGCGTGTCGGGCGAGGCTGTCGTGCACGGCGAACCCGTTGCACTGGACACCTGCGGCCTCTCGGGCCATCCATCGCAGGAGGCGCCGGGTGTGCACCGCTCCGGCGACGATGCGGGCACGCACGATGGGGTCGCTGGCGCCCACCAATGTCGCGCGCAGCCTCTCCCGGTAGGAGAACTCGGCGGTGAGCACGACCGGGACGCTCGCCGCAAGCAGGGCTTGGTGCTGGACGTCGAAAGAGCCCAGCACGACGGTTGCTCCGATCCGGCGTACGCCGTGTGCGAGGTCGTCACTGGCGAGCACTTCGAAAGCCAGACTGTCGAGCGCGACCCAACCGCTGTCGAGATTGCTGCCCGTCGTGGCTGCCGGGCGAGCCACCACGCTCACCCGGCCCGGCCACCGCTCGACGAACGCCTCCACGCCCGTGACGAGCTTGGCGGTGAGGTTCGCCTGGGTGACCCCCCGGAACTCCCACCGCCCGGGCAGGGCGATGACCAGATGTGGCTCCATGGTGTCCCTCCCGTTGCCGAGATCGAGTTCGTGCCCGGTAGGCCAAGCCTCGATCTTTCAGACCGGGGCCTTGCCAAAACGTGTCGCTGTTGCCGACACGTGCGCCCGCCATCAGACCTGACCCTGGTCGCGCCAGTCCATGCTCCAACCAGTCGCCGACACATCCAACAGACCCCGTGACCCGGCTGTGGTCAGACGGCTGTGAAACCGGTGGTCCCGCCTACGGCGCTCTTCTCGAGGGTGCCGGCGTTGTTGCGCAACCACAGGCCACCGAGGCTCCACCCGGACGAGTAACTTTCGTAGTCTCCGTCCGTGTGCTTGGCGTAGCCGATCGCCTCCCCAGCGATGGGTGCGACCCGGTGCCAGTAGGCCATGCACTGCGCGAAGTGGTGGGTGGCGCCGGTGCCCACAGCCGAGATGAAGCCATACCGGCTGTACTTCGTCGCCGTGGCGTAGTCCGCGTCGTCGACGAAGTCACCGACGATTCCCTGGGCCGCGCATTGGGTGAGCCACAGATGCTTGCCGTCCAGTCGAAACCCGTCGTTGGTTCCCGTCGGGTTGCCGAAGCAGGCAGCTCGAACCGCGACGCGGGCGAGCCGGTGGTGCCGTGCGTTCGCGTGGATGTGCACGCCGTGGCCCCGCGGCCGGAGGATCTGGACGTTGTCGACGGAGAAGTTGAAGCCGTTGATGAACAGTCCGCTGCCTGCGGCGTCCTCGATCACGGCCGAGCTGACAGTCACGTCGGCCAGCCACGGGAGCCGCGCCGACGGGGTTCCGGCGTAGTCGGAGTCCTGAGCATCGGACCGGTGGAGTGAGATCCCGCTTCCTCCGGGGCGCCTGACGATGACACCGTCGATGATCACCTGGCGCGGCAGGCCGTAGCTCACTGCCTGATCGGCAGGGGACACCGCGTTCCCGATCGGGTAGTCGGTCTTGACCACGATCCCGTTGCGAACGTTGTCCTCGAAGATCACGCCACCACCGATGAACCCGCCCTCACCTCCGCAGAACGCGTCGATCCCGTCCCC
>Ga0070698_100001125_pt1 | contig 29557 bp, 25 predicted proteins | sample KBSK1502metaG_FD_65477 | JGI IMG/M metagenome (GOLD analysis project Ga0070698, IMG submission 65477) | Corn, switchgrass and miscanthus rhizosphere microbial communities from Kellogg Biological Station, Michigan, USA - KBS K1-50-2 metaG | ecosystem: Host-associated > Plants > Roots >...
CTGCGGGCCAGCTGAGCCGCGTAGTCCGCGGCCAGTTCGGCCTTCGCCTGGCCGATGCGTCGCATCATGGTGAACACGTTCTCGCCGGACTGCGCGGTCGTCGCCTCCTTCAGCTCCGACTGGGCCACCCGGCGGACGAGGTCGTGGTCGATGCCCTCGATGCCGACGTCGGAGGATCGGTTCGCGAGCGCGGTCTTGTACCGCGCCATCATCCGGCCGGCGAGGTCCCGTTCTGCCGCCCGGATCGACCGGCCGGCCCGTTCGTCCAGCTCAACGTGGAGGTCGGCGATACGGCGGGCGGGGATGTCGGCGGCCACGTCGAGCTTGCGCCGGCGCACGATGCCCAGGTCGATCACGCACTGGCGCGCCGCGGCGTAGAAGCTTCGGCCGGCGGGCGTCAGGCCGGTGTCCTCAAGCGCGTCCATTAGCTCGTCGAGGGGCTTGCTGTCGTCGATCCAGCCGAGGAACTGCCAGATTGCCCGGAAGTCCTCGATGTCGTTGATCAGCGGGGTGCCGGTCAGCGCCATCAGCAGGGGCCGGTCCGTACGGGATCGGATGCGGTCGGAGAGCGCGAGGACGTTCTGCGAGCGCTGCGAGGTCTTGTTCTTCGTGAAGTGAGCCTCGTCCACGACCATGCCGCGGAAGCCGAAGTCACCGAGCCAGCCCATGTGGCGGTCGAGAACCTCGTAGTTGAGCACGACTATATCGGCGAATCCGTCGACAGCCTCGCCGTCGCCCTGCACCACGGTGGCCGGGCGGTGGGGAGCCCAGCGGGCCGCCTCACGGGCCCAGTTGGTCTTGACGACGTTCGGCACGACGACCAGCAGCGGGTAGGCGTTCGCTGCCTCCGCGGCGAGCAGCGCCTGGGCTGTCTTGCCCAGACCCGGCTCATCGGCGAGCAGGAATGTCCGGTGACCGGCAGCGGCCGCGGCGACCAGCTGCCCCTGGTGCGGCATCAGTTCCAGGCCCGCCGGGGTGAACCGTTGCGTCGGCGCCGGGAGCGCCATGCACGCCGGGGCTCCCCCGCCGGCACGTTCGAAGGAACTCAGCAGCGGGCCGAGCAGCTCCCAGCCGGCCAGGCGGCGCGGACGGGAGGTGCTCTGCGGAACGGCGGAGAAGTCGGGGGCGAGAAAGGGGTTCGCCAGTTGCCGGGAGATCACCGGCTGCGGCACGATCCGCCGCTCCGAGCCGGCGGAAGCTGTAGCGGTCTCCGTAGGCGCGAGCTCTTCGCGCGCCGACTCGATGCCGAAGTCCCGCAGCATCTCCCGCCTGAGCGACCGGGCCGCCTCGGAGACGCCGGAGCCCTCGGCGAGCAGCGCCAATAGCCCAGCGTCCTGGACGGCGGTCGTCGCGAGGATGGTCGCGACGCCGTCCAGGCGCTTGAGCTGCCCGGCCCGATGACTGTCGCTTCCGGCCGCCGCCCGGACGCGGGCACGCTCGTCCCGCAGCAGCAGGGCGACGGCCTGGAACTTCGTGCGCACGGCAGGCGTCACGCGGCCGCGCCGGGCAGCCGCGTCGACCTCACGGACGGTTCGGGCGAGCACCGGGACGACATCGCCGTGGTGGTGGACGCGTCGCTGCTTCCGCGGGGCGGTACGGCGAGCGCCCGTCTGGCGCTGGCCTGGTCGAGCCACAGACTTCTCCTCTGGAATGCCGGGCCACGGTGGCCACGGCAGCATGCAGCACAGCCCGCGGCCGGGGCGAGAAACGTCCCGGGCAGCGGGCCTGGTGCTGTGAACGCCGAGCCGACTTGCGGATCTCCGACGATCGACGCAGGCAGGCCCGGCAGGCCATTTACACGAACCCTGAGCCGCCGGTGGGTGGGCTGGTGACCACGGCGCGGGAAAGTCGTCGTCGGACGACCGGCTCGGTTCTCGGCTACCGCTCATGTTAACGCGCGCGAGAGCGCATAATTCCCGGCCGCACTGTGGGTGAACGTCCTCTATTGCCGCATTGGGAGCGCACGCCAGGTCAGGCGGGATCTACCTAGCGGGCGGTCGGGCCGTTCGTTCGCAGCATCGACGGGCTCCCCCGCCCGACGGCGACCTCCAGACCAGTCACACCGCACCGAGTCGACGGTCGGCATCGGGCTGCGTCGATAGACTGCATCACGCTGAGTGATGGAGAAGGCCAGAGAGAACGCACGCCGAGCCGCCGTTCGGCGCGGCCGACTGGGCGTGACGGCGGCGCCCGTGATGGGCGCAGATCCGGGTGATCTGCGCTCGCTCACAGGCACGGCCATCCGCGCTCGGATCTAGCCGATGAGCGGAAGGCGGGTGAGCGGGCCAGCCTGGGTTCGGCCGGGGGTGCCATCGGTGTCCCAGGTCGGCCCGGCCGGCGGAAGCGGAGCCTTCCGGAGCCTGATGAGCGTCGCTAACTTCCGGCGCCGCGCCAGATCGGCGCCGTCAGGCAGGTAGGGCCTCCGTCGCCCTTGACGGAAATCTCCGAGCCGTCGTACCCGTGCACCTCGCAGCCGGCCGACTCCAGCGCGGCGCGGGTCCGCGGGTTGCCGTTCAGCATCACCACCCGCCGTGGCCCGATCGCCAGGATGTTGCACCCCATCGTCTGGTACTCGCCGGCGTCGACGGGCACCACCCGGACCCCCCGCTCGGCGAGCGTCTGCATCAGCGCGACCGGCGCCAGCGGCGGGTAGACGACGGCAAGGTCGCCGGCGACCGGTGAGATCAGCGACATCAGGTGCAGCACGTGCCCCGGCCCGCGGTCGTGCGGGAGGTCGACCGACTCCAGGCTGGCGCCCTCGGCCGCGAGGATCTGCGCCAGCTGGCGCAGGCCCTCGGCGTTGGTGCGGTAGCTGCGGCCAGCCAGCACGGTGCGCTCGTCCAGCCAGATGAAGTCGCCGCCGTCCGCCCGCGCGGCCCCGGCCAGCCGCCCCGCCACCGGAACGCCCGCGGCCGTCAGCGCGGCACCCAGCAGGGCCGGTTCCGCCGCGCGGGCCGGCTTGGCCATCTGGAACAGCACCGCGCCGGCGCCGGTCACCAGCCCGGGGTCCCGGACATAGGTGGCGTCGACCAGGCCGCCGGCGGCCGGGGCGACCTCGACCTCGCAGCCGAGATCGGACAGCAGCTGGCCGAACGCCTCGTGCTGGCGGGCCAGCAGGCCGGCGTCAGGAACCCGCCAGCCCGCCGCAGCGAAGTCGCCGGCCACAGACGGGCGGCGGACCAGGACGCGGCGCAGCGCAGCGGACATGGACCGCACCCCGAACCGCGGCCCGGCCGCCAGCGTTCCCCCGGCGACCCCGGCAGCGCCCCCAGCAGCCATTTGACTCCTACCTGCCGTTCACGACCTGCCCTCCACGCAAGCACTCTTTATCCCGGTTGTCATGCCTTCCGGCGGGGTCCGGGCTACCAGGAGCGCAGGTCCCAGCCTTTAGCGCCAGGCACCCGGCCGCGGATGCTCATGGTGTCGACGGGCCTGCACATCCGCGCCTGACGCCGATCGCAGAGCGCAGTCAGCACGCCAACGCGCCGTAGCCCGGTCGGCCGCTGGCGCTGGCTGCCGCCGGTACTGGCGTTCATGCCGGAGTGTTCACGGTTTGCCCGTCGTCCCGGGCCGTGGCTCAGACTGGTGCAGTAGCGCATGACGTAGTCCTCTGGCTTGCTGGAACAGCTCTGCGATCTGGTTCTATGGCAGCGGCCATAACCTGGCGGTAACGCTGTTACGCCGCTGTTACTGACGGCCGGGCATGCTGGGGGAACAGCCACACCCGCCCATGGGGATGGGCCTGAGGCGGGTGACTAAGAGCCATGAGGGTGCTGGTGGTCGAGGACCACGCCAAGCTCGCCCTGGCGATAGCGGCCGTGCTGCGCCGCGAGGGCATGGCCGCCGACATCGCATTCGACGGCAACGACGCGCTTGCCAAGACGGCCGTCAGCCGTTACGACGTGATCGTGCTGGACCGTGACCTGCCCGGCCGGCACGGCGACGACGTCTGCCAGACCCTGATCGCCGACGGGACTGACAGCCGGGTGCTGATGCTGACCGCGTCCGCCGCTATCGACGACCGGGTCGAGGGCCTCGGCCTGGGCGCCGACGACTACCTGCCCAAGCCGTTCAACATCGCGGAATTGATTGCCCGCATCCGCGCGCTGGCCCGGCGGTCCCGCCCGGCGCTGCCTCCTGTTCTGGTTCATGGTGACCTCTCCCTGGACTCCGGGCACCGGTTCGCCACCCGGGGCGGACGGCGACTTGAGCTCGGCCCGAAGGAGTTCGCGGTGCTGGAACGGCTGCTGGCCGCCCAGGGAGCAGTGGTATCGGCGGAGGACCTGCTGGAACAGGTCTGGGACGAAGCGGCTAACCCGTTCACCAACACCGTCAAGATGACGATCAGCAGGCTGCGCGCCAAGCTGGGCGACCCGCCGGTCATCACCACCGTGGCCCAGGCCGGCTACCGGATCTAAGGACCCCGATGCGCCCACACCTTCACCTACACCCCGCCCGCCTGATGGCCCGCCCCCGCCTGCCCCGCCGCAGCATCCGGCTGCGCCTGACCGCCCTGTACGGAGCGCTGTTCCTGGCCTCGGGCGCCGGGCTGCTGGCCATCACCATCACCAACGTCCTGGCCCGCGGCTGGCCCCCGCAAGGCATGACCTTCGGCATCGCCAGAGGCACCCCCCGGGCCCGCATCCACCAGATACAGGTCCAGGCAGCTGCCCAGGCGGCCCACCAGCACGCGGCCGCAGTGGACCAGCTGCTGACCGGGTCGGCGGTCGCGCTGGGCGTCATGGCCGTGGTGTCAGTCGCGCTGGGCTGGGTCGTCGCGGGCCGGGTGCTGCGCCCGCTGCGGGAGATGACCGCCGCCGCACAGCGGATCTCCGAGGACAACCTGGGCGAGCGGCTGGCCGTGCCCGGCCCCGGCGACGAACTGAAGGACCTCGGCGACACCATCGACGGCCTGCTGGGCCGGCTGCAGGCCGCGTTCGGCGCCCAGCGGAACTTCGTCGCCAACGCCTCGCACGAGCTGCGCACCCCGCTCACCCTGACCCACACCCTGCTGCAGACGGCGATTACCGACCCGCGCCCGACCCTGGCCAGCTACCGGACCACCTGCCAGGACGTGCTGGCAGCCGGCGACCAGCAGGAGCAGCTGATCGAGGCGCTGCTGACCCTGGCCCGCAGCCAGCGCGGCCTCGACCGGCGCGAGCCCCTCGACCTCGCGGTCATAGCCAGCCGCGTTCTGCACGAGCGCGAGCCGGAAGCCGCTCACCGCGGGCTGGCCATCAGCTCCTCGATCACCGACGCTCCCGTCCTCGGCGACGCCCGCCTCCTCGAGCGGCTGGCCGCCAACCTGATCGACAACTCGATCCGCTACAACGTCTCCGGCGGCCGGCTCGATCTCCAGGTAACCGCCAACGGCAGCGACCCCACGCTCAAGATCACCAACACCGGGCCCCTGATCCCGGCCGGCCAGGCCAGCCGGCTGCTCCAGCCCTTCCAGCGACTGTCCGCCACCCGGCCCGCCGGCGACGAAGGCCTCGGCCTCGGCCTGGCCATCGTCGCGGCCATCGCCAAGGCCCACAACGCCACCCTCACCATCAGTCCCGGCCCGCACGGAGGCCTCGACATCGCAATCAGCTTTCCCCCGGCCACCACCACGATCACCCCCAGAGATCAAAGAGCGCTCGCCGTAACATGACAAAGACCGCTCCGCCCTCGACGGCTGCGCGGCCGCAGGACGCGTCGGGAAGTCAGCGGCGCTCGCCGCCGGCGCCTGACGTGAGCTGCACAATCCGCACCGCGGCCGCGGGATCTCCAGACTGCCCCCAGATCCCGAAGATCCACCTAACGCCACGGAGCAACTGAACGAGGGCTTAACGGGCCATTTCCGCGACACCCTGCGCCACCGCACACGGTGCGCACAGCCGCACGTCCACGTCGCCGAGCTGCCGGGTCATGACAGCTCTGCCGTCACACACGCCCATGTCATCGGGGTGTGCCTCGTCGCACGGGCAGTGGCAGCGGCGCCAGTCCCCGGCAAGCGCAGAGCGCCCGGCGTCAATCGCCGCGCGGACAGCCGGATCGAGTTTGCCCAGCGCCTCAGCGGTGGCGGCCGTCACCCGCTCGGCCCACTCGCCCAGCGCGGCTGCGGCAGCCTCCCGGGCAGCGGCGAACTGCCGTACCGGGTCGTCTCCGTCACCGGCCATGGGCCCATCTTCTCACCCGGCGCCGGCTGTGGCCAGCGCTCCAGCGGCCCCGCCGACGTCATGCGAGCGAATGTGCTCCAGGCATCGTTGTGATCTTGAGCCGTGCCTAATGCCACGCGCATGCTTGACATGGCGGACCGACTCCCCGCCCGGGCTGACATCCCGGCGGTTTTGGAAGGTGACAAAGCTCACGCGCAGCCCAGTCGCGCGGGCTCTCCAGTAGTCTCGGTCGGCGTGACTACGCCACAACATTGGGCGGATATGTTCCTCGATCCTGGCTCCGACCCGCGCGAAGGCGGCCCGCGGCTGGGGGACGAGCGGACGACGCTGAACGAGTTTCTGCGCTGCCAGCGGCTGACGCTGCAGCTGAAGTGCGATGGGCTCGACGCAGGGCAACTGGCCCGCCGTGCCGTGGAACCGTCCACGATGTCACTGCTCGGCCTGGTCCGGCACATGGCCGAGGTGGAACGTGGCTGGTTCCGCCGCCGGTTCGCCGGGCTTGATATACCGAAGCGCTACCAGACCGAGGCCGACCCCGACGCCGACTTCAACGGGGCGGTCGCTGACCCGGCTGTGGTCGAGGAGGCGTGGGCGGCGTGGCGCGAGGAGATCGCCTTCGCTGAGCGGTTCACGCGCGACCACGACCTCGGCTTCGCCGGCCGCGACTCCGAGGGTGAGCCAATCTCGCTGCGCGAGCTGCTCGTGCACATGATCGAGGAGTACGCCCGCCATAACGGGCACGCCGACCTGCTCCGCGAGCGGATCGACGGGCGCGTCGGCCAGTAGCACGCCGCGAGACCCTGGCCTTCGGCTAGGCCCTGTATGACCGGCGGGTCGCGCTTAGCCTGAGCGTCGCCGGTCTCGCTCAGTGGACCTGGAGACCTACGAGCGGCCGCTGCCCGATGTAACCGTCGAACCGCCGTCCTGACGATTGCCCTGGGCATGCCCCGGGACTATGAAGTGCTCCGTCATCCGCCAGTGGCCCCCGTATGCCTCCTTCGGGATGGATGCGATTACCCGTGCCCCGCGGGACTCGACCAGTTTGCGGACCCGGCTTGCGGGTAGCGTGTGCATCCGCATCGGCGCCGGGTAGCTGTAGACCCTCCGCTGGATCAGGCCGATCAGGCGGTGCGGGGCGTAGGCATACACGATGCCGCGCGGAGTCCGCAGGTGAGCTTCCGGAACGAGGATCACTATGGCGCCGCCGGGTCGCGCAACGCGGACGAATTCCGCCAGATAGCCGCCAGCCAGGGCTGCCGGCATGTGCTGCAGTACCAGGCCTGAGTACACCAGGTCAAAGCAGCCGCTGGGGAAGACCCGCAGGTCGAGGCTGTCGTTCTGCACGAAACGGCATCGCGGATTGTCTGCGTGCAGCTTGCGCGCATGGCCCAGCATGGAGGGTGATATGTCGACACCGGTCACGGAGCCGAAGTGCACGGCCAGCGCGGCGGTCAGCCGCCCCACGCCGCAGCCGAAGTCGAGTGCGTCATCGCGGCGTACGCAAATTCCGAGTCGGCCGAGGTCGGCCATCGCATCGGCGATCTCGGCCCGCCCGCTTTCCAGGAACTCCTCGATATCCCAGCGGCCGCCTTGCTTGGCGCGGTCTACGCACACCGCCCAGAGCGGATCAGCCTGGCCCAGCCTGGTCCAGTCGCGGCGCAGTCCGGCAAGGCTGCGGCGGGCGTTCATGACTGGCGCTGACGAACTTCCCCGCCGCTATCCTGAGGCTGCCGCAAGATCGTGAGCAACTCCGGATTCACGGCGTGCCGTAGTTGTACAACTGATGACTCGGCGGGTTCACCGAGGCGCCGGACACCAGTGAGGCCACCCCGAACGCCGCCCCTACGGCGATCACGGCCCCTGCGATCATCGAAATCACGATGATTCCGAGACGTGTCACGACCATCCTCCTTGACCCAGATTCCTGGTCTGGACGACGTAGGTAACTGCGCCGGCAAGCGAGGGCACGTTCCCAGATTAGGACGTGATCTGACCATCGGGCCAGACCGATACTGAATAGTAACTTTCCGCTGACTTACGGACAAGGCATGGTTCGAGCCGGTGGCTGGCGACACCTGCGTCGGCGGGTCGCGCCACCCCGGCAGCTGGTAGAGGATCAGATCACCGGAAGCCAGCACCACCGATGCGCCAGGCACCCGCGCCTCGGCGGCGAGGCCCGGGCCGCGACGGCCGAGGAGCGTGCCAGCATCGAGGATCACGTACCGCACTCCCGCGGCGCGTAGAGCGGCGGTCAGAGGGCCGGCCGCCGATATGATCGGATTCAGGCGGCGCGCGGCGGCGTCCTCTGCGGCCACTGTCTGATGGCCGACCTGCAGCGCGTCGTTCCAGATCACCGTCCGGTGCAGCAATCGTGGCCACGGATCAAGCACCGCTCGCCGTCCGTTCCACGGAAAGCGGCGGTATGCGGCCCATGGCAGCAGCACGACCGCGCCGGGACGCGGGCTGCCATCGATTATCTGCCGTGCCCGCAGCCAGTCGGCGGGGTACTGCACTGACTGGAGCCTGCCCGCGGCGCCCCAGGCCAATCCCGGCAGGAGCACGACGGGCGCGAGTGCGGCCATAACGCCGAGCGCCGATGCGGCGCGGACGGCCGCTGCCCTCGATATCGCGCCGCCCCGTCCCGAGGCCGGCTCGGTATCGATCCGGGCTTTGAGTTCCCCCGTGACCCATGCCACGACGGCACCCAGGCCGATAGCCTCTGCAAGGGCAAGCGGGGCCAGGTACTGCTGGCCATCCCTGAGCACCGCAAAACCCGGCCAGATTGCGATCAGGTCGCGAAGCGCCGCGCGAGACGGCCCGGTCACCCCGATCGCGGCGACCGCGAGGCCCGCAATAGCAGCAATCCCGAGGCCCGGGCAGAGACGCTGCGACCGGGCAGTCAGCACATATCCGGCCACGGCAACAAGGACCACGAGGAGCCACGCTGCTGACGCGATACCGCCGTATCCCGCCGGAACTGTGTCGGCGTTCCAGATGCCGCCGAGCATAAGCAGGCTGCCCGTGCGGCCGAATGGCGTGTCCGCACGTGCCGCGAATGCGTTCACGCCGCTCGGGTCGGTGTGGACTCCGGCGAGCAGCGCGGGAACCAGCCAGGGCAGGCTGAGCATCACCAGTGCCGCCAGCACGGTAGCCAGTCGGCGGGCGCGTGCCTGGCGTCCGCCCGCCGACGCCGCTGGCACGGCGGCCAGGGCCGACACTCCCATCGCGGCGAACCCGCCGACGGCTGCTGGGATGAGCGCAGCGCACATGCGCCTCAGCCGGATCTGCCTGCCGCCGGTGCAGGCCACCCGGAGCACCCAGGGCAGCCCGGCGTAGCCGAGAAGCAGCGCCCACTGGCCAATGAGCAGCCGCTCCGCCACGAACGGGTTCCAGGCGTAGAACACGCCTGCTGCCATGGCGGCTGCGGCGGGGGGTCGGCTCCGGCCGGCCCGCTCGCAGCGGCCCGCAAGCAGCGCGCCGGCACCAGAGCAGGCCAGGACGAAGATCAAGATCAGAATAATCTTCTGCACGATGTCGGCCGGGATCGCCATGGCCAGGACGGCTGCCACTACATCGCTAGGCACGCCGCGCGGCGGCCCGCCGGTCAGCCCGAAGGTCGCGGCAGAGATCGCCGGGCTGGGCACGAACACCATGTCGTAGGCGAGTACAAAGCCCCTGCCAAGCGTCGGCCCGAGCGCGAACAGGGCAAGCCCGAGCCCAGCCAGGGCAGGCCAGGCCTCAGGGCGTGTGCCGATAGGGCGGAGGGCCACAGGCGCTCTTCGTCGACGGATCGCGTTGCGTCGCTGCAGGCGTCATGACGCGTCTCCGTGCGAGTCGCGCCTGACGTCGCGGCTGGCCCGGACGATGGCCTCGTCGGCAACCTGAGCGAAGCCGTCGACCGCGGCCGACCAGTGCAGCCGCAACGCCCTGCCGCGGGCCGCCCGGCCAAGATCCTCCCGGGTTCGCTGATCGATCGCGAGCGAGGCCCATGCGGAGGCGAACTCTCCCTCGTTCCTGACGAGCAGCCCGGTCTCGCCATTGATCACTGAGTCGCGCAGGCCGGGCACGCTGAACCCAATGGCCGGAGTGCCGCGGACCGCCGCCTCGGCGACGACGATCGCCCAGCCCTCGATCATGGCCGGATGCAGCAGCATCCATGCGGCGCAGAGCAGCCGGTGCTTCTCTTCCTCGGACACCTTTCCGGTGAAGGTGACGCCTGGCCCGGCGAGGGCCTCAAGACGATCGCGCTCCGGGCCGTCTCCGGCGATGAGCAATTGGCCTCCGACTACCGGCCGGACCCGCTCCCACAGTCGCAGCAATACCTCGAGCCGCTTGTAGTCGGCGAGCCTGCCGAGCGCCACGAACAACGGCTCCGGTGATCGCGGCGTCAGCGGGGGAGCTGGTTCCACGCCGTTGCATATCACTCGGATCCTTTCCCTGCTGACCCCGATTTCCTGCAGCGCAGCCGAGGTGGATGCGGACACCGTCAGGAACAGGTCCTCGCGGTGCACCCACGGCATGATGGTGCTTTCCGTGAAGCGCCCCGCCGTCGACAGCGGCGGCCGGAACCGCACGCCCCACAAGTCGGTATGGACATGGTTGACAAGGCAGACCACAGGACGCCGGCACCACAGCGGCGCGAGATAGGGCATCCCGTTGCAGACCTCGACCAGGAGGTCGCAGTCGCGAAGGCGGCGAAGGTAGGCGAGCGGCGCCCGCAGGAACTGGGTGTAGGTGCCGCCGTTTCGTATTACCTGGTAGCGGCGCTCACCCACCGGCCCGCCGCAGAGCAAGGTGACGCGGTTGCCGCGTGCCGCAATTCCCGCGGCGAGCCGGTCCACCAGGATCTCCGAGCCGCCCGCGCTCGGGTTGGCGAGATCACGCCACGCGACAAACAGAACGTGGCGGCCATTGCCGCTCGCTCCGCGCAGCTCAGCAGCACAGCCGACCGCGGCACTGGGCTCGAGCGTCCGCGCTGCGAGCGGCCGCCGCAGTCCGGGAGTGGTATCGACCCTCTCCGCGGATCCGGTGAGGGACGCGATATCTGCTGGCAGGACAGGTGATTCGTGATTCATTTTCACGACCTCGCCATGTCACAACGGTTCTCTCAGAGATCTGGGAACCTGCTTCTTTCAACAGAGGCCCAACTATCTGCGACAGACCGTAGGTTATTCTGACACGGACACCCTACTGGTGGGTAGCATGCGTGGCTGCCGTTTCGTTGTGAGCGGCCCTGTCCGCGGCCGGCGCGCTGAATCCGAGGGAGCCAGGGGCATGTTCAGGTCTGCCCGACTGTTCCGCCTGTTCCTGGCTGAGCAGACCGATCCGGACCGCTTTTACACAGCCCTGGCGGAGGACGCGGTCAGTCAGGTGGCCGACTACTGCGAGCTGGCCGGGAGCACTGTGCTAGATGTGGGTGGCGGCCCCGGTTACTTCACCAGGGCGTTCCGTGCCCGGGGCGCTAGCTGCTATCTGTTCGAACTCGAGCCCGCTGAGATGCACAGCCGTGGCGAAGCCCTCCCGGGGGCCGTCGTCGCGGACGGCTACTGGCTTCCCGTCCGCGACGGCGGCGCTGACATCTGCCTTTCCTCAAACGTCCTCGAGCACGTGCGCGACCCCAACGGGCTGATCGACGAGATGGTTCGCACCACCCGGCCGGGCGGTCTGATCTACGTGTCGTTCACGAACTGGTACTCGCCGTGGGGCGGCCACGAAATGTCGCCCTGGCACTACCTGGGCCCGGGCTTCGCGGAGCGCCGCTACGTCAGGCGGCACAAGCGTCTGCCCAAGCACAGATTCGGAACAAGCTTGTTCCCGCTGCATGTTGGTGCGGCCCTGCGGATTGTCCGCTCTCGCGGCGATATCGAGATGGTCGACGCACGGCCTCGCTATTACCCGCGCTGGTGCCGCGTCCTGCTGCTGATCCCAGGCCTTCGCGAGATCGCGACGTGGAATCTGCTGCTGATCTTGCGGCGGAAATGATGACAGGTTTCGGCACTCGGCTGCTGCACTTCGACCGAGTCGCCCGCGGCAGGCAGGATGCGGACGACGTTGCCGCCCCGCCTCTAGGTGCGGCGGGCCGCGGGGGCTGGAACGCTCGCCTCCGCCAGTACCCGGTGACGAGCGGCCGCTGGTTCCTGCTTATCTGGCTGCTGGCGCTGATCATCCTTGCTGCGAACGATCCCGGCCGGATGTTCTTCGATACCAAGCTCGGCGTCGACATCCACGCGGCCGGGTTCTATGCGCGCCTCTGGCATCTCTGGAATCCGCTGGAGTGGTTCGGGACCCTGCAAAACCAGTACATCGGCTATGCGTTCCCGATGGGGCCCTTCTATCTGGTCGGCCAGCTGCTGCACGTGCCCAACTGGATCACTGAGCGGATCTGGCTGTCACTGCTGGTTGCCGTCGGCTATTCGGGACTGGTACGGCTCGCTGCGGCGCTGAGGATTGGTTCGGAACGGTCCCGGCTGCTGGCAGGTCTCGTGTTCGCGCTCTGGCCTTCGTTCACGATCATCATCGGTTCTACGTCGGCCGCGGTCCTGCCCGGAGTTCTCGCGCCGTGGGCGGTGCTGCCCCTGGTGTCCGTATCACGGCGCGGCTCCGTTACCGGGGCGGCCGCACGTTCCGGTGTCGCGGTCCTGTGCATGGGCGGCGTGAACGCTGTGGCTACGCTCGACGCGCTAGTCCTGCCCGCGCTGTTCATTCTGACGCACACGCGCGGGCGGCGCCGCGCCGCGCTTGCCTCAAGCTGGGCGCTTGCCGTGGCGCTTGCCACCTCGTGGTGGACTGTGCCGCTGTTGCTGCAGGGCCGTTACTCGTTCGACTTCCTGCCCTATATCGAGCAGGCCACGACCACGACGGGAACGATGTCCGCGGCCGCCTTCCTCAGAGGCGCAGGCAACTGGACCGCGTACCTCAACTTTGGTGCGCCGTGGATCACCGCGGGCTGGGCGATGATCGCCGCGCCCGCTGCCATCCTCGCCAGTGCGGCCGTCGCCGCTGGCGGTCTAGCCGGAGTCGCCCGCCGCGACATGCCAGAGGCGTGGTGGCTGCGCCTGTCGATGGGGGTAGCGGCACTCGTGGCGCTGGCCGGCTACGGGGGGCCGCTGGGCGGGCCGCTGCACTTGCAGGTCGACCGCCTGCTCGACGGGGCACTGGCTCCGTTCCGCAACGTCTACAAGCTTGAGCAGGTGCTCGCCACGGTCCTGGCGCTCGGCCTCGCGCATGCGCTGGCGCGCTACTGGCCGCGCGCCGGTGCGCTGCCTGGCTGGTCCGGCCGCCTGCGCAGAGATTCGGCGACGGTCCCCGTGGCCGCCGTTGTGCTGGCCGGGCTCGCCCTCCCCTACCTGTCCGGGCAGGTCCTGAATCCCGGCTCGTTCGCCCGGGTGCCCGGGTACTGGTATCAGGTAGCGGATTATCTCGCGTCCCGCTCGCCGCTGGAACCCGCGCTTGTCGTTCCCGCGGCCTCGCACGGAACCTACATCTGGGGCGACCCGATCGACGACCCGCTCGAGCCGCTGGCGCGTTCGCCCTGGGTCGAGCGCGGCCTGGTGCCCTATGGCGGCGCAGGGTCGCAGATCTTCCTGCAGACCGCGGAGAGCGCGATTGAATCCGGTGAGCAGGTGGCGGGCCTTGCCGCTTACCTGGAGCGGGCAGGTGTCCGCTTCGTCGTGGTCCGCAATGACCTCAACCCGCGCATGGTCGGATACACGCCGCCGTCGCTCGTGCACGAGACGCTGCAGCTTTCAGGCTTCCGCAGGGTCGCCGCGTTCGGGCCGCGCGTCACCGGAGCGCAGACTGACCCGGGGGCCCCGCCGCCGGTCCAGCACGTCCTGCCGGCCTACCCTGCGGTCGAGGTGTACGCGCCGGCGAGCGCCAGTCAGCAGCCGGCCGGTCCGGCGACGGTGCTGCCGGTCAGCCAGACTGTGCTGGCTGACGGCGGCCCCGGCTCACTCCTGCAGCTCGCCGGGCAGAACATCATCGGCGCACGGCCCGTCGTGATGGCAGGCGACCGGCTTGTCGCCCGGCCGTCCCTGTGGGCCGTCACTGACGGGCTGCGGCGCGCAGACAACGCGTTCGGGCTGATCACCTCCGCCGTGTCGTACACCTACACGGCGACGGGAACCAACCCGGTGGACGACCCGCTCGGCGGCGCCGGGGGACCGCCGCGGCAAATTCTCCCGGCGTCGGCGCTCGGCCGCCAGACCGTCGCGGTGCTGTCAGGCGCGGCCCAGGTGACGGCGTCATCGGCCGGGTCCTGGCTGGGCGAAACCACTCAGTACGATCCCGTCAATGCGTTCGACGGCAACCCAGCGACTTCCTGGGCAGAGGGCGTCCCTGACAGCCCTGTGGGCCAGTGGATCCGGATCAAGTTCGATCACCCGATGAGCCTGCCCCGCAGCGCCGCGATACGGCTGCTCGACGATGGCTCAGCCCGCTGGATGGCGGACCACCTGGAGGTGAGCACGGCGGCTGGCAAGGTCTCGACCACCGTGCGGTCCACCAACGCCACTCAGCAGCTGCGCGTCCCGCCAGGGTCCACCGGGTGGCTGCGGATCACCATCACCGGGGTCCGCGCTGGCACGCCCGGCGGTCCTGGGGCCGGCATCAGGGACGTGCTGATACCCGGCGTACGCGTGACCAGCTTCCTGCAGCCCGCCGAGGATGCGGCGGGCCGGCTCGCGCCGTCGCTCGCGTTCTCCTTCCAGCAGCAGATACCTTCTCCAGCCACCCTGGCCAACGCAGCTGCCTACCCGCCACTCGCCCGGACGTTCGTCACGCCCGGCCCGCAGATGCTTCGGATGACAGCCACGGCGATAGCCCTGCCAGGCAATGCTCTCGATGCCCTGCTCGGCCGGCTTGCGCCGGCTTCCAGGCGCGCAATCCAGGTGAGTGCGAGTTCTACCCTCGGCTCGCTGCCAGGCCTGGCGGCGGCCAACCTGCTGCGCGGCACGAAGGCGATGTCCTGGATTGCCGGCTCCCCGAATCCGGTCATCCGCTTGAGCTGGCATGGCGATCGCCGCATCGGCGAGATGATCCTCGCATCCGCATCCGGGTTCGCCTCGGCGCCAGCAAGCGTGAAGATCACCAGCCCTGACGGAACCCGTACCGGCAAGGTCGGCTTCGGCGGGGTCGTCGACTTCGCGCCGCTGACCACCAACCGCGTCGACATCAGCTTCCCCACCGTGCACGCTGCTGTGACGGCCAGTTCCGTCTCCGGCCAGCTCGAGCGGCTCCCTGTCGGCCTGTCCAGGCTGTCTATTCCAGGTCTCGCCGGCCTGCACCCCGAGTTGCCGGTCCCCGCGGCAAGGTTCAGCCTGGCCTGCGGCAAGGGGCCAGTTCTCAGCGTTGATGGGCGCCAGTACCTGACGGCCGTCAGCGGAACTGTGGACGACCTGATCCACTTCCTTCCGGTCGGAATAAGGCTGTGCGCCCCCGCCGCCGTGCTCCGCCTGGGCCCGGGGCGGCACTGGCTTACCACGGCCGTTCCTGGACCATTCATGATCACCAACATTGGTCTCACCGGCGGCGGGGCGTCGGGCACGGGCAGTGCTCTCGTCACGCCCGGTCGCTCCGCAGCCACCCGCGCCCAGCCTCGAGCACTGAAGGTGCTCAGCTGGCAGCCCGATCACCGCAGTCTGCGGATCGGCCCCGGTCCGGCGTCGTACCTCGAGGTGCATCAGAACGCGAACCCCGGATGGGTGGCCACGCTGGGCGGCCGGCCGCTGACTGGCGTCCAGCTTGGCGGTTGGCAGCAAGGCTTCGTGGTGCCATCCGGCAGTGGCGGCATCGTCACGCTGACGTTTGCCCCGGCGATCTTTTACCACGTCTGGATAATCCTGTCGGCGCTCGGTGTCGTCGCGCTGCTAGCTGTTGCCATCCGCACGGGTCGATCACTGCCGTCCGGGCCAGAAGCGGCCCCGTCTCGCAGGCGGTACCCCGGCATCTCACCTGCCATGCTGGCTGGCGCCAGGGCCTGGGCCGGCCCGGGGACGCTCGGGGTGCTGATTCTGGTCGTCGGCGGGCCGGTGGCGCTCGCCGTGCCCATCCTGGCTGGGCTCGGCTGGCGGTGGCCGCGCTCGCTCCCGCTGCTCGCCTGCGCCGGCATGCTGGCAGCTGGCGTTCTCACCGCGCTGGCGGTCAACCCGGCCGCCACCGGATCGGGCGCCTTCGGCGCGCCCGCCCAGGCCTGTGCGCTGATCGCGCTTGCCGCCGCACTCACGCCCCGGCTGGGACTTGGCCGCGGCTGGCGTGGCGATGGAGGCAGTCATGACTCTCGATGACGCGCTGCTGCGGATCCTCGCCTGCCCGATCGACAAACGTGAGCTGCTGTACTTCGCTGATGAGGCGGTGCTTTACAACCCGCGCCTGCGCCGTGCTTACCGGATCGAGAACGGCATTCCAGTACTGTTGGCCGGACGGGCTGAGCCGATCGACGAGCAGGAACACGAGCGGCTGGCAATGCGGGCGACCTGCGGCGATGCCGTCGTCACTCTCGGCGGGCAGGCCACGTAAGCCCGCGGTCACCCGGCTGCAGGGACAGCTGGGATCGGCGGTCCGGAAAGGTCCGGCAGCAGCACGCCAACCTCGATATTGCCGACGCACAGCGTCCTTCTGCTGCCCGGGGTCGCCACGATGATCTCGTTCCCGCTGCCCTGCACCCCGAGGTACGCGGTGCTCAGGCCCTGTTTCAGGGCAAGCGGCGCCCAGCGGCCGCCAAAGTACACGTAAACCTGCTGGGCCGTCGACGAGGCGTATGACATACGCAGGGTCCACCGGCCATTGGCGATCCTGGCGACCGCCCGCAGCATCACCGGGATGTTCTCGCCCTTGACCGGCCAGCAGCCCCGGCCGGCCGGCACCGGCTTGCTCGCTACCCCGACCGCGGCCGCCGGCCACAGCCTCCCATCCGCCCCGAGCACCTTGAGATCGGCGATCGTGCCCGCCGGCTGGCGAGTCCATCGGACCCGCCCGGGCGCTATCTTTCCGATGACCTCGTTGTCGTAGCCGTACGGGCCCAGCAAAATCGCAGCCATCAGGTCCGAGGATGCCAGCTGGTTAACGACCACCGTGCCGCGCGGCACGGCCGCGAGCGCCTGCCGTGCGTTCGCGATAAAGGCACGGCCGGGCTGGGTCGTGGTGGCGGTCACGTACGCCTGAACCGACCAGACCGATCCGAAAAGAAACGCGCCGAGGGCCAGCCCGGTAGCGACCGGCGCCACCTGCCCGGTGGCCGCGGGCGCCGGGGGCGCCCGGCGGCGTTCCGGCTGGCCGGCTATCGGCCAGAACGCCAGGCCCAGGCAGACGGCCAGAATAGGGACAGCATCGGCAACATAATGCGTGTCCAGCCCGAGGAACGCCTGGAACGCGCCGTTGCTGAGCGTTCCGCGGCCAAGGATGACGGGCAGCATGTCAGCCAGCGCGAGCCACGCCGCCAGGATCGCCCAGGCCCGCCACGCGTACATGCGGCGCCATATGCTCACCAGCACCACAGCCGCAGCCGCAAGCAGGGACAGCCATGTCAGCACTGTGGGCGGCGTCGCGAACGCCTCGACCTTGGTTGGGTTCGGGAACCACTGCCACGGACCCCCCCAGGCACCGGGCACGAACGTGTCCTTGAACAGTCCCGTGATGAACCCCGTTACGCCCTGCGGGGCGCCCCGCTTGCCGGGCGTAGCGCCGGGGGCACTCAGCGCTACGGCAAGCACGGAGGCGTATCCGGCAAGCACCGCCGCGTAGGGCAGCCATGCCTTCCAGTACCTGATGGCGGCCAGGCGCGCGGCCCTGATCCAGCGGCCTTCGACAAAGAACGCAGAGGTCAGGGCAAAGAGCAGGAACGGCAGGACGATGCCCTTCTCGAAGAAGAGCATCCCTATCAGCAGCCAGGCGCTTGCGATGATGAGGTGTTTCGGCCGCCGGCCGCGCAGGTAGCGGACGTGCGCGTCAACCGCCATGAACGTGGCAAGCTGCATCGGCAGTGACTCGATGGCCGATGACCACCAGACCAGCGCGGGGACCGTCAGCGGGCTGATCAGGTAGACGACCAGCGGGATCAGGATCGCCGGACGGTTCCCGAACAGCGTGCGCAGCAGGCGCAGCAGAGCTAGGCAGGCCCCGGCCAGGATCACCAGCAGGACGACGGAGACAAGCGTCCAGTTGTAGAGGGAGATCCTGGCCACAAACCAGGAGACAGCGAACGGGCCCGGATCCAGATGGCCGCCCTCTACCTTCATCAGGTACTGCCAGCTGAGGCCATGCTCGAGAGCGCGGTCAAAATAAACGAAATCGTCCTGCCAGAAGAAGAAGTGGCTCGCCGTGGCGGCCTTCCACGCCAGCTGGGCAGTGATCAGCCCGATTGCGGCCAGAGTGACGCCGTGCTTGCGCACGACCCGGGTGGCGATCTCCCCCCACGGGATGGCGTCCTCGTCCGGCCCGCTGACCGGCAAGGCCGACCGGTGCGGCTCAATGGCCACGGCGCGTTAGCCCCTTTCACGTGGTCTCCGGGCGAGTTGCCCGCGCGGGGCCGGCACACACGCCCAGGGGAGTTCGCGCAGCGCGCGTAGGCGAGCCTAACCCGGGTTACTCTGGCGTAACAAGAGGTATGCCCCGTTTCGGTACAAGCAGCCCAGCAGCCCAGCAGCGCGGCCCCGGCACCGGTCCTGCGATAGCCAAATAGACCGTTATGTTTATGTGTCCCGACGACGGGTATCGCGTGATGCTACTCGCCAGTAAGATCCGAACCTGGACGAATATAGCCGTACGCCGCTAGCTGACGATCTTCGTGGAGGATCGATGCGCCGTGTCGTCGGGCTGACGCTCACCGGGCTGGGAGCCTTCTTCGTCGCGTCAGCGCTGCTGCTACGTTTCTACCTGCCCGGCCAGGTCCTTAAGTTTCCGCTGAATGAATACATCGTGTATACCCTCACCGGGAACGACCTCAGCTACTTCAGCCTGGCGCAGGTGAAGGAGCTTTCGGGTGTGTCCATGCGCGCCACCACAACGGTCAAGGGTGTCGTCGACGCGGGCTCATCGTCAACGGCCGTATGGGACGAATTCACCGCCCTAGAGGACGTCACCAACCACCAGCCGGTCGAGTACACGTTCCAGCGGTCCGCATTTGACCGGCGAACCGGGGTGGTTGTCAACTGCTGCGGCGCCGCTATCGGCTCGAACAAGAAGGTCCGCCAGTCCGGCCAGGGATTCGTGTGGCCGATCGGCACGCAGCAGAAGACCTACCAGGTGTTCGACCCCGTCCTGCTGAAGGCAATGCCGTTCCGGTATGCCGGCACGGGGACGATTGCTGGCATGACTGCCTACAAGTTCGTGGAGCAGGTCTCCAACCAGCGGTTCAGCCAGCAGACACTGCCGCGCTCGCTGGCCGGGCTCAAGGGCCAGGGCTCGGTGACCCTGCCCGAGTACTACACGGCGACGAACACGTACTGGGTCGACCCGGTCACTGGCACAGTGCTCGCCGTGACCAAGAACAGCAGGGCTGCGCTGAAGGACAGCACCGGCGCTACCCGGCTGGTCGTTCTGCAGGGACAGGTCACGACGACGCCACAGAGCAACAAGGGCGCCGTCAACGTCGCCAGCTCGGGCCAGACGAAGATCAATCTCGTTCAGGACATCGGCCCGCTGGTCTTCGTGCTCATCGGCGTAGGTCTGGTCGTGCTAGGGATCATCCTCATCGCGCGCCCGCGCGGCAAGGAGGAACCGGCCTACGACAAAGATCCGGTCGGTTCGGCGGCTTGACCTTGCGGCGACCGTAGCGGTTCGGTGCTCCCAGGTTCGGTGCCCGGGCGGCGCGCCCAGCGGCCGATCGCGAGGCCGACGGCGCCCCAGATGAGGTCGGAAGTCGTCATCACCACCCGCGAGATCAGGGCGATCACGAGCGCCGCGCCGCGGGGCATGACCGGCGCCAGCGCCGCCACCAGGGCAAGCTCCCGCGGCCCGATCCCGCCGGGAAACACGACGATCAAGATGCCCGCCGACCAGGCGATTGCGTAGGCGCCGAACGCGAGCAGCAGGACGTGTGCCCCGCGCCCCGTTATGTCCCTGACCAGCACCCAGGCTTGCAGGCCCCACAGCAGCCAGCCCAGCGCAGTCCAGGCCAGCGCCCTGGCCACCCCGCGCACGCTCGGCCGCCGTTCCAGCGGCTGCCACCTGACGAGCGTAAGGGCGCGATCGAGGAGCCGCCCGAGCACCGGCGGGCACAGGCCGATCAGGATCGGCGGGGCAATAGCCAGCGCCCACCAATACTGCCGTGCGGCGCCTGCAGAGGCGAGCGGAAGCGCGACCGCAGCCGTCAGCAGCCCGACTCCGAGCACCAGCGCCAGGGCGATGACGACCGCGGTCGCACCGCGGCGGCGCGGCACGTGGTAGTCGTGTCCGAGTTCCACCTGGGCGGCGAAGGCCCACACGGCGCCGGGCACGTACTTGGCGAGCTGGGCGACGAACATGATCCGGCAGGCGGCCGGCGCCGCCAGCCGGGTGCCGAGATCGGCGAGCACCTCGCGCCAGGCCAGCATCATGCAGCCCGCCCCGGCGACTGCGGCCAGCGCCGCCCCGGATATCGAGTACCAGTGCGGCCGCCCAAGCGCCGGGTGGACTTGCGGCCAGTCAACGGCCAGGCCATAGCCGCAGAACACCAGAACCACGGCGAGGAGGCCGGCTCGCACCCAGGGGCTCGCGCGCAGGCGGTTCAGCACACCGTAAAGCGCCTGCACGCCGCGAGCGGTCACCATGGGAAGCCCGCGACCATGATGTGTCCTTCAGCTCCGGCGGCGGGGTTGTACTGGGGTGTAGCCGCCGGGTCGTAGTAAGACACCAGCAGTCTGCTGCTGGTGCTGAGCTCGGGATGGCCGAAGATCGCGCGGCACAAGCTGTCACTCTCGATGGCGCACGGGACCTTCCCCGAGGTCAGCTCCGACCAGGCGCCGGCCGGCCCGGATGCCTGATAGACGATGAAGTCCCCGACGCCGTCGGTCTGCTCGATGAGCACAAGGCCGTGGCCGAGCGCGGAGAAGTTCTCCACGTTCACGGCCAGCGGCGTCGCGGCGGGAATGACCGACGCGGCGGAGGATGCCGACGTCGTCCAGCTGGACGAGCTGACGTACCACCGAAAGTCGCTGGCGTCTTGCCAGGACGCCGGGGTGGTGCCGACCCGGGCTAAATACACGGCGTTGCCGCCGCTGCCCGCGGTGCAGGCGAGGCCGACGTGGTTGTGCTGCGGGCAGTAGCTGGCGAAGAGGAAGAGATGGGAGCCGGAGAAGACCGGCGAGCCGAGCAGCAGCTGCGGGCCGAGCGGCTGTCCCCCCGAGGAGGCAAAGACTGTCACCTGGCTGTCCAGGGTATTGCTGGCAGGGTTGTATGCCGCCAGGCCGAAGCCCTCGCCGGTAAGCTGGTTGCTGCTGGGCTTAATCGGGACGCAATAGTTGTCGTAGCTGATCAGCACGTCAGAGGTGTTGGCGGCGTCCTGGGTCACTCCCGAGATCCACGATGCCGGGTAGGCGCCATTGGCGGGGTCGCACGGCAGGCCGCCCGACGTGACCAGCCCGGACGGCGCGGGCAGGAACTGCGCCGGGCCATCGTGATTGGGCATCGCGGGCATTCCGGTGCCTGGGGTGGCAAGCTCGCTGAGATCACTGGGCATCTCCCCCGGCGCGGACGGGCCCTCGGCGCCCGTCGAGCCGTTGATCTGCGCGAGCCATCTCCATTGCAGCTGCGAGTTGGCGCCGTTCACGGCAGTGTCGCAGAACAGCCACAGGCTGGCGCTCGGGTCAGACGGCAGCGGCTGGCTGTAACCACAGTCACGGGCGAGATTCGCCGCCCAGTAACTCTCATAGTCCGACAGCACCTGAGCAGGCGGCGGGCTGTCCACCAGCGTCGAAGCCGCGGACGCGCACAGCACCGCCGCCATGAAGATCACTAAGGCGAGGCGGCGGGTCATCGGGCGGCAACCATGACGAACCTCGACATCATTCGGCCATCTGATATCAAATGGTAGTCCGGCTTGCGCCGGCACCGGGTGGGCTCCAGGCCACACCACCGCCTTGCCAGCTGGCACCGGACGTTCGATGATCTGGCTCGGGCACGACGTTGAGCGCGGCTACCGAAACCGTGTTCCGCTTGGGCCGTACCTGGAGTCGGCCTCGCCGATTTGGTCCGATGCGGCGTGGCGGTCGTCCTTGCTGCGTACGTGCCGGTAGAGCGACATTGCAACCCCAACAGCCCCTACCTCACGTCGCAATCGCCTTACGTCCGGTGGCAGCAGAACGGGCACCCGCTGGACGTGCTCGGGAACAAGCGATGATCTTCTGCGGGATCGGTGGCATGCTGCGGCGCTGGTCTTTGGTGGGCGGGACCAGCACAGCGGTGCCCCTGCTGACCTGGGTGACGTGACGTAGCCACCGGGTGATCATCTCCATGGCCTCCGCACCCAGAGGCGCTGGCGGTGCCAGGTCGCGGCCGTGAAGGGTGCGGGCGGCTCCGGCTAACAACAAGGTGACCGGATCCCGCGCGAAGGGCGTGACCATTGACCGTGACCGCCGGACTCGCTGGCCATTCGGAGACCGATGCCACGGTGATCGAGCAGTCGCTGGCCGAGCCGGAGCGGTTCGCGGCGATCTTCGAGCGCTACTTCAGCCAGATCCGCCAATACCTGGCCCGCCGGGTCGGCACGAAGATCGCCGACGACCTCGCAGCGGAGGTGTTCGTCGTCGCGTTCGCCCAGCGCCAGCGCTATGACCTGGCCCGGGACTGCGCCCGGCCGTGGCTGTATGGCATCGCAACCAACCTGGCCGGCGCGCACCGGCGCCGGGAGCAGCGCCGCTACCGTGCGCTCGCCCGGCTGGACGCCCGCCTGGTATCACCCAGCGATGAGGACGTGATAGCCGACCGGGTCAGCGCGTCGGCAGCCGGGCCGGCCCTGGCCGGCGCGCTCGCCGCGCTGGATCGCGGCGACCGGGACGTGCTGCTCCTGGTGGCCCTGGCCGATCTCAGCTACGCCGAGGTCGCAGAGTCGCTCGGCATTCCCTACGGCACGGTGTGCTCACGGCTGAACCGTGCGCGCCGGCGGCTGCGCGAGTCGCTCGGCGGCGCCAGACAGGCCCGCGACCGGTAGGAGTGACCCAATGAACGAGCCGAACCAAACCCGAAGGAGCCCTGCGATGGACGAGGTGACCGCGATCCGGCAACTGCTGGCAAAACCGCCGCCGCCCGCGCCGGAAGTCGTTGCTGCGGCCCGGGCGCGCCTGGAGCGCGCCGCCCGGGGCACGGGAACCCCCAGGTGGTACGCTCCTCGCCGCCCGTGGCGGCTCGCGGCGGCGGCTGGCGCGGCGGCAGCAGTGATGGCCGGGCTGATCACCGCGCAGGTGATCGCTTCTGGCGGAGCGCGCCCGGCCGGCGCGCTCACCGTCCGGGAACTCGCCTACCGGGCCGCGGCCGCCGCCGCCCGGCAGCCAGCCGTCCGCCCCGGCCAGTGGGTGTTCTGGCGGGAGAAGACGGGCGGTCCCGGCTGCGGGACCGACTGTGGCACCTTCCACGTCTGGACCACCGCCGACTCCCAGAAGGCGGCGTGGGTCTACCGGGGCAGGATCGTCAGCCTCGGTCACGGGCCCTTCGTGGGCCAGCCACTGCCGTCGATCGTCCCGCAAGACCGCGGCGGTGGCTGGGCGGTCGGGGGAGAGACCGGGAAGATCCCGGTCAGCTACGCCGATCTCAGCTCGCTGCCGCGCGATCCCGCGGCCCTCGGCCGCTACCTCGGCCAGCTGAGCCTTCCGCACCGGCGCGGGTGGGGTCCCCCGGCCGCCCGGGAGTTCACCATCATCGACATGATTCTCACCAGCTACGTGATGCCCCCGCGTCTGACCGCCGAGCTTTACCGGGCGCTCGGCGACATACCCGGCGTGACGGTCAACGACCGCGCCGTGGATGTCGCGGGCAGGCACGGCGTCGGCTTCATCAGCCCGGCCCTGCCCGGCGGGGGGAACATGGAGATCATCCTCAACCCGCGCACCTACCGCCTGATGGGCGACGATCTTCTCTGGGGTCCCCGCCACCGGCTGCTCAACGGGACCGCCATCCTGCAAAAGGCACTGGTCTCCGGCCCGGGAGTATGGCCGTAGCACACCGGCGGGCGCGGACGTGACGACGGGCGAAGCCGCGCCCGCCGTCACCCAGGGCAGCGGGGTCTTCTCGACTGGCACGCCGCCGACGTGGACATTCATGTGGCCTTGCCGTCCTTCGGGGGGTCGGTGGGCCGCGGTCGGGGGTCGGCCGGGTCGAGGTCGTCTTTGTCGGGATCGCTCCACCACTGGGACGGCTTGGCGTCGCCGTATTCGTCGTGCCATTTCCACCACGCGTACGGTGGAGTTTGAGGGTAGCCCTCGGGCGAGTCCTCCCAGTCCTCCTGGCGTCCGAGCGCGGTCAGGTCGAGGTAGCTCCAGGTGCTCCCCATTGCTTCATCGCCGCGGTTGTTGATGAAGTAGGTGCGGAACACGCTGTCGCCGTCGCGGATGAACGCGTTCGTGCCGTGCCATTCGTCCACGCCGAAGTCGGTGTCGAAGCCGTCGGTCATGGTGTACCAGGGCATCTTCCAGCCCATCCGCGCCTTCACGCGCTCGATGTCTGGCTGCGGCCCGCGCGAGGCGAAGGCGAGAGTGGTGCCGCGGGCGTTCAGATGGGCGACGTGGGCGACCTGGTCGGCTACCAGGGAGCAGCCGGGGCAGGCATGGTCGGGCCAGCCGAACACGCCGGGTTCGAAGAAGGCGCGGTAGACGATCAGCTGACCGCGGCCCTCGAACAGGTCGAGCAGGCTCGCTTTGCCGTTGGGCCCGTCGAAGTCGTACTCCTTCTCCACGGCCAGCCACGGCATCCGCCGACGCTCGGCGGCCAACGCGTCACGGGCGCGGGTCAAGTCCTTCTCCTTCAGGAGCAGTTGCTGGCGCGCAGCCTCCCACTCCTGCGGTGACACGATCGGGGGTGTCTTCATTGCGAGATGTCCACCTTTCGGTTCAGGTCCAAGCTCGTGCGCTAGGTCAGGGGTGTGAGCTCGGCGCCGCTCAGCAGGACTCCGCAGAGGCCGTAAAGCCCCTCTTCGGCGACGGCCTCCGGGTCACGCGCGGGCATCGAGGTATTCGACGAGCTCACCCAGCTCGCTCTGCCACCCCTCGACGTTGCCGCCGTACGCGCCGGAGTAAAGGTCGTCGGGCAGTTGCGCGAAGCCGGATTCGACCACGGTGAGCCGGGTCCCTTCGGCCACCGGCTCAAGGGCGAACTCGACATAGGTACGGCGCGGATCGTCGGCCGGCAGGCCACTGATGCCCCAGGTGTAGCCGAACATGTGCGGCGGCTCGAGGCGCTCGATGCGCAGGTCGGCGCTGTGGCCACCCTCAAAGGTCAGCTGGGCGAGGCCGCCGACGCGCAGGTCGACGGTCGCCTTGTGGCCGAACCACGTGCCCAATCCCTCAGCCGTCGTGATCGCTTCCCACACCTTCGCCGGCGGGTGGGCGACGCTGATGCTGCGCTCGATCCGATCGGGAAAGCCCATGACACACCTCCATTTATGGCAACCAGATGGTTGCCATGACTCTATGGCAACCAGATGGTTGCGTCAAGTCCGTCAGCGTGAGTGGGCCGGCGGCCCGACGCCGCCAGGAACCGGTCGCGGAACGTGTCCATCTTCCACACCGGGCCCCAGCCGCGTCCGGGCGCGCGAGATACCGGGTCAGCCCGGCCGGGTAACGTCGCCAAACGATATCGGCACGACGCTCACGGGATGGCTGCACGCCGCCTACATGAACGCAGGCTGACCGCGACGCCCAAACCGTCACCTGCGGGGGGGTCGTCAACGGGCATTACCGGATGCTGGCCACGGCTCGGCGCTGGGCTGATCGCTGCGCGACCGGCCATTAGCTGCCGGCCGGTCGTGCCGGATCAGGCGATGTGAGGCCGGACATCAGGCTTGCCACGGCGTCCCGGAATCGCGGGATGTCGCCATCATCTGCTGCGATCAGGGGTATTCCTCATCGCTGGCTGCCGCATCCTTGCAGGCTCTGGGCCTGCGCACGGCAACCGATGTGGCGGGCGGCTTCCGGGCCTGGCGCGCTGCCGGGCTGCCGGTAACTGCACCCGGACATCCGAGCAGGCCGCGGCTGCCGCCCGCCGTGACTGGGTGACGGCCAGCAAGGCCAGCCTTTCCTGCCCGGCGCGTTCCCGGCGGAGCCGGTCGATCGCCACAGCTTCAGGCTAGCGGCGGGAGTCCGGCCCCGCCCTGGCGGCGAACCAGGCGCCGGTCAGGAGCGCCACGCCGGCCACAAACGAGACGGCCGCCCGGACCAGGTGATGTCCCTTATGAACGCTCCCCACCATGAAATGCAGCGAGTTCGCTGCGCCGGTCACGTAGAGAATCCCCGCGATGATCGCCAGGACGCCGATGATCGCCAGGATGACGGGCAGCGCCCGCCTGCCGGGAGAACCGCCAGACATGGGTGCAGAATGCACTTGATTCACCTGCTCCTCTGCGAGATGCCGGGGGCCGCCTTCGGCGGTGGGCCCGCGACTAGCAGACGGCGCCCGGCGCGCTCGGGGTGCCGCGCGGTGGTGGACCCCGGCGGAGGCAGGGCCGGCCGGGCCGCGGCCGCCAAAGGGGTAAGCAGCGGCGATGCGGCGACGATGACCACCGGCGCGCCAGGCGCCGCCGGCTCCACGGCCCTAGCTCCCGGCGGGAGCTCGCCTGCCGGCGGCAACTCGCCCGCGCCGGCACCGAGACCGGGGAGCTCACGGCGAAGCCGCAAGGCGGCCGCAGCGACACCCTCGACGTCGGTGTCGGGCCCGACGGCGACGCGGGTGGCGAGCGTCGTTGGCTGCTCTTCCATGGCCACACCCGGTACCTGCGCAGCTCAAATCCATGAGCCTGCGTCCACGATCATAGAAGGGCGGGAAGGCGGAAGGAAGCGGAAAAGCTTCGCGCTATGTGCGCTCCAGCGGCGAACCCGGCCTGGCACGGCACCGGCGCGCCCCGCGCCGTCCGGTACAGCGACCACTGGCCCCTCCCCCACCACGGCAACCTAAGGGCAACACCAGCAGGCCGCGGGGAAGGGACACGCCGTCAGCGGCACCCGGGCTGCTCTCCATGCCTGAACAGCCCGGGTGTCCGGTGCCTGACAGAACCTATGCCGGACTCGCGCGAGCCGCGGCGGCGGGCCAGCCGCCGCAGAGGCAGTCGGCAGGCCGGCGCAGTGTGCGGTCAGCGGTCGAGCAGCCGCATCTGCGCCTCGGTGTGGTGATCCCCAGCCGCCGCGGGGAGGCTGTCAAGCCGGGCGATCTGCGCAGCGAAACAGGTGACCAGGCCGATCAGGAATCGAGAAGCGCCGGTCACCGAGCCGCAACTAGCCTGACCGCCATGGACATCACCATTCACGGGACCTTCCTCCCGCACGACGACCCGGACGCGTCCCTGGCCTTCTATCGCGACGCCCTCGGCTTCGAGGTCCGCAACGACGTCGCATCCGGCGGGATGCGCTGGATCACGGTCGGCCCCGCCGATCAGCCCGGCACGTCGATTTCCGGGCTTCCCGTTCGTCTTTAAGCTCGACAAGACACACCGGGTCGATGTGACCCACGACTTCAGGAGTGACCATGACCGGCTCTTCCACCCAGGGAATCAAGACCGTGCTGCATCCCGTGTCCGACCTGGCGACGGCCAAGGCGGTGTACGCCGCCCTGCTCGGCGTCCCGCCGCAGACCGACGGGTCCTACTACGTCGGCTTCGAGGCCGAGGGCCAGCACATCGGGCTGGTGCCGGGCGGTGGACCGCAGGGCATGACCTCGCCGGTGGCCTACTGGCACGTGCCGGACATCGAGGCGAAGCTGGCCGAGGTGACCGCTGCCGGTGCCACCGTGAAGGAGCCCGTGCGCGACGTAGGTGGCGGCCGCCTGGTGGCCACCGTCACCGACCCCGATGGCAACGTCCTCGGGCTGCTTCAGGACCGATGAGTGCCGACCCCTCGCTCCCGCGCTCAGCGTCGTCGCGACACCGAGCATCGGCTCACCCACGACATCGATGTCTGGGTGGCCAGTGCCTCGGCGGACGGTGCGCCGTATCTGGTACCGCTGTCCTTCGACTGGGACGGCGAAGCGCTGCTAGTGGCCACGCCGACGGACAGCCCCACCGGCAGGAACCTGGCCGCCACCCGGGCCGTTCGGCTGGGGCTGGGCCACACCCGCGACGTGTCCATGATCGATGGCGAAGTCGAGGTCCTCGAGATCGACGCGCTGCCGCAGCAGCGGGGTGACCGGTTCGCCGCGCGCACCGGCTTCGACCCGCGTGCGCTGGCCACGCCGTACCGCTGGTTCCGTATCTCCCCGCGCCGCATCCAGGCTTGGCGCGAGGTGAACGAGCTGCCCGACCGCGAGCTGATGCGCGACGGCCGCTGGTTGGTCTGACGCCTCGGCCGGGCGCGCCGCGTGGCCGGGGCCCAGAGGCTCCACGGGCCGAAGCGAAGGAGAACCAGACGTACTGCTCGAAGCTGGTCAGATCGAGCCAGGTGAGGCCGACGGAGACCGCGAAGGCGGCCCCGCCTACCAGATGGAGACACGATGAGCATGGCCACGAGGACGGACACGCAGTCGCCTGCGCTGCACGTTGCCGACAGCCACGATCTGATCCGCGTGCACGGCACGCGCGTGAACAACCTCAAGGACATCAGCATCGAGATCCCGAAGCGCCGGCTGACGGTGTTCACCGGCGTCTCCGGCTCGGGCAAGAGCTCTCTGGTGTTCGGCACGATCGCCGCGGAGTCGCAGCGGCTGATCAACGAGACCTACAGCGCGTTCGTGCAGGGCTTCATGCCGACGCTGGCGCGGCCCGAGGTCGACGTACTCGACGGGCTGACGACCGCGATCATCGTCGACCAGGAGCGGATGGGTGCCGACGCCCGCTCCACGGTCGGCACCGCCACCGACGCCAACGCGATGTTGCGCATCCTCTTCAGCCGACTCGGGCAGCCGCACATCGGCTCGCCCAACGCGTTCTCCTTCAACGTCCCCTCGGTCCGAGCGAGCGGTGCGATCACGATCGAACGCGGTGCCGGCAAGACCGTGAGACAGACCTTCACCCGCACCGGCGGCATGTGTCCGCGCTGCGAAGGCCGGGGCACGGTCACCGACTTCGACCTGTCTCAGCTGTACGACGACAGCAAGTCGCTCAACGAGGGTGCGCTCACGATCCCCGGCTACAGCGTCGACGGCTGGTACGGCCGCATCTTCAGCGGCTGCGGCTTCCTCGACCCGGACAAGCCGATCCGTAAGTACACCAAGACCGAGCTCCACGACTTGCTCCACAAGGAGCCGACCAAGATCAAGGTCGACAACATCAACCTGACGTACGAGGGTCT
>Ga0070698_100001126_pt1 | contig 29553 bp, 29 predicted proteins | sample KBSK1502metaG_FD_65477 | JGI IMG/M metagenome (GOLD analysis project Ga0070698, IMG submission 65477) | Corn, switchgrass and miscanthus rhizosphere microbial communities from Kellogg Biological Station, Michigan, USA - KBS K1-50-2 metaG | ecosystem: Host-associated > Plants > Roots >...
TCCCTGCACGCGCAGGAGATGGACTTCAACGACATCCGCACCACGCTGCAGGCGCTGTGCGCGATCTACGACAACGCCAACTCCCTGCACACCAACGCGTACGACGAAGCCGTCACCACGCCGAGCGAGGAGTCCGTCCGCCGCGCCCTGGCGATCCAGCTGATCATCAACCGCGAGTGGGGCCTGGCCATGAACGAGAACCCGCTCCAGGGTTCGTTCGTGGTCGACGAGCTGACCGACCTGGTCGAGGCGGCCGTGCTTCAGGAGTTCGACCGCATCAACGAGCGGGGCGGCGTGCTCGGCGCGATGGAGACCGGCTACCAGCGCGGCCGGATCCAGGACGAGTCGATGACCTACGAGCACCGCAAGCACGACGGCTCGCTGCCGATCATCGGTGTGAACACCTTCCGCAACCCAGCCGGCTCCGAGGTCAACCAGACCCTCGAGCTGGCCCGCGCGACCGAGGAGGAGAAGTCCTCGCAGCTGACCCGGGTCCGGGAGTTCAACGCCACCCACGCCGACGACGCCGCCGCGGCGATCGCCCGGCTGAAGGAGGCGGCGATCACCGACCAGAACGTCTTCACCGTGCTGATGGATGCGGCCCGGGTCTGCTCGCTCGGCCAGATCACCGAGGCCTTCTTCGAGGTTGGGGGGCAGTACCGCCGCAACGTCTGAGGGTGGCAGCCGGACGTCATGCGGATGGAGCCGTAGATGACACTCTCTGCATGACGTCCGTCGACCGCACCCGCTCCGTCCGCCTCTACCTGGTACGCCACGGACAGACGTTCGGCAACACGAGCGGCGCGCTCGACACCGGAGAGCCGGGCCTGAACCTGACGCCGCTCGGCGAGTCGCAGGCCCTGGCTGCCGCCGAGGCCCTCCGGGGCGCGAACATCGGGTCCGTCCACGTCTCGACTCTCGTGCGGACGCATCAGACAGCGGCACCCTTCCTGCGGCTGACCGGCCTGCAGTCGCAGGTGCACGCGAGTCTGCGCGAGATCCAGGCCGGAGACTTCGAGATGCGCAGCGACGACCCGGCCGTGTCGGGTTACATCACCACTGTCGCCTCGTGGATCCTGGGCGACCTCGAGGTCCGGATGCCCGGCGCTGAGTCCGGGCGCGAGTTCCTCGAGAGGTACGACGCCGCGTTGGTCGACGCCGTCGGCGACCGGACCAGCGGCTCGCTGCTCGTGGTCAGCCACGGAGCCGCCATCCGCACCTGGGTCTCGTGCCGGGTGCCGGGGGCGGACCAGCACCCCGATGCGCACGGGCACCTCCACAACACGGCCTGCATCGTCGTCGAGGGACACCCCGACACCGGTTGGGAGCTGATCGACTGGCACGCCGACCCGCTCGGCGGCCACGACCTGGAGGACCCCGCCGCCCCGGACCCGACCGCCGACGCCTGATCTGGAGTGCGCCGGCTGTCTCGGATGCCAGACGCTCGGCGGCTTGAGGCGTCCCGACGCGCCGAGTGAAGTGTCAGGGTCGTGCCATGACCGTGACAGTGCTGCGAAACCACGAGCACCAGCGGATGCCGTGGCGCAACGGTGGCGGCGTGACCTCCGAGGTGGCCCGCTCGACGGCCGACGGCACCGACTTCACGTGGCGGATCAGCTTCGCCGAGGTGGAGCAGAGCGGTCCCTTCTCGCCGTTCCCCGACGTCGATCGCGTGATCCTGCTGGTGTCCGGGCCCCCGATGCTCCTGGAGTTCCCCGACCGGACACACGCGCTCCAGACCTTCGAGCCGTTCCGCTTCCGCGGCGAGGACGCCGTCCACTGCACGGTGACGGCGCCGACCCGCGACCTCAACGTGATGGTGCGCCGCGACCGCGCTCAGGCCACCGTCGAGGTGCTGCCGATCGAGGGCGACCTCACGACACCGACAGCCGACGTACTCCTGGTCGCCGTCCTCGACGGCACGGTGACCGTGGCCGACGCCGAGCCCGGCCCGCTGGAGGTCGGCGATGTCGCGATGACCACCGAGGGTGGCATCGACCTTCAGGGATCGGCGCTCGTCGCGGTCATCGGGATCACGCTGACCCGCGCCTGACCCGCCCCCCAAGCAGCTCAGTGGTGCCGCAGCCGGTGACCTCGCTGCGTCTTGGCTGCATAGCTGTGCGTGCCTTCGTACATGCCGAACGCGAGCAGAGCCACCACTCCGACCGTGGTGAGGATGAACCAGAGCATGGCGTGTGAGGTTGTCATCCGGGCCTCCTTGATCTATTTCGACTGTACGCCGCGACGGTGTGCGTCGCGACGGCCAGCGGATCAGGCCCGGGCGGCGAAGACGCCCTTGATCTCGGTCTTGAGCACCTTGCCGACCTTGGACCGCGGCAGGTCCGGCCACACCTCGAGCTGCTTGGGCGCCTTGACGCCTCCGATCCGCGCCTTGGTGAACGCGATCAGGTCGGCGGCCTCGATGCTCCGGCCGGCCAGCGGCTGTACGACGGCCACCACCCGCTCGCCCCACTTGTCGTCAGCCAGCCCGATGACGGCGCAGTCCTGGACATCCGGGTGCTGCATCAGCGCCTGCTCGACCTCGGCGGAGTACACGTTGAAGCCACCGGTGATGATCATGTCCTTCGCGCGATCCACGATGTGCAGGAACCCCTCCTCGTCCAGATGGCCGATGTCACCGGTGTGGTGCCACCCGAAGCGGGAGACCTCCGCGGTGGCCTCCGGGTTCTTGTAGTAGCCGGCCATCACCAACGACCCGCGCACGCAGATCTCTCCGTTCTCCCCGGGCGGCAGCTGGTGTCCGGAGCCGTCCAGGACGGCCACCGTGCACAGCGGGGAGGGCCGACCCGCCGAGGAGAGCCGCTCGGTGGCCACCGAGCCGTCGGGCCGGAAGTGGTCGGCCGGCGGCATCATCGAGATCATCATCGGCGCCTCGGTCTGGCCGAACAGCTGCGCCATCACCGGACCGATCCGGGTCAGCGCCTCCTCCAGCCGGGCCGCCGACATCGGCGCCGCGCCGTACCAGAAGCACTGCAGGCTCGAGCGATCCGTCGCCTCGAGGTCGGGGTGCCCCAGCACCATGTAGACCAGCGTCGGCGGCAGGAACGTGTGGGTGACCCGGTGCGCCTGGACCAGCGAGAGGAAACCGCCCACGTCCGGTGACCGCATGATGACCACCTCACCGCCGAGGGCCAGCACGGGGAAGCAGAGCACTCCGGCCGCGTGAGTCAGGGGCGCGAGCGCGAGATAGACCGGACGGCCGCGGAACGGATAGCCCATCAGCGTCAGGGCGGTCATGGTCTCGAGGTTGTGGTTGGTCAGCATGACGCCCTTGGGACGCCCGGTGGTCCCGCCGGTGCCGACGATGAGGGCGACGTCGTCGACCTGGACGGCCTCGGCCGGCTCGCCCCCGGCGGCGAGGAAGGCCTCCCAGCCCAGGGCGCCCTCCACATCGGAGTCCAGGCACACCACCGTCTTCAGCTGCGGCAGCCGGTCGCGGATCGCCGCCACCAGCGGGGCGAACGACGACTGGAACACCAGCGCCACGCAGTCGAAGAGATCGAGCAGCTCGCGGTTCTCCTCGGCCTCGTTGCGCGGGTTGATCGGACACCACACGGCGCCGGCGCGGCTGATCCCGAACACGCAGGTGAAGGCGATCGGGTCGTTGGCCGACAGGATCGCCACCTTGTCGCCGGGGGCCACGCCGTGCGCCGCCAGGGCGCCGGCGACCCGGCCGGCCAGGTCCCGCACCTCGGCGTACGACATCGAGACGCCGTCGGTGGTGAGGCACGGGCCGGCCGGATCGAGCGAGGCGCCCTTCTCGAGGTAGTCGACGAGTCGCATCACGTGGCGAGGGTGAGCTGGGGCTCCATGACCAGGCCGAAGCTGCGGAGTACGCCGAGCAGGTCGCGGTGGCCGAACGCCTGGCACCCCGAGGCGAAGCCGACCCGGCGCGGCGACTGCTGCAGCAGGGAGTACGCGGCGTACGCCTGCAGCAGGCCCGTCTGCTTGTAGTTGCTGTTGCCGTGGATGACGCAGTGCGCCCGGCCCAGCGGACCCGAGGCGTGCACGGAGTCCAGCGACTTGTTGAGCCGGGGGTTCTCCCGCGGCGGCATCTGGTTCATCACCTGGGCGGCGGTCGCGTCGAGGGCGGCGTAGCGCTCGTCGGGCGCCATGTCCTTCGTGGCCTCGATGGCCGCGGCCACGATCTGCGGGACCCCCTGCATCAGCGGCTTGTTGAAGACCCCGCCGAGGACCTTCACGTTGGCCACGCGCGGGTCGCGGCGATACCAGACGGGGTGCGAGGTGCCGCCCCACGGCAGGGCCAGCGCCAGCTCGTGCTGACCCGGGATCGCGAGCTGGTAGAGCCCGGCGCCTGGATCCCACGGCTGGTACGAGTTCTGCTCGAGGTAGAACGCGCCCGCCAGGGCCGCGTTGACGAGGATCGTCTGGGTCGACGCGATGGTCGGGCTGCCGCCCCAGAACACGGCGATGTCGAGGGTGTCCAGGCCCGGCTTCTCCAGGCACAGCTCGGCGGCGATCTCACCGGTGGTGTACATCTGCGCGATGCCCGGGGCCAGCAGCAGCCCGGCGGCGGCGAAGTCGGCGCCGTACTTCTCGTCGCAGGTGATCAGCCAGTCCTGCTCGCCGGTGGTGTCGAGATAGTGCGTGCCGGCAGCCAGGCTGGCCTCGACCACCTCGTGGCCCCAGCGACTGAACGGACCCACGGTGTTGCAGACGACGGAGGCGCCGCGGAAGAGCGCGGTCAGCGACTCCACGTCGTGGTCGACCTCGACGACCTCGTAGTCGGCGGTCTCGATGCCGGCGACGTTGGACTCCATCGCGTTCTTGAGCTTGGTGCTGTCGCGGCCGGCGGCCACGAACGGTACGCCGTACTCGCGGAGGTATTCGCAGACGAGGCGTCCGGTGTAGCCGGAGGCGCCGTAGACGACGACGGGCTTGTCGGTCATTTCAGTCTCCTTCACATGCCCATGCCGCCGTCGACCGGAAGGCCGACACCGGTGATGAAGCGGGATTGGTCGGAGGCGAGGAAGACGACGGCGTCGGCCATGTCGCTGACCTCGCCGAGCCGGCCTGCCGGGGTCAGCTCGATGACCCCGGCGACGGCTGCCTCGGCCGAGGGGAAGAGCCCGAGCTCGGCCACGTCGTTGGCGAGGCCGGCACCCATGGCGGTCGGGACGAGTCCGGGGTAGACGCAGTTGACGCGCACGCCGTACCCGAGCTTGCCGGACTCCATCGCGGCGACGCGGGTGAGCCGGTCGACCGCGGACTTGGTCGCGGAGTAGAGCGAGATGCCCGGGAAGGCGATGGTCGCGGCCACCGACGAGATGTTGATGATGCTGCCGCCGTTGCCGGCCGATCCGCCGGGGCGCATCGCGCGCAGGCCGTGCTTGAGGCCGAGCGCCGTGCCGAGCACGTTGATCTCGAGCATCCGGCGAGCGTCGGCGGGGTCGAGCTCGGTGATCAGGCTGGTGATCTCGATGCCGGCGTTGTTGACCAGGATGTCCAGGCCGCCCAGGTGCGCGACGGCGTGCTCGATCGCCTGCTCCCAGCTCGCCTCGTCAGCGACGTCGAGCCGGACGAAGCCGTGCTCCTCGCCGAGCGACTTGGCGACGGTGCGTCCGGCCTCCTCCTGGAGGTCGGCCACGACGACGGTGGCGCCGGCCGCGGCGAGCGCCTGGGCCATGCCTTCCCCGAGTCCTTGTGCTGCGCCGGTGACGAGGGCCTTGCGGCCGCTGAGGTCTGACATGGGTGCTCCTGTCGAACGGGCGAATGTGGCTCGGGTCACACGCTGCCCCCGTCCTTGACGGGTGTCAAGAGAAATCCTGACACCCGTCAAGATTTATCTTGACGAGTGTCAATGCCGGCCGCCTTCCCCCGATACACTGACCGCCATGAGCTCCTCCGAGGCCAGCGTCACCGCCCCCCGTGGCCGCGCTGCGCGCCCGGTCGACAAGCACGACGAGCGCCGCGCACAGCTGGCCGAGTCGACGCTCGCCACGCTGGCCGAGCGGGGCTATGCCCGCACCAGCCTGCGCGAGATCGCCCAGAACTCCCCGTTCTCGCACGGAGTCGTGCACTACTACTTCGCCAGCAAGAACGAGCTGATCGTGCACGGCGTCCGCGAATACAAGAAGGTCTGCGTCACCCGCTATGACGACGTCGTGGCCTTGTCCACGACCGCGACAGAGCTGGCCGAGCGGTTCGCCGACAAGCTGGTCGAGACGCTGACCGACGACGTCGCGATGCACCGCCTCTGGTACGACCTGCGCACCCAGAGCATGTACGACGACGAGCTGCTGCCGCACGTCCTCGAGATCGACCACGCGCTCGAGGACATGGTCTGGCGGGTGATCATCCGCTACTCCGAGCTGGCCGGGCGGGCGCCGGCGTTCACCTCGACGATGACCTACGCCCTGCTGGACGGCATCTTCGAGAAGGCCGTCTTCGCGTCGGTCTCGGGCGATGCCACTGCCGGCAGCGACCTGCGCGACCGGGCGCTCGCCGTCATGAAGGTGCTCCTCGCGTCAGCTTGAACCACATGAAGTTGTGGCCCGAGACGGTCAGTCGATACGGGTCGCCGGTGATCTCCGGGAAGACCACGGCACCCGTGATCTCGACCGGGACGAGCCCCTGGAACGCCGTGAGGTCCAGGTCGGTCGCCTGCGGGAACCGGGACAGGTTGTTGATGCACAGCACCAGGTCGTCGTCATGCCGGCGCAGGAAGGACAGGACGGCGTCGTTGGTCCCGCCCAGGTCCTCGAAGGACCCGTAGCCGAAAGCCGGGTTCTCTGCGCGGGCCTGGAGCATCTTCCTGGTCCACTGCACGAGCGAGGACTGGTCCTCGAGCTGGGCCTCGACGTTGACGCGCTGGTATCCGTAGACGGGATCCTGGATCACGGGGAGCGCCAGCCTTCCGGGGTTCGCCCTGGAGAAGCCTGCGTTGCGGTCCGGAGACCACTGCATCGGCGTGCGCACCCCGTCCCTGTCGCCGAGCCAGATGTTGTCGCCCATGCCGATCTCGTCGCCGTAGTAGAGGACCGGTGAGCCCGGCAGCGACAGGAGCAGGGCGGTGAACAGCTCCATCAGGTTGAGGTTGTTGTCGAGCAGCGGTGCCAGCCGGCGCCGGATGCCGATGTTCGCCTTCATCCGCGGGTCCTGGGCGTACTCGGCCCACATGTAGTCGCGGTCCTCGTCGGTGACCATCTCGAGGGTCAGCTCGTCGTGGTTGCGGAGGAAGATGCCCCACTGACAGCCAGCTGGCGGGGTCGGGGTCTGGGCCAGGATGTCGGTGATCGGACGGCGTTCGGCGCGCTTGACGGCCATGAACAGGCGCGGCATCAGCGGGAAGTTGAACGCCATGTGGCATTCGTCCCCCTCGCCGAAGTAGTCCGCGACCTCACTGGGCCATCCGTTGGCCTCGGCGAGCAGGACCCGGTCGGGGTAGTCGCGCTCGACCATGGCGCGGATCGACCGCACGAACTTGTGGGTCGCATCGAGATGGGCGCACGAGGTGCCGTCCGACTCGTACAGGTAGGGGAGGGCATCCAGGCGGAATCCGTCGACGCCCAGATCCAGCCAGAAGCGGAGGGCCTCGAAGATCGCGTCACGGACAGCCGAGTTCTCGAAGTTCAGGTCGGGCTGGTGGGAGTAGAAGCGGTGCCAGAAGTACTGCCCACGCACCGGATCCCAGGTCCAGTTCGACGTCTCCACGTCCCCGAAGATGATCGGCACGCCGGGATAGCCGGTGTCGGTGTCGGCCCACACGTAGAAGTCGCCGTGGGGACCGTCGGGGTCCGTGCGGCTGGCCTGGAACCACGGGTGCGCGTCACTGGTGTGGTTCATGACGAAGTCGATGATGATCCGAAGGCCCCGGTCGTGCGCGGCCGCCAGCAGTCGCCGGAAGTCCGCCAGGGTGCCGAGCTCGGGCGCGACATCGGTGTAGTTGCTGACGTCGTACCCGCCATCGCGGAACGGGGAGGGGTAGAACGGCGGCAGCCACAGGCAGTCGACTCCCAGCCACTCCAGGTAGTCCAGCTTCTCCTCCACGCCCCGCAGGTCGCCCGCGCCGTCGCCGTCGGAGTCGTTGAAGGTCGGGACCATCAGCTCGTAGAAGACAGCCCCCTGGAACCAGGGTGGGTGCCGGACGGCGACTTCCTCCGCGACCCGGGTCCGGCTGATCGGAGGAGTCGCGTTGTCTGGCTTGTTCAACAGGGACATCGGGGGGACCTTTCGTGCTGGAACGCGGCAGCGGTGGATCAGATGCGGGTCAGGCGTCGCCGGTCCGGAGCCTGTCGGCGACGGCTCAGGTCAGCCAGCCAGGTTGTCTCGTCGTCCTCGGGGGTGCGGAGGCCCGGGGACTCGGGGGAAACGGCCACGCCCCAGGCGTCCGTCAGCCACTCGAGGACAGCCGCCCAGTCGGCGGCCGGTGGGTCCATCGGGTCCATCGGGTCGCTCAGGGATGCGGCGATGAGGTGGGCCTTGCGGCGCACCTCGCGCAAGGTCGGGCCCAGCCAGGCCGTGACGTCGTGGACGGAAACGACCAGGTAGAGCCCGTCGTACTCGTCCACCGCGAGGCCGGCGAGCTCGAGGGCCGGGTAGGCGGGGCACGGCGTGGGCGGCTCGAGGCGGTGGCTTCGTCCGGGCACGGAGAAGTAGGCGGGTGGGGCGGAGTCAACGATCACGGTGCAGCGCCTTTCGGTGAGAGCATGCAAGCGTTTGCGCAAACGCTTGCATCGGATGGTGAGGGACGTCACAATGGCTTGTCAACCGCTACGCGTGGGTCACTTCGCGACAGATAGGGTGAGGGCCGTGCAGGGGTCGCCCGAGGTCAAGATGGCTGACGTGGCGCGCAGGGCCGGCGTCTCCGTCTCCACGGTTTCTCGCGCACTGCGTGGCGTCCCCGGAGTGACCGACGAGACCCGCGAGCGGATCCGGTCGATCGCCGACCAGCTCGCGTACGTCGTCTCGCCCGAGGCGTCGGGGCTCGCCCGGGGGACCACCGGGCGGGTCGGTGTGGTCGTCCCCCGCACCGACGTGTGGTTCTACGGCGAGATGCTCGGCAGCATCGAGGCCGCGTTGAGAGATGCCGACCTCGACGTCCTGATCTACCAGGTGAGAGACCAGGCGCAACGGACGCGCTTCTTCCGCGAGCTCCCCTCACGCCGCAAGGTCGACGCAGTCGTGCTGATCGCGCTCTCGATGCCCAAGGCTGAGATCGACCGGCTGGACCTCCTCGGCGTCGAAGTCGTCGTCGCGGGCAGCCCGGTACGCGACTTTCCCTCCGTGGCGGTCGACGACCGGGCCATCGCCCGGGTAGCCGTCGACCACTTGATCGGGCTCGGGCATCGACGCATCGCCATCATCCGGGCCCTGGGCGAGGGGAACCTGCACTGGGAGCCGGACCTCTATCGCGCCGAGGGCTATCGCTCGGCACTCGAGGCAGCAGGACTCCCGCTGCGCGACGACTACAGCGTCGCGACGACGTTCTCGATGGCCGGAGGCGTCCAAGCGGCCGAGCAGCTGCTGGCGCTTGCCGACCCGCCGACGGCGATCTTCGCCTTCTCCGACGAGCTGGCGCTGGGCGCCCTGGAGGCAGCGAGGCGGGCGGGGATCACCGTGCCCGATGACCTGTCGGTGATGGGCGTCGATGATCATCCGCTGGCCGAGGGGTTCGGGCTCAGCACGGTTCGGCAGGACGTCGCGGCCCAGGGCCGGACCGCCGCCGAGATGGTCGTGCGCAGGCTGCGCGGCGAGGCTCGCGAGCCCGACGTGCTCATCCCGCACGAGCTCGTGATCCGGCAGACGACTGCCGGTCCGGCGGCCGGGCGGGTCTGAACAGAACTGAGCCCCGACCCTTGCCAGATATTCTTGACACTTGTAAAGTCCCCGGTCTGGAAGCCGCCAACGGCACTGGCACACGACAGAGGAACCCCCGCCTCCTGCCGGAGACCACGCCAGTTCGGACGGGGTCGAGTCACCCAACCTGACCCTCCCGGACACGCATCGAAGAGCCCTCGGTCCCCCGTTCGAGGGCTCTTCGCCTGTCCGGACGTGGCCAGGCAGTGTCGAGCCTGCTCCGGTGATGGGGCCAGCTGGCCCCATCACCGGAGCTCCGCCGCGGGTGCTCGACAGCGCACCCGGCCTGTGCCAGTTTGCGATCGTGAACGCGCCGCTAGTGACAGGCCTGCTGCTCGCTGCCGGTGAGGGGCGCCGGATGGGTGGGCCCAAGGCCCTCCTCCTCGATGCTGTCGGCGTGCCCTACCTCGAGCGGGCGATCGGCACGCTCTTCGACGGCGGCTGCGAGACCGTCACGGTGGTGCTCGGCGCGGGCGCCCCGGAAGCCCTCGTCCTCCTGGCCGACGGCGGCTGGACCGACGACCCCGAGCTGTCGGTGGTGGTGGCCCAGGACTACGCGGAGGGCATGGGCGCCTCGCTACGAGCCGGGCTGGCGTCGCTGTCCGAGCCGGGCCCCGAGGCAGCACTCGTGATGCTCGTGGACCTGCCGGACGTCGGCGCTCCCGTCGTACGCCGGCTGCTGGACGGCGCGGCCCAGGACTCCCTGGCCCGCGCGACGTACGCCGGGCAGCCGGGCCACCCGGTCCTGATCGGCCGCTCCCACTGGGCCGGGGCACTGGCCACGCTGACGGGCGATCGCGGGGCCCGCGCCTACCTCGATGCGCACGGCGTGAAGGACATCGCCTGCGACGACCTGGCCACCGGGCGAGACCTCGATCGCCCGGACGACCTGGGGCTAGCCTGAGCAGGTGATCGACTCCCCCGGAGCGTTGGCGAAGCGGCTGGAAGCGACGGGTTACCTGTGCGACGACTCCCTGGCCACGGTCGGGTTCCTGGCGCTGGAGCTGCAGCGGCCGCTGCTGGTCGAGGGAGAGCCCGGCACGGGCAAGACGGCGCTCGCCGAGGCGCTCGCGGATGCGCTCGCGGTGCCCCTGATCCGGCTCCAGTGCTATGAGGGCATCGACTCCAGCCAGGCGCTCTACGACTGGGACTTCCCCCGGCAGATCCTGCACCTGCGGGCGGTGGAGACCACCGGCCCGGCCGACCTCGAGGAGGTCGAGCGCGGCCTGTTCGCCGAGCGGTTCCTGCTGGCGCGGCCGGTGCTGCGGGCCCTGCGCGAGAGCCCGGCGGTGCTGCTGGTCGACGAGATCGACCGCGCCGACGACGAGTTCGAGGCTTTCCTGCTCGAGGTGCTCTCGACGTACCAGGTGTCCATCCCCGAGCTCGGCACCATCACGGCCACCGTGCCGCCGGTCGTCGTCCTCACCTCCAACCGCACCCGCGACATCCACGACGCTCTCAAGCGCCGCTGCCTCTACCACTGGATCGACCACCCGAGCCTGGAGCGCGAGGTGGCGATCGTCCGCTCGCGGGCGCCGGAGGTCTCCGAGGCCCTCGCCCGGCAGGCGGTGTCCCTCGTGCACCAGCTGCGGGAGATCGACCTGGTCAAGCCGCCCGGTGTTGCGGAGACCCTCGACTGGGCTCGCGCCCTGGACCGGCTCGGCGTCGCCCACGTCGACGTCGCCGCGGCGGCGGCGACACTGGGCGCGGTCGTGAAGTACCGCGAGGACGCCGACCGCGTCAGGGCCTCGCTCGAACGCATGCTGGCCAGCTGACATGAGCAGCCACGAGCCCGACGAGCTGCTCCTCGGGTTCGCCCGCGCCCTCCGCGAGGCCGGACTGCGGGTCACCCAGGACCGCACCCGCACCTTCCTCGAGGCCGTCGCGCTCGTCGGCCTGCACGACGAGCGGGCCACCTACTGGGCCGGCGAGGCCGCGCTCTGTGCCAGTCCGCAGGACCTCGTGCTCTACGACCGGGTCTTCACGGCCTGGTTCCACGGCGAGCCGTCCGGACGTCGTACGACGAACCGGCCGCGCGCCGCGGTCGTGCAGGCCTCCCTGAACGAGGGAGCCGGCGACGGCGAGCAGGACGACGCCGCCGAGGCCGTCCGGGCGATCGCGAGTGCCGAGGAAGTGCTGCGGCACAAGGACATCGCCACGCTCTCGGCCGACGAGCGTGCCCGGCTGGCCCGGATGTTCGGGGGTCTGCGCCCGCGGCTGCCCGAGCGCGTGGCCTACCGGCACGTGGCCTGGCGGCGCGGCACCGTCGACCGGCGTACGACGCTGCGGCGGATGCGCTCGGCCTTCGGGGAACCCGTCGACCTCGCCCGGCAGCATCGCTCGACCCGACGGCGTCGAGTGGTGCTGCTGGTCGACGTGTCGGGTTCGATGAGCCCGTACGCCGATGCCCTGCTCCGGCTGGCGCACCGCGTCGCGACGGGAGGTCCCGGCCAGGTCGAGGTGTTCACGCTGGGCACCCGGCTGACCCGGGTGACCCGCGCGATGCGCCTGCGCGATGCCGACCAGGCCCTGGTCGCGGCCGGGGAGGCCGTCGTCGACTGGTCCGGCGGCACCCGGCTCGGCGAGACCTTGAAGGCGTTCCTGGACCGGTGGGGTCAGCGGGGGATGGCGCGCGGCGCCGTCGTGGTGATCTTCAGCGACGGCTGGGAACGCGGCGACGCGGTCGAGCTGGCCACCCAGATGCGGCGACTGGAGCGGCTGGCGCACCTCGTGGTCTGGGCGAACCCGCACAAGGGCATCGTCGGCTACCAGCCCGTGCAGCAGGGGATGGCTGCCGCGCTCCCCCACATCGACCAGTTCGTGGCCGGACACTCGATGGCCGCCTTCGAGGAGGTGCTGCAGGTGGTCGCCGATGCGTGAGGTGCTCACGGAGCTGGTCGGCTGGTGGCGGGCGGGTCAACCGGTCGGCATGGGCACGGTCGTCGCCACCTGGCAGTCAGCCCCCCGCCCGCCGGGTGCCTCGATGCTGGTCGGCCCGGATGGCGAGGCCGTCGGCTCGGTGTCGGGCGGCTGCGTCGAGGGAGCCGTCTACGAGCTCGCGCAGTCCGTCGTCGAGAGCGGCACTCCGGTGCTGGAGCGCTACGGCATCAGCGACGAGTCGGCGTTCGCGGTCGGCCTCACCTGCGGCGGCATCCTCGACGTGTACGTCGAAAGGGTCGACCAGGCGACCTTCCCCGAGCTCGGGTCGATCGTCGAGGACATCGAGCACGACCGGCCGGTTGCGGTGGCCACCGTGATCGAGCACCCGGACCCGGCCCGCCTCGGCGCGCGGCTCGTCGTACGCCCTGACGCCGAGCGCGGCGGCACGCTCGGCAGCGAGCGCTTCGACGCCGCCGTGACCGACGACGCCCTCGGCCTGCTCGCCTCCGGGCACAGCGCGACCCTCACCTACGGGCCCGACGGCGAGCGACGCGGCGAGGGAGCGCGGGTCTTCGTGTGGGCGTTCGCGCCGGCGCCGCGGATGCTGGTCTTCGGCGCGATCGACTTCGCGGCCGCGGTGGCCAGGGTCGGGTCGTTCCTGGGCTACCGCGTCACGGTCTGCGACGCCCGACCGGTCTTCGCGACCCACACCCGCTTCCCGGAGGCCGACGAGGTGGTGGTCGACTGGCCACATCGCTATCTCCAGAAGGAGGTGGACGCCGACCGGGTCGACAGCCGCACCGTGATGTGCGTGCTCACCCACGACCCCAAGTTCGACGTGCCGCTGCTGCAGGTGGCGCTGGGGCTCGACGACGTCGCCTACGTCGGCGCGATGGGCTCCCGCAAGACCCACGACGACCGGCTGTCCCGGCTCCGCGAGGCCGGAGTCACCGACGAGCAGCTGGCCCGGCTCTCCTCGCCGATCGGGCTGGACCTCGGGGCCAGGACGCCCGAGGAGACCGCTGTCAGCATCGCCGCGGAGATCATCTCGATGCGTTGGGGCGGCCAGGGCGAGCGCCTGACCCGGACAGCGGGCAGGATCCACCACGCCTGACCCTTGCCACGCCGCCGCGTCGGGTGAACGATCGGAAGGCTCACAACTTCATCGAATCGGGAGGGTCGGATGACTCGCATCAGTGTCACTGTCGACGGAACCACCTACACCGATGATGTCGAACCCCGGATGCTGCTCGTGCACTACCTCCGCGAGCGCGCCGGGAAGGTCGGCACCGTCGTCGGGTGCGACACCAGCAACTGCGGATCCTGCACGGTGCACCTCGACGGCAGAAGCGTGAAGTCCTGCAACGTGCTCGCGGTCCAGGCCGACGGGCATGCCGTCACCACCATCGAGGGCCTCGCCCAGGACGGCCAGCTGCACGCGATGCAGGAGGCCTTCCACCAGTGCCACGCCCTGCAGTGCGGCTTCTGCACTCCCGGGATGATCATGCAGGCGATCGACCTGCTCAACGACAACCCGCACCCGTCCGAGGACGCCATCCGGCACGGGCTCGAGGGCAACCTGTGCCGCTGCACCGGCTACCACAACATCGTCCGCGCGGTGCAGATGGCCGCCGGGATCGAGGTCACGGACGTCCCGACGTACGAAGGGAGCCCGTCATGACCGTCGCCGCATCGAAGGTCACCCAGGAAGTCGGCTCCGCCCGGCGCCGCAAGGAGGACCAGCGCCTGATCACCGGTCGCACCCGCTGGACCGACAACATCACGCTCCCCGGCATGCTGCACGTCGCCATGGTGCGCAGCCCGTTCGCCCACGCCATGATCCGCCGCATCGACACCTCGGCCGCGAAGGCGGCCCCCAACGTCACCGCCGTCATCACCGGCAAGGAGGTCGCCGAGGAGCAGGGCGTGATCGCCAACGCCTGGCCGATCACCACCGACCAGAAGGCGCCGAACCACACGCCCATCGCCGTCGACCGGGTGGCGTTCGCCGGCGAGATCGTGGCTGTCGTGATCGCCCGAACCGCGGCCGAGGCCCGTGACGCCGCCGAGCTCGTCGACGTCGACTACGCCGAGATGCCGGCCGCCCTCGACCTGAGGGAGGCGGCCGAGGACAAGGTCCTCGCGCACCCCGACCTCGGCACCAACAAGTCGGCCTTCTGGCAGCTCGACTCCGCAACACAGGGCTCGGGCGGGTCGATCGACGAGGCCATCGAGGAGGCCCGCGCCAACGGCATCCTGATCGAGCGGGAGTACCGCCAGCAGCGCCTGATCCCGTCGTTCATGGAGCCCCGCTCGACCGTCGTCGACCCGACCGGTGAGCAGATCACGATGTGGTCGGCCACCCAGATCCCGCACATCCTGCGGTTCCTGCTCGCGGCCACCACCGGCACTCCCGAGTCGAAGATCCGCGTCGTCGCTCCCGACGTCGGCGGCGGCTTCGGCGGCAAGCTGCAGAGCACCCCGGAGGAGTGGATCACCTTCCTCGCCGCGCGCCGGCTGGGCAAGCCGGTCAAGTACACCGAGACCCGGTCGGAGTCCCTGGTGTCCGCGCACCACGGTCGGGACCAGTGGCAGAAGCTCACGCTGGCGGCCACCAAGGACGGCACCGTCACCGGCCTCAAGGTCGACCTGCTCGCCGACCTGGGCGCATACGTCGGCATCGTCGGCGGCGGCGTGCCCGTGCTCGGGGCCTGGATGTTCAACGCGATCTACAAGTTCGGCGCCTACCAGTTCAACTGCCAGACCGTGCTCACCAACAAGACCTGGGTCGACGCCTACCGCGGCGCCGGCCGGCCCGAGGCGACGTACGCCATCGAGCGGCTGATGGACGAGCTCGCGGCCGAGGTCGGCGTCGACCCGCTGGAGATCCGCGCCCGCAACTGGATCACCCACGAGGAGTTCCCGTTCACCACGGTGGCCGGGATGACCTACGACTCCGGCAACTACGAGGCCGCGACCGCGCGCGCCAAGGAGCTCTTCGGGTACGACGAGCTGCGCGCCGAGCAGCAGCGGCGCCGGGACGCGAACGACCCCGTGCAGCTCGGCATCGGTGTCTCCACGTTCACCGAGATGTGCGGGCTGGCGCCCTCACGGGTGCTCGGCCAGCTCAACTACGGGGCCGGTGGCTGGGAGCACGCCGACATCCGGATGCTGGCCACCGGCAAGGTCGAGGTGATCACCGGCGTGTCCGGCCACGGCCAGGGTCACGAGACGGCCTGGTCGCAGATCGTGGCCGACCGGCTCGGCGTACCTTTCGAGGACGTCGAGGTCCTGCACGGTGACACCCAGATCGCGCACCGGGGCATGGACACCTACGGATCCCGCTCGCTGGTCGTCGGCGGCGAGGCCGTCGTCCGGGCTGCCGACAAGGTGATCGAGAAGGCGAAGAAGATCGCGGCCCACCAGCTGGAGGCCTCCGAGGACGACCTCGAGTTCTCCGAGGGCCGGTTCACGGTCCGGGGCACCGACAAGGGGCTCGGCATCCAGGAGATCGCGACCTCGGCGTGGACCGCGCACAACCTGCCCGACGGCGCCGAGCCGACCATCGACAGCTCGGCGACCTACGACCCGGTCAACTTCTCCTTCCCGCACGGCACGCACCTGTGCGCCGCCGAGGTGGACACCGAGACCGGTCAGGTGACGCTGCGCAAGTACGTCGCCGTCGACGACATCGGCGTCATCGTCAACCCGCTGATCGTTGCCGGCCAGGTGCACGGCGGCCTCGCGCAGGGCATCGCCCAGGCCCTCTGGGAGGACGCGGTGTACGACGAGTCCGGCACGCTGGTGTCCGGCTCCTTCGTCGACTACACGCTCCCGTCCGCGGCCGACGTACCTTCCTTCGAGATCGACCACACCACCTCGCCGAGCACGACGAACACGCTCGGGGCCAAGGGGGTCGGCGAGGCCGGCACCATCGCCTCGACACCGGCCGTGGTCAACGCCATCGTCGATGCCCTGCGACCACTGGGCATCCACGACATCACCATGCCGTGCACCCCGCATCGCGTCTGGTCCGCGATCCGTGACGCCCGGCAGCAGGGACAGGGAGAAGGACGATGATCCCCACCGCGTTCGACTACGCAGCTCCCGCCACCGTCGACGAGGCCCTCGCGGCGCTCGCCGAGGCGGGAGAGGACGCCAAGATCATGGCCGGCGGGCAGAGCCTGCTGCCGGTGCTCCGGATGCGGCTCAACGCACCGTCCATGGTCATCGACCTCGGTCGCATCGACAGCCTGCGCGGCATCCGCGAGGAGGGCGACGACCTCGTGATCGGGGCGATGACCACGCACGACGACGTCATGCACGACGCCCTGGTGCACGAGCACGCGCTGCTGCTCACCAAGGTGACCAGCACGGTGGCCGATCCGCAGGTCCGGCACCGTGGCACCTTCGGCGGTTCGCTGGCGCACGCCGACCCGGCGGGCGACCTCGGGGCGGCGGCGCTCGCGCTGGACGCGTCGTTCGTGATCGCCGGCTCCGGCGGGACCCGCACGGTCGCGGCCGAGGACTTCTTCATCGACCTCTTCGAGACCGCGGTCGGCGAGGGCGAGATCCTCACCGCCATCCGGATCCCCAAGCATGAGCACTGGGGTGCCCACTACGAGAAGTTCGTGCGCACGGCACAGCAGTGGTCGATCGTCGGTGTCGCCGCCACCGTGCACCACGAGGGAGGCACGATCATGGACGCCAAGATCGGGCTGACCAACATGGGCTCCACCCCGTTGCGCGCCCGCGCCACCGAGGACGCCCTGCACGGCCAGTTCGCCGACGACGAGTCGGTCCGGGCGGCGGTGGCGCACATCGCCGACGGCACCAACCCGCCCAGCGATCTCAACGGTGACGCGGACTACCGCCGCGACCTCGCCGTCGTACTCGCCCGGCGGGCGGTCCTGCACGCCTGCGGGGTCTGACTTTGGATCTGACCCACGAGTTCACGGTGCCGGGTTCGCCGGCCGACACCTGGGAGGCGTTCAGCGACGTGGCCTCCGTCGCCGAGTGCTTCCCCGGTGCCGCAGTCACGCGCACCGATGGCGACGAGTTCGAGGGCACCTGCAAGGTCAAGCTCGGCCCCATCGCGCTCGTGTACGCCGGCAGCGGGCGCTTCGTCGAACGCGACGAGGCCGCCGGGCGGTTCGTCATCGACGCCCAGGGCAAGGACAAGCGGGGCAACGGCACGGCGGGCGCGAAGGTCACCGCGACGCTGACGCCCGACGGCGCGGGCACCCGGGTCCAGGTGGTCACCGACCTGCAGATCACCGGCAAGCCTGCACAGTTCGGGCGCGGGGTGATCCAGGACGTCTCCGACAAGCTGCTGCTTCAGTTCGTGACCTGCCTGGAGGCGCGGCTCACCGCTCCCCCGACCGGTGCTGCTGATCAGTCGGCAACCGCACCGGCGGCGCCACCGCCGCCACCGCCAGGCGAGGACGCGCTCGACCTCGGCGCCACCGTCCTGCCCGTGCTCGCGAAGACCTACTGGCGGCACGCACTCGCCGCGGTGCTGGTCCTGCTCGTCGTACGTCGTCTGCTCCGGCGCCGCTAGGGCCCAAGCCGCTCCAGCTAGCCGCCCAGCCGGGTCGTCCTGGTCGGGGCCCCCTGGAGCACGAACAGGTGGTTCCCGTCCGGATCGATCAGTTCGCGCGCATCGCCGACGGTCGACGCCGGAACCGAGCCCACCAGGCCCCCGCCGAGCCCGACGATGCGCTCGAGAAGCGAGGCCAGGTCGGTGACGGAGACGGCGATCCGGATGCCCGGAGCGACCGGCCGCTCGGTGGTGAGCGCCCCCATGGCACCGGCTCCGCCCGGTGTGAACAGCCACCTGCGCGGGTTCGTGGGGTCCTCCTCGAAGACCCAGCCGAACAGGCTGCCGTAGAAGTCCGCCGCCCTGCGCAGGTCGCGGACGGGGAGCTCGACGAACACGATGGCGCCGTGTCGCATGACCTCACCCTAGGCTCGTGTCGCCTCATCGCCAATGGACTTGTGAAGCAGAATCCTGCCTCGCCGTGAGCAGGAACGGGGGCACACCGGAGCGGTAGTCTGGCTTGATCGACTCGCGGAGGACCCGGACCAGATGACAGAGGCTCTCTCCTTCTCCCAGGGGCCTGCGGACCTGCCGTTGGAGATCACGACGTTCGTCGGCCGCCGCGCCGATCGCGGCCGCGTCCGGGAGCTGATGTCGGAGTCGCGGCTGGTGACGCTGACCGGGTTCGGGGGCATCGGCAAGACCCGGCTCGCGCTGCGGATGGCCACCGACCTGCGGCGGACGTTCGAGGGCGTCTACGTCGTCGCGCTCGGCGGCCTGGCGGATCCGGACTCCGTCCCTGACCAGATCGCGGCTGCCCTGGGTCTGCACGGACGATCCCGCCAGTCGGCGACCATCGCAGCCGTCGAGTACCTCCGGACCCGGACCGTGCTGCTGGTGCTGGACAACTGTGAGCACGTGATCGACGTGGTGGCCGTGGTCGCCGACACGCTGCTCCGGACCTGTTCCGGCGTACACATTCTGACCACGAGCCGGGAGCCACTGCGCATCGACGGCGAGGTCGAGTACGCCGTCGAGCCGCTCAGCGTCCCGGGGCGCCACGTGGGTGAGCAACAGCTGCAGCAGTACGAGTCCGTCCAGCTGTTCCTGGACCGGGCACGCGGGATCGTGCCGGGCTTCGAGCTCACCGAGGACAACCGGACAGCCGTGGCGAGCATCTCCCGCAAGCTGGAAGGCATCCCGCTCGCGATCGAGCTCGCGACCGCGCGCCTGCGGGCGTTCTCACCAGCCGAGCTGAACGCGCACCTGACCGACCGGTGGGAGCTGCTCAGCAGGGGCAGTCGTACGGCGCCGGACCGGCACAGCACCATGGCGGCCTGCATCGAGTGGAGCTTCGACCTGTGCACCCCCGCCGAGAGGGTGCTCTGGGCCAAAGCGGCGGTGTTCGTCGACGGGTTCGAGCTGGACGCGGCGATGTCAGTGTGCTCCGACCCGCGAGAGGACGAATCGATCCAGGAGACGCTTGCCTCGCTGGTGGAGAAGTCGGTCGTGACCACCGCCCGGAGCGGAGCCGTGAACCGCTACCGGATGCTCCCCCCGATCCGACACCGCGGTCGCGTCGAGCTCGCCCGGATCGGCCGGGAGGCCGAATTGCGCCATCGCCACAAGGACTACTTCCTCGGGCTGGTGGAACGCGCGCACGACGACTGGTTCGGCCCTCGCCAGGCTGACTGCGTGGATCGGCTCCGCCGCGAGAGCGGCAACGTCGGCAAGGCGCTCGAGCTGTGTGCCGCTGAACACGACCTTGCCGACGAGGGCCTGGCGGCCGGGGCCCGGTTGCTGGAGTTCGGGATGGTCGAGGGCCGGTTCCACCAGGGGCGGCGATGGTTCGACAGAATCCTCGCTGGCCCTCCGGGGGATCCTGAAACCCGCGCGCTCGCGTTGCGCACCGCCTGCTTGTGGGCTGCGGTGCAGGGTGACATCCGTTCCGCGACCGGGCTGCTCGACGAAGGCCAGACCCTCGCGTCCGGGCTCGGAGGCGAGATCCAGAACCTCCTCGCCGAGGCCGCCGGCTTCGTCGCGCTGTTCGCGGGAGACCTCACCCGGGCCGAGCAGCTGCTGAGCGACGCCGGTCGTCGCTTCACCGCTGAGGGCAAGGACGCCGAAGTGGCCTGGTGCTCCCTCCTGCTGGCGCTCGAGCACACCATCCTCGGCGACCTCGACGGCACGCTGCACCACCACCGAGCCTGCCTGGCGGTCACCGAACCGGCCGGTGAGAGCTGGCTCCGTTCCTGGTCCCTGTGGCTGGCTGGAAGGGCATTCTGGGAGCGCGGCGACACCGCGGCCGCCAACGAGCTGGTGACCGAGAGCCTGCGCCTCAAGCGGCTCATCTCCGAACCCCTGGGCATCGCCGTCGTGCTGGAGACACTCGCCTGGTTCGCCGCCGCCACCGACCCCGAACGCTCGGCGACCCTGCTGGGGGCCGCCCAGAACGAGTGGGACAAGATCGACACGTCGGCCGATGCCCTCCCCGGGTTCGACCAACCACGTCGCGAGTCGAGCGAGGCTGCCCGTGCCGTCCTGGGCGATGCGGCGTTCGACCGGGCCTGGTCGCAGGGACGGGCACTCGACCAGGCGACCGCCATCGCCGTCGGCCTCGAGGAACGACCTTCGTCTGCAGCCGGGGCGACCACCGGCCCGCGAACCCGAGTGCCGAGTTCGGTGCTCACCCGTCGGGAGCGCCAGATCGCCGAACTGGTCCAGAAGGGGCTGAGCAACAAGGAGATCGCCGACAATCTCGTCATCTCGCCCAGGACGGCCGAAGCGCATGTCGAGAACATCCTGACCAAGCTCGGCTTCACCCGGCGGACCCAGGTCGCCGCGTGGGTCGGCGAGCAGTCCCCTGACGGGGACGGTTGACCGGACCGCTACGGCCGCGGGAACCGGGCGTTCAGGTCGTCGAGCCACCCGCCGATCGTGGGGAGCAATCCGTCGCCGAACGCCGTGTCCAGACCGACGTACCGCAGCCCCACCATGACGAGAGCGGCGAACGAGAACAACAGTCCGATGGGAGCGAGGGCCCGTCCGGCGACATTGGGGCGACTCGTGTTGGCCACCCCGACCAGGGAGAAGAAGAAGCCGGCGGCGGCAGCTGCCAGCGAGACGATGTGCATCACCGAGAACGGCGCAGCGGCGAGAGCGAGCAGACCCAGGAGCAGACCCGTCTCGGCGGCCGCCGACGTGTGCACGCCGATGTCCGGAGAGCTGTCGAACAGCGCCCCGAGTCCGTCATCCTCAGGCGACACCCCGTACGTTGCCACGGAACAATTCTAGGTCGCCTCCGGCACGAATTCCGGGCCGCCACGGCCGTGGCCAGAAGTCGGCACTTCCCATGGCCCGTCGGGTGGCCCAAGCACCGAGGCACGGTCGAGAATGAGGGGATGGTCCTCCTCGAGGCCGCCGTGGTCATCGGCATCTTCTGCGTGATCGTCGGCGGGGCGATCCGGCTGCTGACGCGCCCTCCGGAGCGCCAACATCCCGCGTTGGCCGCCGGCAACTGGCGGGCGGTTCACTACGACGTGAAGGGGGACACCCACGTCGTGCTGCAGAAGGTTTCGCCGAGCGGCGCCAACGTGCTCGACGAACACGTCATCGCGACGATCCCTGTCGACGACCCCGACTACGACGCCCGGTTCCTCGCCGCCATGAGCCTGGCCCGTGAGCGGCGGGCGCTCTTCGACACCGAGGAGGAGTAGGTGCCGCGCGTCAGTCCGGCCTGCCCTGGACGACGGCCGTGAGCAGGAGCACGGTGTCCTCCAGAGCCCCGAACGAGTCCCACACGGATGGGACGACGGCGTAGTCGCCCGCAGCCAGCTCCGCATCAGTGCCGGCCGCGACGACCCGGGCCCGGCCCTGGAGCACGTGGAGCGTGATCTCACCTGTGTTCTCGTGCTCTTCCAGAGTGTGTCCGGCGGACAGCCCGATCAAGGTCTGGCGCAGCGAGTTCGCGTGTCCCCCATGGATCGTGACTGCGTAGCGGCCGCTCGACGCCGATCTGGCCTCGGCCAACACCCTCTCGCCCAGCGCACCCAGAGCAGTGGTCTCCATGCTGGCTCCCTCCGACGATTCCAACCTAGCGATGCCGCGCCAGGGATGCATCCGTTGCCGACCGCCCGGCCATCAGGAGCAGTTGATCACGGCCTGATAGGTATGCCGGCTGGCGTCGCTCGGCACGAGAAACAGGGTCGTCGTGGTGAAACCGGATCGCTTCAGGTGATAGGTGCCCTGGGGCGGGCCGGTCACCGAGCAGTGGAAGGTGAGGTTGAAGCGCCTGCTGTCGCCGTGCGGAGCGCCGGGCAGGTCAGTCACCTTGGCCAGGGTGACTGGCCACTGGTGACCGGCGCCGACCAGGGTGAACCTCGCCTTCAGCAGCCGGGCGAACCGCCCCCGGGAGTACAGCGCCGGACCCGCGGTGGCCGGTGCGAACCAGCTGGGGACCAGCGGCGCAAGGATCGCCCCGATGGCTCCGGCGCGGATCAGGGTACGCCGCGACGTGAGAGTCGTGGGGGTGGTCATGAGGTGCTCCCGGGGGTGGTCGGCGGCAGGGATAGGGTCGGCTCGTGGCAAGGATCGAGTGGCTGACGCACGCCGAGTTCGTCGACCGGCTCGGCGAGGAATTCTCGCTGGTGGGTGGCGATGGCGCCGCGTGGACCCTCGAGCTCGTCGAGACGATCGAGCACAGCGAGCCGGGCGGACTCGGGCCCGAAGGCCAGGAGCGGCGGCAGTTCTCGCTGGTGTTCCGGGGGCCGGCGACGCCGGTCCTGCCGCAGGGCAGCTATCCCCTGGGCCATCAGGAGCTCGAGGAGCTCGAGCTCTTCCTGGTGCCGATCGGACCCGACTCGCTGGGGATGCGCTACGAGGCTGCGTTCGCCTGATCGCGAGAGGGCCGTCACGACGCGCGCCACTCCATCCGGCGATAGACGCCGGCCTCGCCGGCGACGACGAACCCCAGCCGTGAATAGAGCTCCGCGGCCGGGTTGTGGATCTCGACGTGGATGCTCACCATGCACCCCGAGGCCGCCGCCTGACCGGTCAGGGCGGTGATGAGGTGGGTGCCGACGCCCGCGCCCCGGAACTCCGGCAACAGCGAGATGTCGACGATCCGGATCTCGCCGGGACGGTGGTCGACGTAGAGCCGGCCGGCCGGACGTCCGTCGACCTCGATCACGTCGAAGGCGCCCCGGGGATTCTGCGCGCGGTACGACGCGTCCTGGGCGTCGAACTGCATGCGCACGAAGGCCTCCCGCTGCCCGTCGGCCCACTCGACCTGGGACAGCTCGTCGTCGCGGCTCGAACCGTAGACGCCGACGAGGAACTCGCGGTCGGCGTCGACGACGGGGCGCAGGGTGACCGAAGCGGTGGCTGACATGACGGCTAGGTCCTGGGCGGGTAGACGCCCTGCAGGGCGATGTTGAAGTTCAGGGTCAGGTAGGGCTGCATGTTGTTGTGCGGCTGGCCGCCGCCGGCGGGTGCCAGCGCCGAGGGCGACATGGCGACCTGGGGCTGACCCGACGGGGCCTTGTAGGCGTTGGCGTTCTGTGACCGGGCGATGCTGCGGGCGCTGGACGGGGTCTGCACATCGGCGAAGTCGGTGTTGGCGCGCAAGGTGTGGCTGTGCGAGGGGATCTCGGACTCGAGCAGGGTCACCGTCTCGCTTCCGCCGACCTCGCCGAGGTCGTGCAGACTCAGGCCCGGACCCTGCCCCGGGTGCATCGGGGCACTGCCCTGCAGGTCGGGCAGCGCGAAGTTCGACTTGCCGTCGCCGCCGTACGTCGTGCCGAGCAGCGAGAAGAGCGCGGTGTTCTGGGAGATCGGCAGCAGCTGGCCGTTGCACCACGCCCAGCCCCGCGGGGCGAAATTGAACGGGAAGATCCGGATCTCGGCTACGAATGGGTCGGCCATGGCTGCTGTCCTTCTACGAGAATCGGGGGAAGATGCCGAAGAGCGAGATGATGAAGTCGACACAGAGATACGGCTGGAAGTTCGTGTGCGGCTGGCTCCCGCCGACCGACGTGATCGCGCCCGGAGCGAGCGCCGCCGTGGCGGTGTCCTCGATGTAGAGGTCGGCTGCCGTCGACTGGGCCAGCGTGTTGTTGGCCGGCGACGACTGGTTCGCGACCGCTGTCGTCGCGACGACGGGGTGCGTGTGTGCCGGGATCTGGTTGACGGTCAGGGTGATCTCCTCGGCGCCGCCGGTTTCGGCGAGGATGAAGCCGTTGCCCTGATGGATCGGAATCCGCCCGCGCAGGTCGGGCAGGGCGAACGTCGACTGTCCGTCGCCGCCGTACGTCGTGCCGATCAGCGTGAACAGGGTCTCGTATTCGGAGATGGGGAGCAGGCGGCCGTCGCAGAACATCCACCCGGCGGGCTCGAAGTTGCCGGCGAACATCCTGAGCTCTCCGACGAAAGGCTGTGCCATGGGATTCAGGCTCCTCGGATCAGTTGGGCGAGGGGAAGATGCCGATGAGCGCGATCCCGAAGTTCAGCGCCAGGAACGGCTGCATGTTCAGGTGCGCCTGGCTGCCACCGACGCTCGTCACGCTCGTCGGGGACAGGGAGGTCGGGCTGCCGGGTGCGGCGTAGAGCTGACTGGGCGAGTCAGCCAGCAGGTTCCCGGGTGCGATCGGAGTGTCTCCGGTCGCGGACGTGGCCTGCAGCACGTGCGTGTGCTGCGGGAGCTCGGCGACGGTCAACGTGTGCGCCTGCTCGCCACCACGCTCCCCCAGCGTGTGCCCGGAGCCCACATGGATCGGCACGCGTGAGCGCAGGTCCGGGAGGGCGAAGTTCACGCGCCCGTCACCGCCGTACGTCGTGCCCAGGAGCGAGAAGAGCGCCTGGTTCTGGTTGATCGGCAGCAGCTGGCCGTTGCACTGGGCCCAACCGTCTCCGGTGGGCACCTGGGAGTAGGGGAAGAGCCGGATCTCTCCGAGGAACGGTTCGGCCATCGTGTCGTCCTTTCATCGAGGGGTGTCGAGGGGTGAGGGTCACGGCGCGTTGGGGCAGCCCCCGGTGGTGCTGAACCCGGCCCCGCCGTGGTCGGCGCTGGTCGTGGCCCCGTTGTTGTTCGAGGACAGGAAGCTCTGGACCGCGGCGTCATCGGTGGGCGAGCCGCCGTAGCCCTCGAGGATGAAGCCGGTGCCCACGAAGCGCTGCCGGACCCTGATGCCGAACAAGCCGACGGCCGTCGTCGTGGAGGTGTTGGCCCGGATGTCCGCGCAGACAATGGTGGTGTCGGTGGACACCGAGCCGGCATCGACCCGGATGCCGTCCGCCGACAGTGCGTTGTTCAACGTCACGGTGTTGTTGGTGATCGTGGCGTTGATCCGGTTGCTGCCGTCACGGGCGATCACCTCGATGCCCCGGTTCGCGACCTGGCTGATGTTGTTGGCGTCGACCAGGACGGTCATGGCCGCCGATCCGTTGCCGGTGAACCGGAGCCCGGGACCTGTCGTCGAGTTGCTGTTGGTCACGGTGTTGCCGGTCACCGAACCGATCATCGGCGTGGTCGCTGCCGAGGCCAGGTTGATGTTGATCGGCGACGCGCTGCCTCCGGTGCCGGGTGCGACGTTGAGGCCGTCGATGGTCAGGTCGCGGACACCGAACGCGAACGTGCCCGACGAGTTGTGGGCGATGCTCACGCCGATGTTGTTGTCGTCGAAGGTGCTCTGCTGACCGGCGCTGTCGTCGACCTCGATGTCCATCGAACCGGTGCCGTTGGTGATCACCTGGAGGCCGTTGGCCCGGTTCCTCAGGAAGGTGTCGCCCAGCACGTCTGCGGTGATCGAGCCGCCGTCGGCCTGGATCAGCAGCCCGTTGTTTCCGGGCGACAGCGTGTCGGTGTCGCGGAACGTGCTGTCGGTGACATTGAGCTGCGACAGGGTTCCGGACGAGTTGACGATGCGGGCGTTGTCCTCGGGCGAGTTGGCCACCAGGGTCCGCGTGATCTCGTCGGTGCCCGCGAGGTTGGTGAAGTGCAGGCCGGCCTCGTCGGTTGCGGGGTCGTCGCCGTTGTTGTCGACGACGGAGTCGCGCAGTGCGAAGTTGGTGACCGACGAACCACGGATGCCGTTCCCGAGGCTGTTGCGGACCTTCATGCGCTGGAGCGTGATCCCCTGGGTCGACGTGAGCGAGATGGCGTCCTGCGTGGTGCTCTGGATGGTGCCGCCGGTGCAGGCGTCGGCGGTCGTCGCGCAGGCGCCACCGGTGCCCGTGATGCTCACCCCGCCGGCGGAGCCGGTGGAGTTGAGACGGATGCCGTTGACTGCCCCGTTCGACGACACCGCGTCCAGGGTGAGGTTGCCGCTCGTGATGCCCGACGAGTCGACGGTCAGCCCGGTGCCGGTGCCCGTGGTGATCGAGTTGCCCGTGCCGCCGACGGTCAGCTGCCCGCCACTGGTCGAGCTCAGGCCCGAGCCGCTGGTCGTGTCGATGTCGAGGCCGCCACCCGTGAACGCGACCAGGTGTCCGGTGGTCGTGCTGCCGTTGGAGCTGAGCGCGACGGCGTTGCTGGCACCCGTGTTGAGGACCTTCGATGCGCCCGAGAACGTCGTCGAGCCTGCCGTGTTGGCGCTCACGACGATCCCGCCACCGGCGTCGGCGGAGTCGGCGATGTTGCCCGAGAAGCTGGCGGTGCCGCCGTCGCGGCCGGTCACCTCGACCGACTGGCCCGAGCCGTCGTTGATGGCACCGGCATAGCTCACGTTGCCGCCCGCGACCCCGCCTCCGTTGAGGTCGAAGGCGATTCCGGCGGCGCCACTGATGGCTCCGGCGCCGGCGGTGAAGGGCGTGGCGAGGTTGGTGTCGAGGTTGACGCCGTCGCCGGCGCTGTTCGTCGAGCTCACCGAGTCGAAGTCGTACGACGAGCCGTTGGAGTTGCGGATGTCGACTGCGGGCCCACCGGTGGCCGAGATCGTGTCGGTCCCGCTCGCGTTGACCGTCACCGTGTTGGAGGACGCGATGTCCAGGGCCGCCGTCGCCCCTGACGTGGTCTGCAGCGAGAGGTCGGTGCCGGAGCCGTCGCCCAGGACCGGCTGGCCCGTGACGCTGTTGAGCCGGATCGCACCCGTTCCGGAGCCGACCACGGTGATGTCGTTCCACCGACTGGTCAGCAGGTTGGTCGACGCCGCGTCGAGTGCCTTGGCGCCAGTGGTGGAGATCGTGTTGGTGCCGCTGCTGACGAAGTTCACGCTGCCGGCGTTGTTGAGCCGGACTCCGATGGCCGTGGCACTGCCACCGTTGGTCACCGTGACGTTGGTGAACGTGCTGGTCCCGGTTGTTCCGTCCATCTCGACGCCGGGCTGAATCCCCGCGGTGCCCGTGTCGACCACGTTCACGTTGGCGACCGTGACAGCGTCGACGCCCGCGCCGCCACTGATGCCGCCGCCGGTTCCCGACGGGTCGACGTCGACGCCGTCCACGGTCACACCGCTTGCCAGCGCGATGACGTCTTCGTTGGCCGCGGTCAGCGTCGGCTGCGCTCCCGCCGTACCCGGAAAGAGCGCGGCAGTCGGCAGCGGGCCGCCGGCGTCGGGGTCCAGTGACAGCGCCCGGGTCTCGCCGATCAGTCGCTCGTTGGCGTTCATCGCATAGCCGGTGTCGAGGTTGGTGGTCGTGTTGGTGCCGTCGAATACGTAGACCGTGTCACCGGTGCCCGACGCGGCCTCGGCCTCGGCCAGGGTGTCGAACGGCGTGTCCGAGGTGCCGTCGCCGCCAGCTGGCTCGTTGTTGCGGACGTACCAGACCTGCCCGGTGATCGGGAAGCTCACGGTGCCCGTCGCATTGGCCACCGTGCCGGAGTTGCACGGCGAGGCATCGCAGACGCGATAGGTGAACGTGTCGGTCACCCCGACGTCGGTGTCGTCGGGCTGGTAGGTGAAGTTGCCGTCGGCCTCGATGGTGATGGTGCCGCCCAGCGCGGTCGGCGCGTTGGTCACCGGCTCGACCACCAGGCTGGCGCTGGCGGTGTCGGGGTCGGTGTCGTTGTCGAGCACCGAGCCGGTGATCTCCTTGCCGGCCTGGGTCGCGGGACGAGAGGTCCCGACGAAGAGGCCGGTGTTGCCGATCGCGTCATAGCTGTCTGCCACGGCGGTCGGCGCGTCTGAGATGCCGTTGACGGTGATCGTCACGGTCGCGCTCGACTGTGCGCCCGCGCCGTCCTGCATCGTGTAGGTGAAGGAGTCGGTGTCCGACTGCCCCGTCGCCAACCCCTGGAATGCCGACAGCGGGTCGTAGCTGTAGGACCCGTCGGCGTTGATCGTGACCGACGCGCCACTCGGCAGGACCTGGGTCAGCGTGCCGGTCCCGTTCAGGGCCACCACCGACTTCGTGTCACCCGGGTCGACGTCGGTGTCGTTGGCCAGCACGCCGGGGGCCGAGACGAAGAGCTGCGTGTCCTCGTCCGTCGTACCGCTGTCGTCGACGGCGATCGGCGGGTCGTTCACCGCCGCCACCGTGATCCCGCGGGTCGCGGAGTCAGTCAGCGCCGAGTCGTCGGTCACGGTGAAGGTGACCGTGCGGGGCAGCGTCGAGGGGCCTTCGGAGGTGTTGGCGTAGGTGACGTCGCGCAGCGCCGCCTGGTATGCCGCGGGGGTGGCGGTGCCACTGAGGGTCAGGGTGTTCCCGACCTGCGGACCGGCAGTGATCCCGGGGTGTACGCCGCCGAGGGCGAGCACGTCCTGGCCAGCGGCGAAGTTGGTCGTGATCGCGACCGTGGCGCCGGTGATCATCGCCCCGGAGTCGGGGTGGGTCACGGTGACGCCGGCATCGATCAGCGTGGCCGGGTCGTTCTCGGTGTAGGCGAGCGAGCCGGCCGACGTCGTGACGTTCGGCGCGTCGGCCGCGCAGGTGACGGTGACCGACACGGTGGCCGACGACCCGCCGGGGCTCAGCGTGTAGGTGAAGGTGTCCGGGGTGCCGCCCGGTCCGCTGTTGCAGTAGTCGGCGTTCGGCGTGTAGCTCACGTCCGTGCCGTTGTTGACGACCGTTCCGTTGGCGGGCTGGGTGACCGAGGTGATCGCCTTCGGGCCGGCGTCGACGTCGGTGTCGTTGCTGCGCACGAAGATGACACTGGCGCCCGAGTCCTCGCCGACCGTGGTCGAGTCGTTGACCGCGACCGGGTTGTCGTCTACGGCGGCGACCGCGATGGCGTGGGTGTCCGAGCCGGTGAGCGCCGTGTCGTCGGTGACCGTGAACGTTGCCGTCCGCGTGGCCGTCGAGGGTGCGTCGGAGGAGTTGGCGTAGGTCACGTCGCGCAGCGCCGCCTGGTAGGCCGCCGG
>Ga0070698_100001127_pt1 | contig 29533 bp, 29 predicted proteins | sample KBSK1502metaG_FD_65477 | JGI IMG/M metagenome (GOLD analysis project Ga0070698, IMG submission 65477) | Corn, switchgrass and miscanthus rhizosphere microbial communities from Kellogg Biological Station, Michigan, USA - KBS K1-50-2 metaG | ecosystem: Host-associated > Plants > Roots >...
ACAAGAATCTCGGCTATCTGTTGCTCAAGGCCCAACGCATGGCGGCCACCAAGACCGAATTCATCGTTTTCCAGAAAGCTGCCTAAAATGCGGGTCTCTACGAATTCTTGTGCAGAACCGAAAATATTTTCATGTCGCTAGCAACACTTTCAGCCGAAGCACGGATCGGTCAGCAGCTTGAAGAACTAGGCTGCGCAGAGAACAACTTTGCAGATATCTGCCAGGTTGTTTCAAAGAGCAGACTATCTCGTGGATTGAACGGCGATAAAGATTTCGAACATCACGATGCGGAACAGATGCTGCTGTGGCTTCGAGAAATGCGCGAATTGAAAGACCTTTCACCAACACTACCGGATTGGAAGCAAGTTGATCAGATTCGCGCAGCGATAGAGGAACGGCGCAAATTGAAGGCCTTGCTAGCTGAAGCGAGTCGTGTTCTCGCGAGATCGTTTGAGTTGGGAAAGGACCCGACTCTTAGAAGAAGGAGCAAATAAATGGAACAGGTTTATACAATGCCGGACACCTTCAAGCCTGAACTTCTGCGTAGGCTATCTCTCAAAGAGATGATCCAGGTTATCCATCTTTATGGCCTAGAACAGGTCGCAGCCAGAATCGGCTACGACGAATTTGTGGAATATATCAACCGAACGGACGGAGTTACCAATGCCAGCGTCAACACCGGAACAGCAGCGAATTCATAAAACGAACTTGCTCCGCATCGTAGCGAAGGCCCTTGAGCACGCGGGGAACGAATTCCTTAAAGACGGCGATCCCGTGAAGCAGCTAGTGCGAACGCGGGTCGATCAGGTCTTGAAGGGAACGTTTGACGCAGATCAAGTCAAGAAAGAGCAAAAGCGTCGTCGTTCGAAGCCGGTAGAGTATACCGCCTCAAATTGCATCACGACAGGATCGGAGGAATTGGTATTGCTTGCAGGATATGGCGGACATCTCAGTGGTGGAAGACTTCGCAGCGTGCTCGTGCCGTGTTGGAATGCAGCCTGTGGTGATCTCGTCCGCCAAAACGTTGAAGAAGCATGGCAGAGTAAAAATATTCATCCACTGATCGAGCAAGCTTTTGATCAGTACGGAGTACCGCTGGAGATTCCCTTTAGCAAGTTCAACGGGTTCTGCCTCACCGAAAGTGAAGACATTCTAGCAAGAAAACAAGAACAATCGCCGGAGATGGCGGAAAGGAGGGTCTGTGATTTTTGACACGTTAAGCGACGCGCAGTTAGCCATCGTTCGAGTCCTCGTTACAAATCCTAACGTCTACACGGGCGACGCTAAAACAAGAATCGAAAAGTTGGTTGAAGAAATGGACGCCGTTCGTTCAGCACCTGGGCTTGGTTGTCCACTCAATTGGCCGCAAGAACCAGTGCGACGATCAATAGCGGCGATTAAAGCAGAATTTATTCAAAACTATCTCTAACTGCAGCCGCTCGGCGCGTGCGGAAAACGCGCCACACAATCAGAAGCAACATTTGAAGAGGCACGAACGAAATGGTAGGAAGAATTATCTGGTGGAATGAACCAAAGGCTCAAGGGATCATCCTGGCCGATAACGGCACTAGTGTTGGTGACCGTTACTTTCTGTTGTTGAGCAAGATCATCAAGCGCCCTGCGGTAATCACGGCAGGAATGTACGTCGCATTTCCAGACTATTTGAACCCTAAGAGACCGGATTTGCTTCCGGTGGCAGTTCGAGTCGAGGTATCTGAGAATCCGTTTAAACCTGCTATATCTAACGTGGCTGCATTATTGAGCGGCAAGGCGGGTCTGTGATGATCACGCTTGCTGAATTGGAAAGAGCGGTCGTTGAAAAGAAGCATCTCGGGCGCGAAGAGGCTCACCGTAAGATTACGTACGAGTACTCAGAATACGCCGACGACGATCCGGAATTTGGGTTTAAGCTGAATTCTGCTCTAAACAAAGTACATGGCCAGATTGCGCAGGCAGAAATTCGTTCATCTGCTCCGACAGCCGTAGCGGCACAGTCGGAAGCTGCGCCGGTTGAAACTGAAGAGCCGGATATTCGCGGATACGCCAATCAGATTTTTCCGAATAAGGCGCAACTCGTTGATGAGGATCAAAGACAACTCGTTGACGACACGATGGATCACTTTAATCTGGACCTGAGTTGGGTCAATACTGTGTCAACCATCGTTGATTCTGTGATCGCGGAGCGTACGCCTGTTCCGACAGAAAGAGAATGGGAGCCTGAATTTCAAGACGACAATCGCAAGAGAGCATATACAGTCGGAACTGATGCATTCGGGCCGGTCGTCGTTAACGAAGATTTAATCAACATCGATACCGGCGAGAAGATCGCGACTCCTGAAGTTATCGCCACGGTTCAACGGTTCAAACAAGAAGAGAAGAAGCAAGATTACAAGAAGCTTGTTGAAGACGCTCAACGTGGCGCGGAAGAGTTGGAGAACACTTATCCAGTTGGGTCCTGGGAAGGAACACCGTATTTGGAATTCGCTCGCTTGTGTCAGGGCACAGGCAAAGATCAGAACTACATTCCGCTAGAGTATTTCATCAATGGCTTGATGACTGTTGTCGGCGCGATCTGCGGCAACAGGATTACTCCGGAATTCAACCAAAAGATGGAAGCCAGGTTCATTACTCTGCTGCTGTCTACGAAGGGAGGCATCGGCAAGAATGAAACCATGAAATGGAGCAAGGAATGCTTCAATCAAATTCCGTTGCTTCACACTGGCGGAATCGTTCATCCGTTCAAGAACATCGGCTGCTATGTTGGTGACTTCGGAAGTGCTCGCGGCATGCTTGAGAAGTTCATGCAGTATCCGCGCATTCTCCAGGAATACGGTGAGCTATCCACTGCTGTCGAGAAGTTTTCGATTGCAAGTAGCGGCCAGGCATTCCGCGATCAAATCTTGAACCTAGCGGACGACCAGACTCCAAATTGGTCCACGATCAAGGGGATGAAGGTATCTGCTGACGCGCCAAAGGCCATCAGCAATTCGGTCCTATCGGCCACGACCAATGATCGCTTTGAAGAGATGATGATGCAGGCGTCATGGGAGACCTTGATCCAGCGCATGAACATCATCCCCACGAAGGAAGAACGTACCAAGTTCAAACTGGTTGCGCCTGATCTTTCGAAAATGGCTGATACCCTTCTGCCGCGTATCACCAGGCTCGAAGCATACCGCCTAATCTGGAATTTGAGCCCAGAGGCCGAGCAGCTTGGCGAGAAGTGGTTCGAAACATTGCAATCGAATGCTAGTGCTGGTGGCGAAAATGTCGGTCGTATCCAGGTCTATCTGTTCCGCATCCTGAGTCACCTGGCGCTATGGCATGCTCCACTACCTGCGACGGACCAGGAGGGCGACACGACCAGATTCACGGCCAATGGTTGGTACATCCCAGAAGGGACTCCTCCGGATCGCATCTGGCGTTACCAGGTGCCTCCGGAACTGATGCAGAAGGCCATTAGGGTGGCCGAGCATCAGATCGTGGCCCGTAGGGAGAATATGCCTGTACGCGGGACGACGATTTCAGGAGCAGTCGAAAACATCATCAAGAAATGGGCGTTCAAGAACAGATCAATGCGTTGGGTTGAAATGAAGGATCGAGCGCATCTCTACAGATTTGGTTATAAGCTCTGCCATGACGGCCTGATGAATCTAGTGATGTCCGGGATCGTAGCGATCAAAAAGAATCCCGAGGATGAGAACGACCAGAGAGACTGGATCGTGGTTTGGGTTGGTTCGCCAGGGAGGTGCAAGAAATGGGCAGAAACTCGTGGCGGAAAGAGAGAAGGAGCAGGAAGGAAGGCGAAATGATCCAAACGATCCAAATGTCGAGTTTTCTGCTTTTTGATTAAGGTGCTGATGGTGGTTATTTTGAATGAATTCAAACGGCGGAAAATCGCGTTTGTAACTAGCTCTAGAATGAACAGATAAATCAAACGTCTTCGAATGGTCAGTGATACACACACATCATCTATCTCTCTTGGTATTTGGCAGACGTTTGATTCTTTTTTCTGGCGACACAATTTATTTGGAATCAAACGGCGGATGTTTCACGAATGGGGTAATTGGATCAACGGGATCATCCTAGGATCGAGGGAATTGACCGGTCGATGGATCGCCGGTGCGCAAACAAAGGAGACAGAATGAAGTCAGACCCGAAGCAAGTGGAGCAGGTAGCGTATAGCCAGGGCATGGTTCAACATTGGCTGGAATCAGATGGTAAGACACCGAAGCCGGTCTTGGATGCCTTCAAGGAGGTCTCAGAAGGGTACGACCGCCTGCGGAAGGAACTGGACAACCAAGCAGAGAAGCACCAGCAGGAATTGAAGCATGTCGAATTACTGGCTGAAGGGCAGAGGGTCCTGAATCAATCGGCTCAGTCACTGTCGGAACAGCAAAGCCATCATTCGGTGCAGTTACAGACAACTTTAGAAACCTGTCGTTGTGTAGTGAACCCTGGAGCCGAAAACGAGATATGGGCTGGTAATGCCTACACCGACGGCAGGGATAAATTCTTAGCGTTGCCGCCATTTCGCATTTACCTACGATTGGATGAGTTGTTTGCGCTTGCAAAAGCAATTCAAAAAGAAAAGAACCTGCCAATTTTCATCGACGGATGGACCTTGCCGATAGACGATAAATGAAACCTGTGCGGCAGACCGCGGGTGGGGTCCTCGCCTAGATTTTATTTCAGTCATTTCTGTCACTACCGAAATAAGTAGACGCAGCTTCGTTGAAAATAAAGGGTTTAATTCCTAGCGGATCGTGCATCGGATCGACTGTCCGGCGCGTGTCACAGATCGATGCTTGGAATGGCCCAGGATCGAGCGGAAACCGCCTAGAATCAACGATCCCGCCGCGATGGGCTCACATGCCAGTCACGCGGCAGATCGTCTCCTGGAGCGAAATCCGGCCAGGGCAACTCGATTGCCAGACCCGAGGATTTATTTTTCAAGCGCTATCGACCGATTGTGCTTGACAACGCGTTCCGAGTTTGCTACTCTCTTCGGGCGGAGAGAACCATGGAAATTAAACAAGCCTTTGGATATCTGAGAGTTAGCAGCAACGGCCAGATCGAGGGCGATGGATTCCCTCGGCAACGGGCCGCAATCGAAGCGTATGCAGCGGCCAACGGTCTGCAAGTTGTTGAGTGGTTTGAAGAAAGTGGCGTTTCCGGCACGAAGGAATTGGCCGACCGTCCGGAATTGCAGGCTATGTTGTTGAAACTATTGAGCAACGGCGTGCACACGGTATTGATCGAGAAGCTTGATCGTCTGGCTCGCGACCTGATGATCCAAGAGGCGATCATCAACGATTTGCACAAGCGCGGCTTTGAACTCATAAGTGTAATGGAACCAGACCTTTGCACGACTGATCCGAGCCGCAAGTTGATTCGCCAGATCATGGGCGCAATAGCCGAATATGACCGCACGATGATCGTCCTGAAGACCCGCGCAGCGCGGCAACGCATTAAGGCTGTGAAGGGCCGGTGTGAAGGCAGCAAGCCTTACGGTCACTACGCGGCAGAGGTCGATAACCTAAATCGTCTCAATACGTTGCGAGCATCCGGCGCGAACTTCGAGGAGATCGCTCGGGTGATGAACGCGGAAGGTCGCAAGACTCGTGCCAACGGGCTCTGGTATCCAGCAACGATCCGGCGCATTGTCCTGGCGCAACCGAGCAAGCAAGCCGCGTAAACGCCGCAAGTCGCAAGAAACAAAGCACTTCGCAACGAAATAGCATTCGGCAACGCGACCGATCCGGAAACGATTGACCGTGCGCCTGCCGAGGATCGACAGAGATATTCCTGGCCGCGAACGGGACTCCTAAGTCCTTTAGAATTCATAGAGAAGTTAGACCTGGAATTTGTGCCGGAGGTGGGCCGTACCCGGCCCTCGGTCGGCTGGCCGACGCCTGCGTAACTGTTTGATAAAACATGATTTAGCGTGACACTTTAAAACGACCGGGGCCGGACACCGGTACGGGAGTCGAATTTTTGCCGGGTCCCTCGGAAAGGTACTCCGGAGGGATTTGCGAGGGATGCCTTGTAGGTTTAAACCTACGGTCGGTAGGTTTGGACCTACATCTCACCCGACCGCGTAAATTCGTTCACCCCACAAAAGGAACCCCTCGTGTATTTATCAGACTGTCAATAAAGGTTGGCAGCAAAGGTTAGCCGCGTACCGAGAATTCTTGAAGGAATTTTTCTAAAGGCGTTAGCGGAAGAGGATCAGCACAGACAAGAAAAGGGCAACTCCGAAGAATTGCCCGTGATCTCTCCCTTTACCAGAGGGACTTGCCCTGGGTTCCGCACCGAAGTGCGGACGTAGAGCCGGTGAGACTCGAACCCACAACTCAAGTTTAGTAGACGAGCGTGTTATCCATTTACACCACGGCCCCGCGCAGTGAAATCGTAACAAAGCGGTGGTCGCGGTGTAAATGGGACGCGTGTTGGAGGAGTTAAGGAAATGAATCTAGAGCGCAACGACCCGCAGGAACTTCGCCATGCTGATTTGAATCAGCCTAATGCTGATTTAAATAGGCACGAGGGGCCTCAGGAGATCGACGCCGTGGAGCTAGGAGCAGTAGCTAGCGCGCAGCCCACTGACGCTCCTGGCGCGCATGGAGCGCCCGTGGAGACCGCCGAAGAGCGTCAACGCCGCGAGTGGCGCGAGCGGCAGAAAAAGAGCCGTGCCGGAAAAGCCGCCGCAGCCGAGGCCAAAAACTGGCATCCGTGCTCAACCGATGTGCCGTCAGATCGCGAGGCCCTTGAAATATTGGAAACCAGAGTCGAGGACAAGCATGTCTGCGAAGTCGCCTTGGAACAAGGGAAGCTTTCTTCGGATCGATTGGGGATCGTCCCTAATAGAGATTTTTGGAGGCACGGGCTCCAACGTCATCTTTGTAACAGGGCGGCGAAAAAACTGCTGCCATTAGGAACCGGGAGAATTTTCGATATCGGCGGAAGAGTTTCTGATGACGGCACGAAAGTTCCTCTAATAGTCTTGATTGAAGCGGCGAATGGAACTCACTTTGTAGGATCATCCGGCTCCGATGGACGCGAGCAAAGTTGGGAATCACGAAATTTTGCTCCTACTGTTGGAATGCCGGTCCGTTTCTTGATCGATGGATCAAAGGCATTATACGTCGAGCGAATTTTATCAAACGACGAATCGGTCTCGGAGCGCGAGAGAATCATCCGCGATCACATCGCTAAAACTCAGAAATCAGTGCCCGTGCCGACCGCAGCGAAGGAAGCAGAACCGAAGCCGGAGGTAAATCCGCAAACGCAGCACGCGCCACAAGTGGACCTTGCGTATATACCGGGTCTTCGCAGGGGCCTAGACCGAGTATGAATTTCAGAGAGCTAGCATTTGAAGCACTAGCGCGATCAGGATCAAAAGAACGTTACGAAGGCACCGTGATCGATATCGACAAACCTGCTGGCACTACCGTCTTCATCACCGCCAGCGATGGACGACAGTTTCTCGCTTTTCAAGGCAATCCGATCATCAGGCCAGGCGATCAGGTCTCATTCAGGATCGATCAGCGGAGGGCGGTAGATATCGTGAAGTTAGAGCAACCTCTTCTGAAGGAGGCGTAACGTGACGACATTCACCGAGAAAGTATTGGAACTGGAACGACTCCGAGCAGAAGCTATTTCCTACATTCACCTAATGAACCGCCGAAAGTTGAAAAGGTTTCTAGCCGAACGGAGGAAGCAGTATGGACCGCCGCAAGCTTCGGAGAACAATCTGGAAGCGCCGTCTGAAATCAATGGTGCGCCGCCGAATAATGACCCAGATGGAAGCAGCCCAGATACTGCAGAGCTATAAAAACAAGTTTGGATCGACCAGCGGTTGCAACCGCCCGATCTGACGAGCCTGGTAAACCCTTGTATCGGGCTCTGACATTTACAAGGGAAGGAAAGCAGTAATGACCGTGATGAGCAGTACAAGACAAAGGATCAAAGAGTTGTACGACAAGATGACTCGTGGCGGGATAACCCGCGACGAGCGGGTGGAGCTAACAGCCCTTGAAGCCCGCGTTGAGGTAGCCGATCTTCAGAAGATCGAGACCAACAAGGCGAAAGCTGAAATTGCAGCCGAGATCGCGCAGATTAATGCCGAGACCGCTGAAATACTAGCTCAAGCGCAGCAGGAACAAGGTTTGTTGGAGATTTTCCGGACCGACTTCAACGGCAGACGGCTAATCAATAACGAAGCAGTTCGCCAGATGATCATCGATTTGAGTCTCGGTGAAGAGGACCGGCTTGGCGCTAGATGGTTCGCATCCGCTCTAAAGCACCCTAAAGTAGCCATCAGATTCAAAGATTCATGGACGACCAGCCGTCCCGATCCCAACGCAAGAAAGTTACAGGAAGAAACGGACCGTGCGACGTTCTCCAAGGTCTGCCGCAGCTACGACGTGAGTGAGATCGAAGCAAATTTCAAGTTGCTGGTGGATGTGTTGGGCGCAGGGTTCTCTGAGTACGAAGCCGCCCAGTCAATCAAAAGCAACGCGCTGCAGTTGTCCCCGGCAACTCCCCAGGAGCTAACAGAGTGGGAGCAGGAGAACGTAAGAGCCCACAACGAATGGTTGCTCACTTCAGATGTCCGCACGCTGAAGAAGATCGTTGCTAACGAGACTCAAGCTAATCGCCAGGCACACCTTCAGGCCCAGGCGGATTACGACCTGGAACAGAGAACGCGTATTCAGGAGCAGCAAGGATTTGAACCGTTGCCGATTGAACATAAGGGTCAGCCGGTAAACAAAGCATTCTTCTTGAAGTGCTCAAGAGAAACGATGCAGTACTTTTTGAAGAGGTACGGCAGTGCGCAGGTAGATCAGAGAATTAGGAGCGCCGCGTAAACGCGGAAGGGGAAATTGAAATGAATCAGACAGAGATATTCAATGTGCTTGAGAGTCTTCATGTGGATAACACAGGCTCGGCAGGGACCCAGAACGGCAATAGAATTTACGATTACATCGTCAATCAGTGGAAGCAGCCGATCACCGAGCAGACCTTGAAGGCTGCAGTGGAAAAGCTACGCGAAGCTGGTCAGTTGACGTTCAAGTCCGCTGCTCGAATTAAGTTCGATCAAGCATGCTCAGGATGGACACCTGATCAAATCGATTTCGTTGTGAAATGGATGAAGGTCAATGGGCTGGATACTGATGGCGACAATGCGTTCGTGAACGCAGCCGGGTTTATGAATGCGATGTCAGGCAGAACGCTTACGACAGACAACTTGGCCTGGTGTTTGACATACCTGCAGGGCAAAGGCGTGGGCCTAGAATGGAAGCCAACACCGAGTCAGAATCAGCCTAATAGAGGCCATAAGGCAACGTCGCCCGACGATTATCGCTGGATGCCGAAAGAGGAAGTAAATCGAGCACACGCCGGAAAAAACTCGCATAGCTCGAATCCAAATTTCAATGGTCAGAAACAGCGCGAGGAGCGCATCGCGGAAGAACGTCGTCTGGGGAATGCGTCTGATGCAGCGATTCAACAAGATCACGCGATGACCGAGGCATACTGGCAACGCGAAACCGCGAGAGCGGTAGCGACCGGAACAACCCATAGCGAACGCGCCCGTATTCAGCAGGCTGCAAATCAAACTCCTGGTGGAGCGGCTAACCAATTTAAGGCAGCAAAAGCCGAAGCAAATCGCCTGCGCCTTGAACGTGAGCGTGTTCGATAAATGCGCCGTGGCTGGTAAACTCCGGTTATGCACGCCGACAATCTGGAATGGCTACAGCAATGGTATCTTTCACACTGCAACGAGGATTGGGAACATCAGTATGGGATTTCCATCCAGAATCTGGACAATCCTGGCTGGCAACTGACCGTTGACCTGGTAGGAACAGAACTTCAGTGGCGCGAATTCGAAGAAGTTGTGATCAAACGGACGAGCAAGGATTGGATACGTTGCAAAATCGTGGGACCAAGGGACTCTCCTAAATTCGAGGCTGACGGTGGAGCCTTAAATTTGACTGAAATGATTGATGTTTTCCGCTGTTGGGTTGAAGGTAAGCCGTAGTTGCAATCTCCTTGCCGAGCGATCATCTAAAACAACTTGTGCTACATCCCTTCGAACATAACCGCTAAATGCGGCGATTGGGATGGTGTGCAGCGGCCACTTACGCCACGGGGCCACGGATGGCTCATCCCATCCGGCGTAACGTCGTATTTCTTTCTGGCCCACTTTCCTTCAGCTGAGGCTTGAGGCTTTCGAGGTAATCGGTCAATGCTTCGTTAAGCCACTCTTGCAACACCGCCCGGAAAGGTGGGCTGACATTCTGAAATTCAACCGGTTAATCGTAAACGCCGTATTGCAGAAATGGGGCCGATATTCTCACAATCTTGTCTCCAGGCAATTGGTCGCCATTCTCTGTGTTCCCGATAGCTTCAAATTCCACAGTGACTTTGATATACGGACACTGTCTATAGACGTACGTGCGCTGCAGCCGAGTTGAGATGCCACCTTCTAAGGTAAAAACTCTCAGCAGGTCTTGCCGCGTCATTCCTGGCTTTATGGTTTGAATCGAATCGATCACGCTTGCAATCCACTTCGTGTGTTCTTGGTTGATCTGTGTTTCTTCAGCCGTTTCTTTAGCCCCTACCAGCGAAGCTACCGTCAACAAGAGGATCGTGCAGGCAATTCGAGCCATATTGTTGTTCACTCCCTGCGGTTCTCTCGATGGAGAAGGTTTTATGAGTCAAACAGGAACTATTCTTTCATGCAGTTCAATCAACGCGAATCAGTATCTCCAATTTTGGAACGTCGAGTATAGCTACCAATTAGACGCCGGAAGAATTGGAATGGCATCGATTGCTGTCGGCACAGGCCTAGGCGCAGCAGTTCCATTGTGGAGTTCGCCATCCAGCACGATTACGGTCAGCCCTAATCCTTCTGGAACTACAAATCCCGTCATCCTTCCATGCCCACCGTTGGTGCAATGGGCGGCATTCGGGATGCCAGTGAAAGGTCTGCCCGTCTCATAAGGAAAGTTTCTCGATGATTGCAAGATCGAGAAAATAACGCCGCCTAAACCCGGCAGGAGAAACAGTATGGCAAATAATTTAAGAGGCTACGGTAAAGAAAAGTCTGAACCAGGGAACATCAAGGAACCGAAGGTCGGACCCAAGGGCTCCATTCACCCTGGCGCTTCTGGTAAGCACGAGGTTGAGAGCATTTCAAACCCGACGACCGGTAAGTTGAAGCAGAAGGAAGTCGAACGTCCGTGCCCTTACACTAAGGGCCGCTAAATTAAATAATCGCGGGGCATCACCGGAATCGGTCGATGCCCCTCTTAAAGGAGACTATGAATACGATTCAGTTGTCTCAGAAGTTCTCTGCCATCGAGCAGCAGATCGCGGAAATAAGAGCCGCGTTGATTGAAGCAAATATTTTGAAGCCTCCCGCTCCTGCAGCGAAACCTGCAGAGCTACCGAGCGTTGACGCACATGTGACCACACGTTTCCGAGCCGGAGTGTCATTTCCGTTCACCGTAGTTGGTTCATTCGAGTGCCCGAGTTGCGACGAGAAGCACGAAGCGGTTCAGTTCCAGATCGGCACTAACGGCGGCTCCGTGGTTACAAGCTGCGGCAAGTGCGGCCAGAATATTCGCGTCAAGTTAGCCTGGTCGGTCGATCTGAAATAGGTGAATAGAGATTAGAGAAGTGTAAGGGACGGCGGCATCTCTGCCGCCTTTCGTTTTTAAGTTCGAGATTTAAACGCTCCGAGCGAGCGAGGAGAATTTGTAATGGCTCTGTCTGACTATTACCCGGAACTTGAAGGTTGGACCCCTGTAAAAGAAAGGCCGGTAGAAGAATCGAAGCCTCAGATTCCAACTCCCGAAGTTCAGGTCAGTCCATATCTGCGTGCCGTTCTTCCTCTGCCATTTCAGTACGCCGGGGACACGATCAAGCAATATAACCGTCCAGGATTAAGCAGCTTTCGTGCTCCGGTATTGCCGCCTGCAGCGCAACCGGCACTTAATGCAGCGGTTCAGAGCACAGCAACGAAAGCGGCGGCACAGATCGTTCCAGATGTAAGCATTCTGTTGAATATGCCTCCGCAGTATGTAGTGCTCGGATCACCTGCTGGTGCTCTAGGCGACTTCATAGTTAAGTGGAACCAAGTTAAAGAAAACTATGTGCTGTCAGGTCCGGCTCCGTCAGCTAGCGGTATTGTTGATACAGCAGTGCAAGCAAATGCGAGCGGTTCGAGCGGTTCGACCACAATTGAAGTTGCTATCACTCCTAGTCTGGATTCTGAACTTTGCTTGTTCATCTCGGCACAAAACATTGGTTCGTTCGGAACTGTAACTGGTCCTCAATCGTTTTGGGCTAATCATCCGCAGGCATCGTCTGCACAAGCTGGATTCCACGTTTGGTCAACTCTTTCAGGCCCGGCAGGAACTGTTGTAGATGGAACATTCAGCGGACAGTTCCCCGTTTTCTGGAGCGCCGCGATTGTTGCTTTCGCTTCATCTCCAAACCTTCAACCGGCGATTGTGAATGAAGCGAATCTGCAAAGCGGCCAAACACTGAATCACGGAACGCAATTTAATATCCCGACTTCACATGCTGGAAATACGTTGCTATTGATCATTGCTTCGACTGCTCCGGGTAGTTTTAGCACTCAAGGTGCATCTATTCCGCAAGGTATCACAGATACTCAGAATAACCAGTGGTTTAACGTTACGACTGGATTCTCTCAAAACAACGTAGGGGCGCTTGGTTCGATTCTAACTACATGGGCCGCTCCAAATATTCCTGGCGGAGCACTCACGATAACAATCGATTTAGGTGGGGCCGGAAATACATTAAATTTCGCGGTTGTATATCTGTTTGAAGTTGCAAATATTGGAAATGCTTTGTTTGGCTTTCCTACTTTTAAGCCTATAGCTTCACTTATTGGCGGACCGAACGGAATTCCTGTGTTCGGTGCATCCGGACCGAACCATTCATCTGGTGTTGTCCCTGATCCAGGGCCGACTCAGGGATTTAAGAAATTTCTTCGTGAGGATGCGACGTTTCAGTTTGCTATGCAGCCGGTGATGTTAGTAAATAACGTTCCGGTAGCAGCAGACAAGCAGGTCACCATAAACGGTGTCTCGGACGGGGCTACTAGTTGGGGTGTCAAGATAAACGGGGTAAGTGACGGTGGATAATCAGAATGTGAAGTTTCAGGATGGTTCGGGAAACGATTCAGCTTATCTTCCGAATCTCCAAGGAGATTCTAAATGAGTATTTTCGGAACACCTACATCAGGGGGAAAAGCCGGAGCCGGAGTTACGTCTCTGGTCACGCCAAACTTCAATACTAATGCTGGAGACTTGGTCGTGGCATGCGGCATAAACTTCGGTGACACTCAGGCCATGTCTTGCGCGGATGTTGTAGGCAACAGTTTTACAGCAGACACGCTGTACACGGGAAGCAACCTATCTCTAAAGACGCAGTGGTTCTACAAACTGTCATCTAGCGGCGCAAACGCAAACAACAACGCGACCATCTCTGTCGCAGGGGCAGCGACGAACTTAGTCGTCTTTGCGTGGAGCATTCCGATAAGCGGAGGCTCGGCGGCCTTCGATGTAAGCTCATACATAGATTACGTTTCTCACGCTTCTCCGGTTCCTAGCGCAAGCTATAACACGACGGGAACAGACGAATTCGTTCTGTGTCTTTTGTACGACCCGAACGCTGCATCAACCTGGTCTGCTGGAACCGGATACACGTCGGACGGCGCTACCAGCGGTCTTTCAAACAGAGCGCGAGGCGAGCACGGTCAGTTCTCCGATGGTCCGACAGCAGGAAAGACATCGACTTGGGCGTACACAGGCGGTCCTTTCGGAGAAGCGATGACTACGTTCGCGGCCAAGGCGTCAGGAGGTGCATCGGCGCAGCCCGTAATTGTGGTGTGGATGGGTTAAATGAGTCTGAGAATTGTGTGTAGCCGAGGGTTTGGAAGAGCTAGGATCGGTGAGAATGGTTTCAACGACTACGACCGCGTGCGTGTGTAGGAGCAATCTGCGGGGTAAAATTCCCTGGGACCCGAGTAGGGAATAATAGGCTCTAGAATCGGATTGAAAGCATTGATGTTGAACATGCTGCCGCTTCCGGCATTCGCGATGCCGGCGCTGCCAATACAGTCCGGGCGCTGGAAGGCGCCGCGATAGGAAAGATTCAGGTTTCCCGGATCGAAGCTTGAACTGGTCGTCGGCGTGAGATATGGACCCGTTTCCCAAAGGCTGACCGTGCTTACCGACCAACCTCCAAAAAGAGCTTCCGAAAAATAGTTCATGCCGTTAAGAAATTTGCGATTCCTTCCTGCGGGTAGGTCGTACACAGCAGAAACGAGAAGGCGATGACGACGGGTCTGCGCGACATTCCCGCGGTTCGCCGCCAGATCAAAGCCATTCGCAACGGGCGTTCCGTAGATTATTTCGGGATTGAAGCTGGTTGGTGCATCGCCGCCGATATTGCCTAGATTCTTGGCCCAAACGTGGCTGGCTTGCATAGTGAGACCAGCCCGCGACCGGATATTCAGCTCCGATTGCAAACCCTGGTAGTTTACATGCCCAGCGTTATTGGTGGAGAGAATTCGACCCCAATTGGGATAGGGCTTAGGGTTCGCGTTGGGTGAAACCGTGCTGGGCTGGACCTGATTCAGGTCGACAGTCTGGCTCATGCGGTAGGAGTTCATGCCAACATAGCTCTCACGCAAAGTGAAATCGCGGAAAACTTCGCGTTCTACCGTCAAATTCCATTGCGCGGACTGCGGGTCGCGGTAATCGGTGAGAGTGTTTTGATAGAAGTCGCCGGTACCGGCGATGAGCGAAGGGTTATCCCGGGTCCGGACACTGGGAAACTGGTACGTAGGATTGCCATTGGTATTGGGATTAAGCGTTGTGCGCACTACGGCCACGTCAATATTTGTTGTGTTGAACGAGAGCTGACCGAGGTTGGTCATGGTGAAAATTCCCAATCCGCCGCGTACGACCGTCTTGCTGTTTCCAAACGGGCGATAGGCAAAACCGAGACGGGGCTGGAAGTCCTTTTTGTAGAATTGTCGAAGACCAGGGCCAAGGCCCACGCTGCTCGCCTGTTCGACGGGTGCACAGGGCAGTGCGGCATTGACCGGAACGCAACCCAGGGCGGCGTCCGCTGGCGTGGCGGTGCCGCATGGAATGCCACTGCCCGCAACGCAAGTGTTGATCGTTTCGAGGAAACCTGCGCGGGGCTGGTTTCCGGCCGGAATGATGATGCCGCCATTGCGGACGTCAAAGGCGGTCAGATTCGCGAGATCGCTGACGAAAGGCGGCAACGCCTGCCAACGCAATCCAAACGTTAAGGTGAGCCGGTCGTTGAAGCGCCATTCGTCCTGCGCATAGACGCCAGTTTGAATCGCATGGGCGTGAACGTCAGGACCGGATTGTGCGATATAGGTTTTGGTTGGCAGGCCTAAAAGCAAATTCGCAAACGCATTGCCGCTGAAAATACCCTGGTCAAACGTAAAAGCGCCGAAATCATTGGAGCCCCCAAAACTCTCCAGGTCCACGTATGCAACCCGGCGCACGTCGGCGCCGAATTTCATCGTATGCCGGCCTTTGATCCAGGTCAGATTGTCGGCAAATTGAATGGTCTGGGACTTCGTTGTTCCAGCCTTGTCCCTGCCAATCGGTGAATAGTTGCCGACGTCGTCGCTGAAATTGAATGTCGGAAAGGCGGAGGTGGTTGGATGGTCGCCGATATCCAAGCCATGCAATCCCAGAGTAGATATAGCGGTGGCACCCTGGATGGGAAAACTCACTTGCAGTTGATAGTAGGAAAGTCCGAAGCGAGCTTCGTTGACCAGATGGTCGGATATCGCGTAATTGTGCGAAACGATGAGATTCTTGTTGTTTTCCAAATCGGTGTCCGGCGGCAAAAAATTATTGACCGTGTTGAGAAAGCTGTCGGTGAGCGACTGCGAATTCAGGCGCTTCCAACTCCAGCGCACAAAAAGGGACTGCTTGGAAGTGAGGGTACGGTCGATACGAAGGTCATAGCCATTGGTATTTCCGGGAGTAGCCGTTTGCTGCAGGTAATTGGCTGTGACGCCAAAATTCGCGGCCCCGTTTTGGATATTCGGGGCGGGAAGATAATTCTTCAGCAGGTTGGCAGCGACGGGGTTAAGGCAATCTTGAGAGCTCGTGCATTGACTGCCGCTTGGGATCCTGTTCCCAGGATAGGCCTTGCCTGTGAAGGGGTCTATCAGCGGGGTGGAAAGCGCTGAGAAGTCGCCCATGCGTATGGCCGCAGTGGGCACGAAGAGGAAGAGGGGCGTGGAGTATCGCTTGCGATTCCCTTCATAATCGGCGAAGAAAAATGTCTGTGGTTTTCCGTGTGTTAGCTTCGGAACATTAAGAGGCCCGCCCAGGCTCCCTCCAAAGGTATGGAACACTTTGTGGGGTTTAAGCGTCGCGCCGTTGATATTCGAGCCCCACACGGCTGCATCCAAGGCGCTGTTCTGGGTGTACTCGAACAAACTGCCATGGAACTGCTCGGTTCCACTCTTTGTACTGATCGTAACGTCCCCGAGTTGGGCGAACTCCGCGTTGTTGTTGAACTGGGTGACCTTGAATTCGCCGATCAATTCAGACGATGGATTCATGTTGCCGAGCGCGCCGTTCTGGCGAATGTTAACCGTGGACGAGCCATCGACCGAATACTGAACCTGCGACGGAAGCCCGCCGCCGACGGAAACGTTGCCATTGGCATCCTGCTGCGCACCTGGAACAGTGGCGAGCATGGCCAGAGGACTCGTGGTCGTTCCGCGGTAATTGACGGGCAGACTCGTGATCTGCTGGAAACTTTTTGAGTCGTCGATGGTGGCATTCTCGGTATTGATCACCGGACCGGACTCACCTCCGACCTCGATGGTCTGCGCTGCGGAAGCCAATTTTAGGGCTACATCGAAGCGAATCGTTTGACGGACGTCGAGCTGGGCAGAAGATATTTTGAATTCCGCGAACCCCGGGGCGCTGACCAGCAGATCGTAATGGCCTGGCCGGAGATTGACGAAATGAAAGGCGCCGTCGGCGTCGGTGGTAGCCGAATGCTCAGATTTATCCTCGACTCGTGTGAGGATCACCTGCGCAGCGAGCACTGTCCCCTGGCTGGGATCCTTAACAACCCCGAGGATGTCTCCAAAAGTCGATTGCCCGATGGCCCACGGCGCGGACAACAAGATCGCCAAACAAACTGTCGATAGTTTTCCCAACATTTACGAGGTCCCCCGATTCTCGTACGCGCAAAGTCGGTCGCGCACGGCAGTAGGGGGACAGTAGAGGAACGCGCATAAGGAAGTCGTGAGCGTTTTCACTAAAGAACGAATCGCTCGCATGGGTTTATTGAATGGGTAGATCAAATCCGGATGGAACAGACCTCCCGCTAAGTGCCTACGCTTATCGTGTTATGCGCGACGAAGCTTATACATTCTTTACAAACCTCTCAGGACTTTCTCAGGCGGCATTCGCTATGTTGTGGTTGGGGGGAAGATTCCGTTCGTTAAGTAGGTGGAATCGAGAACAGCGAACTGAACCGCATGCCCTGTCCCGAGGGCCGATGACCCCGATTGTCTTAGCAACGACTGGTTTTGCTGGCATGCGCCTTCTACATTTACGTGCTGTGTCAGTGGATGCGAGACACGAATGGGAAGAGGACACCTCGTCGCTCTGTGGATAGACAAAGTGGTGGGACGCGGCAGAACAAACGCCTCTATGTCATCGGTTCCGGGAAGTTTGCCGAGAAACAGGATCATTCACTTACAAGGTCGGATCGGGTTCCAAGGATGGTAGAGCGGTCGCGCGGTCGCGGGTGACAAGGGTGCGAGCGGATTGCGTACGAGAGAATCGTGAGGTCGTTGAGCTTGCGAAAAATAACAGAGGAGAGAAGAATGCGGATTGTCGGGCTGAAAAGATTTGTTTGCTTCGTGTTGGTTGCTCTGTTTTGTGGAAGTGCGACTCCCCTCATTGCGTTCGCGGACGATGGCGGAAGGGGCGAACCAGCCAAGCCAGCGACAACGGCGAAGATCAAAGCACCCGCTTCGGGATCAGCCCAAACGGCTGGGGTTTCTGAGCCAACCTTGGAGCCGGCAACTCCGACTGCCGCCGTTTCATCCTTCGCGGTCGAGCATGAGTCTGATGTTGAACAAGCGCCGGCCGGCAACGAGTCGCCAACGACGAATCAGCAACCGCAGCGGCGCGCCCTTCCTCCGCCGCTGGATGGGATTTTCCCTGGATCCGATTACCTGGGTCCGAATCCACTGATCGGGGTCCCGGATACGGACCCTGTCTATCCGTTGACGAAAGCGTTGTGGGATATCGCGCCCGCCTTGAAGAGGTCTAGGATCAAGGCGTATGGCTGGATTAACCCGGGCATTAGCGTCAGCACTTCGAACAAATCAAACATTCCGGAGTCTTATGCGATTGTTCCCAATCGGCTCGAGCTCGATCAGGCAGTCCTGCGCATTGAGCGGCTGCCGGACACGGTGCAAACCGACCATGTCGATTGGGGTTTTCGTCTCACACCCATGTATGGCATCGACTACCGCTGGACGACCTCGCAAGGATGGTTCAGCGGCCAGCTTCTAAACCACAATCGTCTGTACGGCTTTGACCCTGTCGAGGCATATGCCTTGCTGTACATCCCCCACGTCGCGCAGGGAATGGTCATCAAGGCCGGACGCTATATTTCGCCACCGGACATCGAGGCACAGCTAGCACCCGACAACTATTTGTTCACGCATTCACTGATGTTCACCGTCGATTGCTACACGCAGACGGGCATCAATGCGGACATAAAACTGAATGATCATTGGTCAGTCATGGCGGGTATTCACGCGGGCGATGACATAGCTCCATGGAATGCAGCGGCCCATCCTACGGGCATGTTCATGGTTCGGTGGGTATCGAAGAGCAACAATGATTCGATCTACGGGGGCATCGACTCGATCAACAATGGCAAATTCAAAGCAGGGCACGACAATCTTCAGCAGTCCAACATCACGTGGACGCACCGCTTCAATGAGTCAGGAACATTTTTGACGACCACTGAGGCTTACTACATTTATCAGTCTCACGCGTTGGTGGGCGGGACCGTGAATAATGGACCGCCGCACGCGTGGTTTGAGGGTGTAGGTCCTGGAACGCCGATCGCCGGCAATGCTCCAGCGATAGGATTCGTGAATTATACAGAGTGGAAGTTTTCTAAAAAAGATTTCCTCTCGATTCGTCCGCTGGACATTCTGGACGACAAGAAGGGGGAGCGGACGGGCTTTGCGACGACGTACGCGAGTTGGACCGTGGGCGTCACGCACCGATTCAACGAGTTGATCTCTACTCGCCCTGAAGTACGGTACGAGTATGCCTGGAGCGCGAGGCCGTGGGACAACGGAACGCGCCGTGGTCAACTGATGTTCGCGATCGACGCAATCATGCGGTTCTGACTTCGCCGCGATCGAGGGTTTGAGCGAATCTGGTCGAAATCAGATCAACCGAGGAAGAGGAGCTTATGCTGGACATCATTTTCATTGCAGCGACCGTCTCTTTTTTCGCTTTGGGAATTGTCTACGTTCGCGGATGCGAACGATTGAAATAGGAGTGAGCGTATGCATGCAGGCGATGCGGCACTATTGGTGATTTGTGCGCTTCTGTTGGGCTATTTGCTGTATGCCCTATTGAAGGCGGAGGAGTTCTAGCCGATGACCGCGAATGGCTGGTTTCAAATTGGTTCGTTTCTGTTGGTAATCGTCCTGGTGACGAAACCGATCGGCGTCTTCATGACCCGAGTGTTCAACCGCGAGAAGACATTTCTCGATCCAATCCTACGTCCCATAGAAAGATTGGTGTATCGGCTGACCGGCATCGATGAGAAGCGTGAGATGCGCTGGACGGAATACGCTGTTGCCATGCTTCTGTTCAGCGGTATTTCCATGGCGCTTCTCTACCTCATCGAGCGCACCCAGAAGTGGCTGCCGTTCAATCCGCAGAAATTCGCCAATGTTGATCCCGCGTTGGCGTTCGGGACGGCGGCCTCGTTCACGACAAACACAAACTGGCAGGCGTACAGCGGCGAGAGCACGATGAGCTATTTCACCCAGATGGCTGGCCTGGCGTATCACAATTTCGTCTCCGCCGCGGTCGGCATCGTGCTGGCCATTGTGGTTATCCGGGGCATCGCACGGAAAGAGACAGACAAGCTCGGCAACTTCTGGGTCGACACGACGCGTTGCCTGCTGTGGGTTTTGTTACCGATTTGCGTAGTGGGCTCGCTGGTGTTTGTGTCTCAGGGCGTTGTGCAGAATTTGAAGCCTTATACCACTGTCGAGCTGGTTCAGCCGTACACCGTCCAGATCACAGGTGCAGATGGCAAGACGACCACGCAAACTGTAACTCAGCAGGTGATTGCGCAAGGGCCGGTCGCGTCACAGGAAGTCATCAAGGAGTTCGGCACCAATGGCGGCGGATTTTTCAACGCCAACAGCGCGCATCCTTTTGAAAACCCTACTCCATTCTCGAACTTTTTTGAAATGGTGCTGATTTTTGCGATCCCATCGGGACTGACCTACACCCTCGGCCGGATGACGGGCTCGCAGCGCCACGGCTGGGCGGTCTGGGCGGCCATGGCGTTCTTGTTCCTTGCCGGAGTGACGACGGCCTACTGGGCAGAAGCCAAAGGCAATCCACTTTTGGCCGGGACGGATCAGCACGCCAGCGCGCTGCAGTCCGGCGGAAACATGGAAGGCAAGGAAGTTCGGTTAGGCATCGCGAATTCCACGTTGTTTGCGACGGTAACCACCGACGCGAGTTGTGGCGCCGTCAACAGCATGCATGACTCATTCACTCCGCTTGGCGGCATGGTGCCGCTGATCAATATTATGCTCGGCGAGGTTGTGTTTGGGGGAGTCGGCGCCGGACTCTATGGCATCTTCGTGTTCGTGGTTCTCGCCGTATTTATTGCTGGGTTGATGGTGGGTCGAACGCCGGAGTACCTCGGGAAAAAGATCGAGTCGTATGACGTCAAGATGGCTATGCTCGCCGTTCTTATCTTGACCTTCACGATCCTTACCTTTTCAGCGCTTTCGGTTGTTAAGCCTTACGGGACTTCGAGCATCTCGAACCCGGGCCCGCACGGCTTATCGCAAATCCTCTACGCATACGTTTCTTCGACTGGAAACAACGGCTCGGCTTTCGGAGGTCTCAACCCGAATACGATGTGGTACAACACGACCACTGCCGTTGCTCAATTGTTGGGCCGCTTCTTCATGATCATTCCGGTGCTGGCCATAGCCGGAAGTCTGGCGAAAAAGAAGATTGTTCCCGAATCGGCCGGTACATTCCCGGTAACCGGCGGGCTATTCTCGGGCTTGCTGGTCTCGACCATTTTGATCGTGGGCGCTCTTACGTTTTTCCCGGCTCTGAGTCTCGGGCCCATTCTCGAACACCTGCTGATGAACGCAGGCAAGGTTTTCTGAGGTCTCTATGGATCCGGTCGCTCAAATCAGGAAACAATCGCTCGCCGAGAGTGCCATCCTTTCGCGAGCCATCGTGGATTCGTTTCGCAAACTGGATCCCCGAACGATGGTGAAGAACCCAGTCATGTTCGTCGTAGAAGTGGGCGCCGTTCTGACGACGATCCAGCTCGCATGGAACGCCTTTCACCACGCAGGACATTTCGGTTTTGGATTGCAAATCACGCTTTGGCTGTGGTTCACGGTTCTCTTTGCCAACTTCGCAGAAGCCATGGCCGAGGGCCGCGGCAAGGCACAAGCGGACACGCTGCGCAAAGCGCGGGCCGAGACTCAGGCTCATCGCCTTCGGAATGATGGAAGTGTCGAGACCGTGGTGAGTTCGAAGCTGCGCTCTGGAGACATCGTCTGTGTCACCGCAGGGGAGTTCATCCCCGGAGACGGTGAGGTGATTGAAGGCGTCGCTTCTGTCGACGAGTCGGCGATCACCGGAGAGTCGGCACCCGTCATCCGGGAGTCGGGCGGAGATCGCTCGGCCGTCACCGGAGGGACGCGTGTCCTTTCGGACGAGATCAAGGTTCGCATCACTTCCAATCCTGGCGAAACCTTTCTTGACCGCATGATCAAGCTGGTCGAAGGAGCTTCCCGACAGAAGACGCCGAATGAGATTGCACTCAACATCTTGTTGGCGGGACTCACGATCATCTTCCTCCTCGCTGTTGTGACGCTCCAGCCTTTTGCCATCTATTCCGGTGCTCCGCAGAACATCTTCGTGTTGGTTTCACTTCTCGTTTGCTTGATCCCCACTACCATTGGAGGGCTGCTCTCCGCTATTGGCATTGCCGGAATGGACCGCATGATTCAGCGAAACGTGATCGCCATGTCGGGGCGAGCGGTGGAAGCATCAGGCGACGTTGATGTCTTGTTGCTGGACAAGACCGGTACGATCACGCTTGGGAACCGTGCCGCGACCCAATTCTTTCCTGCGCCCGGCGTCGAAGAGGCCTATCTCGCCGATGCTGCGCAACTTTCCTCTCTCGCTGACGAGACTCCGGAGGGACGCTCCATTGTTGTGCTCGCGAAAGAGCGTTACAACCTACGCGGCCGTGATCTTTCTTCCCACGCGGCGAACTTCATCCCATTCTCCGCACAAACCAGAATGTCCGGAGTGGACCTCGACGGTCGCGAAATCCGCAAAGGCGCTCTGGAGGCAATCAGCCGCCTGACCGCCAGACGCGGTGATGGCATTGCAGCTGACCTGCAGGTGTGCGTACGAGAGATTTCAGATGCTGGTGGAACGCCGCTGCTGGTTGCGGAGAACGGCCGGGTACTGGGCGCGATCGCTCTCACAGATATCGTCAAAGGAGGCATGAAGGAGCGCTTCGACCACCTTCGCGCCATGGGCATTCGTACGATGATGATCACCGGGGACAATCCGCTGACGGCCGCTGCGATCGCGCGTCAAGCTGGTGTGGACGATTTCCTTGCCGAGGCGAAGCCCGAAGACAAGATGGCCCTCATCAAGCGCGAGCAGGCGAAGGGAAAACTGGTTGCCATGACCGGCGATGGCACCAACGACGCGCCTGCGTTGGCTCAGGCGGATGTCGGTGTCGCCATGAACACTGGCACCCAAGCCGCCAAAGAAGCCGGGAACATGGTCGACCTCGATTCCAACCCGACAAAACTCATCGAGATCGTCGAAATCGGCAAACAGCTACTCATCACTCGCGGCGCCTTGACGACTTTCTCCGTCGCGAACGATGTTGCCAAATATTTCGCCATAATCCCCGCGATGTTCGCCGGAGCGTTTCCCGTACTCAACGTCTTGAATGTGATGCATCTCCGCACGCCAGAATCGGCCATTCTCTCGGCAGTCATTTTCAATGCTCTGATCATCATCGCGCTGATCCCGCTCGCGCTGCGAGGTGTGCGGTATCGCCCGTTGGGCGCGGCGGCCCTGCTGCAGCGGAATCTTCTGATTTACGGCCTAGGCGGAATCATTGCTCCATTTATCGGAATCAAGTTCATCGACATATTGCTAACGTACCTTCGGATTGTTTGAGGGGACTTATGAAAAAGAACCTTCTCATCTCTATTTGGTTCACCTTGGTGACTACCTTCATCTTTGGACTACTGTACCCGCTCACTGTAACTGGTCTGGCCCAGGTGCTGTTTCCTGACCGGGCCAACGGACAGCTGATCGAGAGAAACGGCAAGATCGTGGGCTCGAGGATTATTGGCCAATCCTTCAGCAGTCCGGCCTATTTCCATTCACGGCCGTCCGCCGCGGGAACCGGATACGATGCGATCTCCAGCAGCGGGTCGAATCTGGGACCCACCAACAAGACCTTATTGGAGCGAGTGAAGAGTGACGTTCAGAAATTACAGGTAGAGAATCCCGATGCTCCGATCCCAGTCGACTTGGTAACGGCCTCGGGTTCCGGCCTAGACCCCGATGTTTCTCCTGCAGCCGCAGAATTCCAGATTCCCCGCGTTGCTCATTCGCGCGGCATCAAGGAAGACGACCTGCGCACCCTCGTGCAGAAACATACAAGGGGCCGGGACTTTGGATTCCTTGGTGAACCACGCGTGAATGTTCTGGAACTGAATCTAGAGCTCGACAGCCTTCGTGGGTCGCAATAAGGGTCACGATTTGCGGCGTGCGCGTCTTTCAGAGGCCATGCTTGGAAGCTGAAATCGGTATCCCAGCCAAGGTTCGGTCAGGATGTAGCGAGGGTGCGCTGGATCTTTCTCAATTTTCTTCCGCAGTTGGTTTATCACTACCCGAAGGTTCTCCGTTTCCTCGGCGTGGTCCGGTCCCCAGACAACTTGCAATACCCGTTTATGCGTAAGCGGCTTTCCTTGGTGAATCACGAGAAGACGCAGAACGTCGAATTCTTTCGGACTCAAGTGAACCCTCTCACCACGAACATCGACCATCCTTTTGTCGAGATCCACAGTCAATTCCGGAGTCTCAATTTTGGGAAACGCCTCTTCAGAACTGGCGCGTCGAAGCACTGCTCGAATGCGTGCCAACAGCTCTCCGATCGCGAAGGGTTTTACGATGTAATCGTCCGCACCGGAATCCAGGGCAACAATCTTGTCCTGCTCCGAGTTGCGAACCGTCACCATAATTATGGGTCCTTCAAAGGACAATCGAATCTTCCTGCAGGCTTCAAGCCCACTCATGCGCGGCATATTGACATCCAAAAGAATCAAATCGGGCCGCTCCCGGAGAACCATTTCGATGGCCTCTTGGCCGTCCTTTGCGTCTATGACGTCGTAGCCATTGCTGGAAAGAGTCGCTCGCAGAACGCGACGGATTTGCGGCTCGTCGTCCACCACAAGAATCGTTGCATCGTTCATCAGTCGGCTGCCTCTCTGAAGTGCGCCTCACTGGGGCAAGCCAAGAGCCCGCAGCACTGAGCACAGCGTTCGGAAGCGTAAAGCATGGGCCGTAAGAAACACCTGAAGGATTCCTAAGGAGTTCATAAGGAATGACGGTTCTGGATCTGCTTCTGGGCCGACCTCTCGCGTCCGATGAAGCGCGGGGGGAGCAAATCGGTTCGTCAGTCGGGATACCGGTGCTTGGTCTGGATGCTTTGAGTTCCGCCGCCTACGGTCCGGAAGCGGCACTGACATTGCTGATTCCGCTCGGGGCAGCAGGCATTGCCTACATCGTTCCGATCAGCATGAGCATAATCGTGCTTCTGGCGATTGTCTATTTGTCGTATCGCCTACGGGCGATACACGTGGACTGCGGCGAGGGAACAACTGTGCTTCACCAGGAATGGTGCCGTTTCGTTGAAGAACCTACGCGCCGGATGGAAGTGGCGACACCGCAGCTCGTGGTCTTGCCCTCTTGCTACCGCTACATTCTGTCTCCCATTGTCGACTACGTTCTGGGGGTGGAGCGGACGTGTCCGAAACAGCAGGTTGCCGTGCTGATCCCCGAACTGGTCGAACGGCACTGGTATCACCACATCTTGCACAGTTGTTTTTGGGGACTTGTCCGGTAAGCCGGGCTAATCGGACATCTGGTTAATCCTCGAACTTTTGCGGGAATTTTTGGAAGCCGTACCCGCTCAATCAGTGCCTTGACAATCTCTGAATAACATCGGCATTCGACACCGACCAAACCGGGTCTTCTTTCGTCTATTCCAAATGTAACCGGAACATTCTGCACCATTCTGGCGTACTCGTGTATAGCAGGGCGGCGGAAGCCCTCGGGGGCTCTTATGTCGAGCAACGGCAACGGCTTAGGCAACGGCAAAGACCGCAAGAAGCGCCGGCGGCGTATCGTTTGGATCAGCGTCGCGGCGATCGTACTGGCAGGCGGCGGCTACGGCGTTATGGCAGCGCTGCGGCCGAATCGCAGCATCGATCCATCGAAGCTCGGCGCCGTGGAGCGCGGCGACTTGGCTCGCGTAGTGGTGGCCACGGGAAAAATTCAGCCGCTCTCGAAAGCGGACATTAAGTCCAAGGCCAGCGGGATCGTAAAAAAGATTTACGTCGACTACGGCGACCGCGTGAAGCAGGGCCAAATCCTGGCGGAACTGGACAAAATTCAACTCGAGGCCATCATGCGCGAAGCCCACGCGAACCTGCAGGCCGCGGAAGCGGCGCGAGATTCAGCAAAAGCTACGCTAGAACGCAACAAGGTGGACGCGCAAGGTCCGGATGTGCCGTTCCTGAAGCTCAGCATGGAACGCGCCGAACAGGAATACCGCGAAGGTGTGGTCGCGAAGTCCGTCGTAGAAGATGCGCAAAAAAATTACCAGCTTGCGTTGAACCGCCAGATGAGCGCGCAGACAAACCTGACGGTCTCGAAGGCGGACATCGCCAAAGCAGAGGCCCAGGCGGCCCAGGCCAAGGCCGCCTTGGAGAACGCCGAAGAAGGTCTGCGCAACTCGACGATTGTCAGCCCCATAGACGGCCTAGTGTTGTCGCGCGACGTAAATGTAGGTGATGCGGTGAGCTCGATCCTCGTTCTGGGTTCGCAAGCGACGCCCATCATGACGCTGGGCGACGTTAGCGAAGTGTACGTGCAGGGCAAGGTCGACGAAGCCGACATCGGCAAGGTGTATCTGAATCAACCATCCCGCATTGTGGTGGAATCCTTCAAGGACAAGAAATTCGTTGGCAAGGTAACCAAGATTTCGCCCCTGGGCAAAGAGAAAGACAATGTGACGACGTTTGAGGTGCGTGTATCCATTTCCAATCCCACCGGGGAGTTGAAAGCCAACATGAGCGCGAACGCCGAAATTCTACTTGAAGAAAAGAAGAATGTGCTGATTGCGCCGGAAGCGGCGCTGATCTATGACAAAGAGCGCAACGCGTCGGTCGAGACGCCGGACACAAATGCTCCCAATGGAAAGAAGAAGCTCCAGGTCAAACTGGGCATCTCGAACGGCGTCAAGACGGAGATCCTGCAAGGCCTGAACGAGAAGCAGCAAGTCATTTTGCAGTAGCGCGGCGAGCTCGAGAAGCGAAGAAACGCCATGTCCTTTCGCGATCTCCTCCAAGACACAGTAGCGACGCTCTGGGCACACAAACGGCGCACGATGCTGACCATGTTTGGCATCGCCTGGGGCATTATCTCGATCACCGTGATGGTTGCCGCAGGTGAAGGCCTTGGCGCCGGCATCCAGAAGAATCAAGAGACCTTTGGCAAAGACGTGATGATCGTCTTCGCCGGCCGGACCAGCATGCAGGCGGGCGGCGAGCAGGCCGGACGCTTGATTCGCTGGATGGAGGACGACTACCTGCAAGTGGCGAACGAGGCGCCGGCTTGCAAATATGTCATGCCCGAGCTGGGCAACGACTTACAAGTGCACAGCGCGTTTAACAGCGGGACGATCGGAACCGTGGGCTCACTGCCTCCGTTCGCGGAAATTCGCAGCGTGGACGTGGCGGAAGGCCGCTTCTACAACTACCAAGACCACGCCGAGGCCCGCAATGTAGCGTTTCTGGGAACCGAGACGAAAAAGCAGCTCTTCGCCGAACGCAACGCCATCGGCGAAACGATTTCGCTGAACGGGATTCCTTACAAAGTCATCGGTGTAATGAAGACGAAGGACCAGAATTCGAGCTACGACGGCTTCGATACACGCAAGATTTTCATTCCCTTCAACGCCATGCGCCGCGATTTTCCGAACAAGCCTCCGGCGGTGGAGCATACCATCAGCCGCATCCTGGTCGCGCCGCGGTCTTTGGAGACGCACCTGGATTGCGTCAGGCAAGTGCGGCGCACGTTAGGCCGCCTACATAATTTCGATCCCCGCGACAAAGAGGCCGCGCGCATCTGGGACACGGTCAAGAACGCGCAAGCCAATCGACTCATCATCGTAGGGATGGAAGTCTTCATGGGCGCAGTGGGTGTAGCTACCCTGTTTCTCGGCGGCCTGAGCGTAATGAACGTTATGCTTGTGTCGGTGCGCGAGCGTACCCGCGAGATCGGTGTGCGGATGGCCTTGGGCGCGACTCGGGAATCCATTCTCCGGCAGTTCTTCATAGAAACTATCTTCGTCGTGTTTCTAAGCGGAGGAATCGGCTTGTTCCTAGCCTACGGCTTCTGCAGTTTAGTGAATCTGTTACCGATGCCGCCCTTTTTTGCGGGACTCCTTGCCAACTGGAAGCTGGGTGCTCTCTCGGTGTTCTTGCTTACAGTGATCGCAGTGCTTTCGGCGCTATATCCGGCGAATCGCGCCGCTTCAGTTGATCCTATCGAAGCTCTTCGTTTTGAAGCAGGTGGATAGATGCTCTTCGAGATTTTACGCGAGGCATGGGCGGCGCTGGGGCGCAATCCGGTGCGCAGCATGCTTACCATGACCGGCATCGCTTGGGGCATCGTGGCGGTGACGCTTTTGTTGAGCTACGGTTCCGGCTTTCGTGGCGTGTTGATGTATACGTTCGAGGTCTTTGGCAAAGGCGCGGTTGTTTGCTGGCCCGGCACCACGAGCCAACAAGCCGGCGGCGAGCGCGCGGGCAAATTGGTGCGCTTTGAGCAGGAGGATGCGGACTGGGTGAAGGCGCAATCTCCGCTCGTGAGAAGGGTCACGCTCGAAACCGTCAAATTCCGGGGAATTTCCCACGAGCAGCGGTTATCCAGTACCGCTATCCGCGGCGTCTATCCCGAATACGGCGAGATGCGCAACGAGGTACCGATCGAAGGCCGGTGGATTACTCCCGAAGACATCGCGGAGCGGCGCCGCGTGGCATTTCTCGGAGCGTTGCTGAGGAAGAAATTGTTCAGCGGGACGCCGGCCGTCGGCGAGATGGTGCGCATCAGCGGAGTTCCTTTTTCCGTGATCGGCTCGATGGACACTAAATTCTCGGATAGCAATTACTTCACGAGCGATGACGAATCGGCGTTCATTCCGTATACTGCGGCGACCGATTTGTGGGACGCCCGCTACGCGAGTGTCATGCTGTTTGAACCGATCGCACCGAATTTTGAGCCCGCCGCCATGCAGCAGGTGCGCGCCGCCGTAGCCACTCGCCAGCGATTTTCCGCAAACGACAAACGAGCTATCACTATGTTCGGCCGGCAGCAGTTCAAGCCGATCTACGACGGCATCACCATGGGCATTGAGGTGCTCCTGTTTCTGATTGGCACGATGACCCTGGGCATCGGCGGCGTAGGGGTGATGAACATCATGCTCGTGTCGGTCGAGGAACGTGTGCGGGAGATCGGCTTACGCCGCGCGCTAGGAGCGAGAAAGTCGCACATTCGTTGGCAGTTTTTGCTCGAGGCACTGGTGATGACGCTCGCCGCGGGCGCGATTGGCATGCTGCTTTCCGTAACCATTACTTCGGCAATCGGCACGTTGCCGTTCCTGGGTCCCGCGTACGAAGACGACTCAGGTAAGGTGGATATCCACCTGACATTGTCATTTGTGACCATGACGCTCTCGACGGCGATTCTGGTCGTGGTCGGCGTGCTTAGTGGCTGGCTACCGGCGGTGCAGGCTGCCAGGCTCGATCCCGTCGAAGCTCTGCGCTACGAGT
>Ga0070698_100001128_pt1 | contig 29519 bp, 28 predicted proteins | sample KBSK1502metaG_FD_65477 | JGI IMG/M metagenome (GOLD analysis project Ga0070698, IMG submission 65477) | Corn, switchgrass and miscanthus rhizosphere microbial communities from Kellogg Biological Station, Michigan, USA - KBS K1-50-2 metaG | ecosystem: Host-associated > Plants > Roots >...
GAACGATCACCATTGAGCATCATGAAACATCCGACCTCCCATCGTTGCCAATCTCCAACTTTGCTCCAGAATCGAATCGGAATATCAGCGACGCGGAAATAAAGGTTCGTCAATTCCGCTAATTGCTCGCTGTGAATGTTGCGACGCTTAATCACGACAGTCCGGCCGCGACGAATCTTTTCCGAGATCGAGTTGATCGCGATCGCCTCGACCAGCTTCGTTGCGACATTGGCCAACCGTTGCGGCAAGAGATTCTCAACCAAAGAAGTACCGTTTCCCAAAATGCCCATTTTACCTTTTGCTTTCGACGGGGTTGATCTCAATCGCTTCAAATCTTTTGGTGTCGAAAGCTCACACGGTAATCGTCTCTCCCACCTTCATTACGCGTAACTCGGTTTTGACCCCGCGCTTTTTCAATTCTTCGCCGAACGCTTCCGGCGTCCCAGTTAATACTGGGAACGTGCCGTAGTGCATCGGAATTGCGATACGTGGCCCAACCAGATTCACCGCCTCGGCCGCGCGGGCCGGCCCCATCGTGAAATGATCGCCGATGCACGCCAGCATGATGTCGATCTTGTTAAAGCGCGAAACCAGCGCCATATCCGAAAACACGTCGGTGTCGCCGGTGTGATAAAAAGTTGGGCCATTGCGAAGCGCGACGATTAGTCCACTTGGATTGCCGCCGTAAATCGGCGGCGAATTGTCGTCCTTTGCTACGCCTGCGCCGTGCCACGCCGGCACGAACGTCACCGAGACTTCGCCGTCTAGGAGACGGAGCGTGCCGCCGAAATGACCGGTGGTCTCGATGTCTGCCAATTCGTTCGGATAACCGAGAGCTGTTACCATCGCCGTCGAAAGATCGAATGTCGCAACCAGTTTCGCCCTCGTTATCTTCCCGATCTCAACCGCGTTCCCGACGTGATCCGAATGCCCGTGTGAAAGCAAAATCAGATCGACATTTTTCAGCGCGGCCAGTGTCTCTTTGCCTTTGTCAAAAACGGGGTTGGTCAGCCACGGGTCGATTAAGAGCGTTTTTCCGCCAGGAGTAACGATTTTGAAACCGGATTGCCCATACCAGGTCAGTTGCGTTTGCGCCATGGTTTCACCAAAACCAAAAGACGCGGTTGAGCAAAACATTTTCCTGAGCGAAGACAAGATCGCCCCATGGCTATGCCTGAAGAATATTTGGCAGCGACGGATCCGCGGATGGCTGCACTCATCGCACGCTCGCTGCGTTACAATGTGAAGCCGGGGCGATTGATCCGGCCGTTCGATGCGCTGGCCGAGTCGATCGCCTATCAACAATTAAGTGGAAAAGCTGCCGCGACCATTTGGAAGCGTGTCCGCGCGCTCTATCCACGAAAGAAATATCTCGATCCGCAGGCTGTTCTTGAAACGCCGGACGAAAAGTTACGCGCGGCTGGACTTTCCCGAAACAAAGTTGCCGCGCTCAAAGACCTGGCCGCTAAAACGATCGATGGAACCGTGCCGGGCGCGCGAGCATTGGCGAAGATGAGCGATGACGAAATCATCGCGCGATTAATCACGGTCCGCGGCATCGGGCGTTGGACAGTTGAGATGCTGCTCCTTTTCGATCTTGGTCGACCCGATGTGTGGCCGGTGGACGACTACGGCGTGCGCAAAGGTTTCGCGAAAGCTTTCGGTCGCAGAAAGCTTCCGAAGCCGAAACAGCTGATGAAGTTCGGTGAAAAATGGCGGCCCTATCGCTCCGTCGCAGCCTGGTATTTCTGGCGCGCTCTCGATAACGACGGTCGAGCCTAACGTTGACTTTGTCGGCGGCGCTTACTAAAACGCCGGAATTATGGCGATGATCCACGTAAATCGGGGCGCAACAAGTCTGGGCGCATTTCCGGAGGAACAAGTTCGCGAAGGAATTCGCGCCGGCCGCTTTCTTGCCAGTGATCTCGGTTGGCGCGAGGGGATGGCGAGTTGGCAGCCGCTTTCGCAATTTACCGAGTTCGCCGAGGATCTTGCCGCCGCCGCGCCGGCGTCGAGTGCTCCGTCTCCTCAAACTCCAACTCCGCCAACGATGGTCGCTCCGCCTGCGGGATCGACAATCGCCGCGCCACGAAGTGGATTGCCCTGGGACGAGCGACACAGCAAAGGAATGTTTTCCGCATTCATCGAAACGCTGCAGATGGTCTTGAGTAAGCCCGGAGCCGCTTTTACTGCGATGAAACGCGAAGGCGGATTTGGGGAGCCACTCCTTTACGGTCTTATTGGCGGCAGCTTCGGCTTCATCGTCTATTTCATTTACAATCTTGCTTTTCAATCGTTCGGTATGTTTGCCAACCGTAGCAATCCGTTTGCTCATTTCATCGGCGCCGGCATTGGAGGAATTTTCCTCCTCGTTTGTGCTCCGTTATTTGTTTTGATCGGGATTTTTGTCGGCTCAGCCATTTTGCATGTCTGCCTCTTGCTCGTCGGTGGAGCTAAGCAATCATTCGAAACTACATTGAGGGTGGTTTGTTTCGCCGGTGGATCGGTAAATCCACTCCTCGTCATCCCTTTCTGCGGCGGATTAATCGTCGGCGTTTGGAAGATCGTTCTCTATTGCATCGGCCTCGCCCGTGCGCATGAAACCGATACCGGCCGGGCGGTAGTCGCCGTCCTTCTGCCATTGATCGTTTGCTGCGGCGGCGCAATTCTGCTTGGGATGATGTTCGGGGTGCTCGGTGCGTGGAGCGCGTCCCAGCATTGAAGATGCAAATTCAGTCGCGGTGGCTCGATCAAGGTGATTTCGATCATGAATTGATCTGGCTTAGCGTGTCGCTTGGATCACTGGCGATTGCGGCGGCCTGGTTTGCGCTTGGATTGCCATGGCCGCATTGCATTTTTTTGAAGATTACCGGGCATCCGTGCATGACTTGTGGCGCGACTCGGGCAGCCATCGCATTCTTCCATCTCGATTTCTGGAGCGCGTGGAAGTGGAACCCGGTTGTTTTTACCGCTCTCTGCGGCTTGTCGATCTTCGACGCTTACGCTTTTACCGTTTTGGTAATTCGCGCGCCGCGTTTGCGCATCGTCCAATTCACTCCAACGGAAAAAATCTTTGTCCGCTTGATCGCGATCGCCTTGCTGCTCTCAAACTGGATTTATCTGCTCTCGCGCCCTCGCGGGTTATTTTAATTGCCGAGCTTCGTTTCAAACCCTCGAGCTCGGAGTTGCTCAATGCACGCCATTGCCCGCGCGGCAAATCTCCCAGCCGCAGATTTCCAATCCGCACCCGCACGAGGCGTTTCACTTCGTAACCGACCGTATAAAACATGCGCCGGATCTGTCGATTAATTCCCTGGCGAAGGATCACACGCAATCGTGTCGGTCCTATTGAATGGATCCGCGTCATTTGAGCGCGCTGGCCATCCAGGAATATTCCGCGCACGAGTTTCGGTGCGTGCACGCTCTCCCATTGTCGATCTAACGTGACCTCGTACTCTTTCTCGATTTTGAAGCGCGGGTGAGTGAGGTGCTGCGCGAGGTCGCCGTCGTTCGTTAACAGAAGCAATCCTTCACTCTGGGTGTCGAGCCGGCCAATATTGAAAAGGCGGGGAAACTTTGGCGGCAGCAAATCAAAAATCGTGTCGGACGCGCGCGGATCGCTTCGGGTCGAAACAAATCCAGCCGGCTTATGCAACGCAATGGTCATGGCGCGCTCGAGATGCACCAGCTTTCCGTCAATTTTTACATGGTCGCGCTCGTCCGGTTGCGCGCTGAAATTTGTGCAAACGCGACCGTTAATCGTCACGCGTCCGGCAGCGATCAATTCATCACATTTTCGCCGTGAACCGATGCCGGCTGCGGCAAGGAACCGGTTAAGACGCATGGCAGAGGTTGAGATGTTGAATCGTTGAAAAGTTGAGCAATTCCACTCAACCACTCAAGTGCTCAATAGTTGCTTAGGCGTCGGGCTTCGTTTTTGGAAGACCGATAACTTTGCGGCCTTCTTTCCATTGGCCGCGTTTCTTGAGCAGTTCGACGCGCTCGAAACGCTTTAGAACATTGCGTTTCGCGACGATCGTGCTGGCTCCTCTGAGACTTCGATGCTGTGACATAGGGCGGAAATGAGCGCCAAAGCTAGCCCGCCGCAGAGAAATTTCAAATGCCCGGTCAATCGCCGTTTCTACAGCTGATTGCTAAGGATGACGCATCGACCAGCGGCCATCATCTGGTGATAGATATGAAAGCGCGTTGTCAAAAGCCCCTGCCAGTGCGGGACGCGTTCTTGTCTGATGATGAGAAAAATTCCCTGGGGATCGCCCCAATGCCGAAGAATGGCCTCCTCGTTAATTGAGACGTTCGCGCCCCCGGCAATGTGCATCTCGTCGTCGATGGGCTCGTTCACCAGATAAAAGTGGCGATGCAAATAGAAAACGAGGCTGCTTGCGTCATCTAGTTCGCCTTCATAGACCACAGCATCTTTGTCAGCGAGGCGGCTTTCTAAGAAGCGAGCCGCATCAGCGAGTGAAAATTGTGGCGCCATCCGCGCCACGGCATCCGCGAGCGAAAGGGTAATTGGCACCATTGCCGCAGCCAAAACGCTCAAACAAAATCGCGGCCCGTGTTTCGTTTCCATATAAGCAGCGATGATCGACGCCACGATTAGGGAAATAGCAATGACAACCAGCATCGGACGCAAAATTCCCCATGCCGAGGGTGGCAGCGTTTGTAATGCATCCCATGTTGTCCAACTTCCATCGCTGTTTTGGTCGTAACCTTTGCTCGCTTGCAGCAAGTGAGGTTGGAACAGCGCCAGCAAACCCGCGGCGACGCCCGTTAGTCCGACTAGGCTCGTGCCGATAAGGTGCCATCGTTGCGATAATCTTTCCCACGCGGTCGCGGCAAAAATAGCGAACGCGCTCCACATGCTCATTGAGTAATAATCCTGTCGTTGCCCGATGATCACGAGGGGTAGAAAGACCACCGCCATCCAACACAACGGCAAGGCCTCGGCGAATTCCAACTCCCGTGGTCGAATGACTTTTCGCCAGGCAACGATCGCGCCCGGAACGAACGCGATCGACCAGGGGAACCACCAAATAAAATGCATCCAAAGAAATTGGAGGCGTGGGACTCCGTTATCGCTGCCGGGAACGTTGGAAAAGGAACGCAGGTGTCCCAGCCATTCGACCTGCAAGAGTTGCCGCGAAAATCCAGGAAAATGCAGTTCGGTCGCGACGTACCAGGGCACAAACAGAACCACGAAGACGGACAGGTAGGCCCAATGAAAAAGATGTCGGAAGCGCAGGCCTGCTTCGCGGAAACAAAATCCGAGGAAAATAAAAATTGTGAGCGGGTAGATTAAGCCCAGCAAACTTTTCGTCAGGCAAGCCAGCGCGCAGCAAATCCAGAAGCCGAGAAACCAAAGGGCGCGTCTTTGCCGCCGTTGATAACCACACGCTCCGCAAAAAACTGCGCCGGCGATAAAGGCGCTGAACACCGGTTCGGGCATGATGACGCGCCCGAGCAAAGATGTGCCGCAGCTACAAAGAAAAATCAGACCGGCAAAAAATCCGCGCCAGTAGCCTCCTAATTTCTCACCGATCAGGAAAGTGAGTGCGACGCTGGCGATCGTTGCCAATCCGATCGGCAAGCGCGCGGCGGCGGAATTGATCCCGAAAATCTTGAAAGAGCCGATGATGAGCCAGTAAAGCAGCGGCGGTTTGGGCAGCCTTGGTAAGCCGTCATTCGTTGGCCAAAGCCACTGATGGGTTTGAATCATTTCGCGGGCAGCGCCGGCGTACTGCCCTTCAGTGTGTCCGTAGAGATCGCCCCAGCCGATCGTTATAAGATGAAGCAGCGCCGCTAGCGCGATCAGTGAAGCAAATAGCGCGTGCCGCAACGGAGGCGGGGGAAACGCCGGCGGATCAAGCAGCGCATCCTCAATACTGAACGTGCGAGTACCGGCGGTCATCGCGCTAATCGTTAGGCCGAACTCGCAGGAGAGCGATATTTTTCCCAATCGGCTGGCAACGGCAAAAGTTTCGCGTCTGGCATTTCAATTAGGGCTAATGTTTGCCGGCATTCGGCGATCAAGCTCTCATCCGACGGACGGGTGATTCGAAACGCGCACCAAAATCGCGCCCGTTGCAAATCATCAAGCCAGCCATCGATCACGAGTCGGTCGCCCAATTTCGCTCCGCGGCGGTAATCGATCTCGGTCCGGACAACCACCGGATATCTTTGTGTTTCCGCCATTTCGGCGAGAGGAAGCCCGAGCTCCTCCGCAAGCAGCGTCCGCGCGATTTCGATGAAACGGAGGTAAGCGATGTTCGAAACAAGACTGCCGCAATCGGTGTCGAAGAACATCACCTGCACTTCTGTGCGTATCCTGGGCTCCTTAGAATTCATCGCAAGATCGACATCACCGCCTTCACGACTTCCGGAACAGCGATTTCTTTCATGCAGCGAAAATCGATCGGACAGTCACGTAAGAAACACGGACTGCATTCGACGTGATGTCGAACAATTGTGTGGCCACTCCCCAACGGCCCAGTGAGAGCCGGTTCGGTCGAACCGAAGACGGCGACGACTGGGACACCGAGCAATGCCGCAAGATGCATCGTTCCTGTGTCGTTGGTCAAAAGCGCGCGACAATCGCGTAGCTCCGCAATCAATTCGTCCAAAGTCGTTTGACCGATTCGATTCACACAATTTTCGCCAAGAACGGTGGAGATCGTGTTGCCGATGGCTTTATCTTTGCTCGTCCCAAACAAAATCCATCTGGCATTTGATTGTTCAGAAATCGTAGCCGCCGCTTCTGCAAAACGCTCAGGTAACCATCGCTTGGCCGGACCGTACTCCGCGCTGGGACATAGGCCGAGAGATTTCTGGTTTTTGCTATTCGATGTTTGCGGTAGTGGCGGCTGCGCGCCGCGCGTAAGATCGACATCCGCGCCGCAATCGTCGGCGATTCGTAAAAACCGAGTAGCGTGATGTTCGGGCGGACCCGAACAACGCGGTTCGCGGACGATTTGATTTAATAGCCAGCTCCGCGAGTGACCGCGATAGCCGACTTTTCGCGGAATTCGCCGTGCTTCCAACGCCACGCGCAGCGAATTCGGAAATAAGATTGCGACATCGAATCTTGCTTGTCGCGCGATCAATCGGGTCGCGCTGAAAAGAGATTTGTTAGGTAACGACAAAATGTCGTCGACTTCTGAAATCAATTTCCACATCGGCGCGATTTTCGCGGGCGTGAGAATCGTAACGTGCGCGTCCGGGCGACCGTTTTTGATTGCGCGCACCGCCGGCACGCTCATCACCGCGTCGCCCAGCCAATTGCTGCTGCGAATGAGGATCCGGAACGGTTTCAATTGTTGAGCCGGCAAATTTTTCGGGAGATAAACGCCGCGTTTGTAACGCGCGAGAAGGAAATTGGGCCGCGGCGTTTTCCAACGGTTGTGCAGCCAAAAACCGTCTTCCGGGGCGCGACGAATCTGCGTTTCAATCAGTTCATTCGCTTTCGCTGTCATTGCTTCGACCGAATCGCCGGCGGCATCGATCCGATCCGCGAACACCATCTTCCAACGGCCCGGCCCTTCGGTGTAAATTGCGGTGCCGAGCAATGCTGCACCGGTCCGTTTGGTCAAAAGCGCGGGGAGGGAGGTGGTCGAGGCCAGTTTTCCAAACAAAGGCACCCATAAACCTTGGTCGCCGGCATGTTGATCACTCAATATTCCGATAGCGCCGCCCCCGCGAAGCAGCTCGATTGCTTTTTGAAAACCTTCGCGTCGATCGAAAAGTTCGACTCCCGCGCGAGCGCGCAATGCGCGCACATGGCGGTCGATGTATCGATTCGCCAGAGGCTGGTAAATTGTGCTGTTGCGAACGAAGCCAATAACGGCGGGAAACATTTGCGCCTGCAGCTCCCAATTGCCGATGTGACTTAAGACGAAAACTACCGGCCGGCTGCTCCTCAGTTCGCGTTCCGGCGCCTCCGCGTTCTCGACCTTGACCCGCTCGCGCACTTTCTCGAGCGGCATGGCCGCGAGTTTTAACCCGCAAAGAAGATTCGCCCCAAGCCGTTGAAAATGCTGGCGGACAATGCGGCGTATCTGCCGTGATGACTTCTCCCCGCCAAAAGCGATCTCGATGTTCCGGAAAGCGAGTTGTCGATATTTCGGAAGCAGCAGCCATCCGCCGAAACCAAGCGCTCTTCCCAACGCGAACAAAAGGCGCAACGGGAATAAACTCATCAGGGCGAAGCCTGCGCGGTAAATAAGGTAAACCAAATACTCGAGCATCGATTTCGGCCAGCGCGCTTGCCGAACGCGTCCAGCGTAAATTTGCCTGCGCGCGGCTGCAATGAATATAATGTGGCGATCAGGCCAGAGCTTCGTTAGGCATGTAAGCGGCTCTGCCAAACAACAATGAATAAGAAAGATTTGTGGGTCGGCCTTAATGAGCGTGCCAGAAAAGGGCTCACACCGCGCAACTACAAAACCGGCACGCTCGCCCAGCGAATCGCCGAATCGGGTGTGGATGCGGGCGAACTGGCCGCAGGTCGCGGCAAAACCGAATTAAAGAAGGTTTGGATCCCGGGCGTTGAAATTTTTTCCAGAGACATTCATCCCCAACGCCACCGCGGCGGTTTTGGCGAGTTGGCGCGCGAAGCGCAGGGAGTGCTCGGAAAGATCAAGCTTTGGCCGCGGCAATGGTCGGCCGCGCGGATGTTCGCAAACAGCGCGAAAGGGTTTCACATTCATCCGCCAAGCATTCCGGAGGACACAACCGCGGAAAAATGGTTCCGCCGCTTGTTTATCAATCAGCCACAGAACCATTCGCTTCGCCCGTACGGCCGCGAACAATGGGACATCATGTTTTTTCTCCAGGGCCGCGCTGAGATTTTCCTGCGTGACGTGCGCGCAGGTCTTCCGGCGCGTAGCATGCGTTTTTTTGTAGACGGAGACAATCACCGGAGCCGCAACAATGTCGGCGTGATAATTCCTCCGGGGGTGGCGCATGCAATTCGGGCCGAAGGTTCGGAAGACGTGATCATGGTTTACGGGACGAGCACAACGTTCCAGCCGGAATTCGAAGGCCGCATCTTCAGCGAAATTGAAACCGCGGAGCTGCCGGAATCCTGGCGAAAATTTCTCTCCTCTTAAGTCCGCCAAACACGCGAAACCACGCCAAAAATAAGCCCGCAACTTCTGAGTCTAGGAACTGTGATTGGCGTCTTTTCGCGTTTTTAGCGGATTGATTAAAATCCGTTTCATCCGCGTAATCCGCGGTTAATTAGTTCTCGAATGAAGCGGCAATTTAATCCGACTGAGCTTGAGTTGATGGATCGGCCGCAGCCGATTTCAGCCGAATTGGAGCGCGACCTCGAAAACATCCGCGCACTCAATCGCTGGTTTGGGAGTTACGCACTGATCTCGATGTTTCTCAGCCGTTGGATCAAACCCGGCTCGCATTTGCGAATTGTCGATCTTGCAACGGGCTCGGGCGATATTCCGCGCTTGATCGCGGAGTACGGACGCAAGGTTGGCGCCAAGTTGCGCATCGATGCTTTGGATCGACAATCCGCGACTCTCGAGATTGCGAGAAAACTCAGTGCCGGTTATCCGCAAATCGCTTTTGTGGAAGGAAACCTTTTGGAATGGAACCCAACCGAGGCCTACGATCTAGTCTTGTGCACTCTAGCGCTTCATCATTTTAGCGACGCCGCGGCGGTGCGTGTGCTCCAACGTTGCCGAGGGCTCTCGCGCAAGTATGTGCTCGTGTCCGATTTGCGGCGCGGCTGGCTTGGCACAATCGGCGTACATCTTTTGACAGCGACCATGTTTCGCGAACCGATGACCAAATACGATGGACGATTGTCTGCTGCGCGCGCGTTTTCATTTTCTGAAATGAATCACTTGGCGCAGCAAGCGGGCTGGACAAATTTCGGTCACGAAACTTTTCCGTTCGCCCGTCAGGCGATCTGGCTCGAAGCGCGATGAAGATTTTAAAGACGATTCGTGATGCGCAGAGCGAGGCGACAAAACCGCCTCGCGTTCTCGTCCCGACGATGGGGGCGTTGCACAAGGCGCATGGTGAGTTGATTGGAGTAGCGCGCCAGAAAGCGGGCAAGGATGGCGAAGTGGTCGTCAGCATTTTTGTAAATCCGCTGCAGTTTGAACCAGGCAGCGATTACGAGCGTTATCCGCGACCGGAGAAGGAGGATGAAGAATTCTGCCGGACGTTGGGTGTCGATCTTTTGTTTCGACCGGCGTCCGAGCAAATGTATCCGAACGACGGCTCAACGCTTGTCATTGAAGCGAAATTGTCGATTGGCCTCGAAGGTCGTTCACGGCCGGGGCATTTCCCGGGCGTTTGTACCGTCGTGGCGAAATTGTTCAACATTTTGCAACCGGACGCGGCCGTGTTTGGCGAAAAAGATTTCCAACAACTCGCCATCATTCGCCGGATGGTGCGCGATTTGAATTACAAGATCGATATTGTCGCGATGCCAACAGTGCGGGAGGAGGACGGACTCGCCTGCAGTTCGCGCAATGCGTATTTGAATCCCGAGGAGCGGAAGCAAGCCGCGGTTTTGCGCAAAGCGTTGCTGGCCGCGAAAAATTCCGGAAAGAGATCCGGGAAAGAAATTGTCGATCTTACGCGAAAAATAATTGGCGAGGCGCCGCTAGGCCGAATCGATTATGTCGATCTGGTCGATGGCGGCAGTTTGCGGCCGATCCAATCCATTAAGCCGAATTCGCTTCTCGCCGTCGCGGTTTTCTTTGGGAAAACCCGTTTGATCGACAACATTGTGTTGGGATGAAGGAATACGATTTCGTCGTGATCGGTAGCGGCATCGCCGGATTAAGCTTTGCTTTGAAGGCGGCCAAGCACGGGTCAGTCGCGGTCATCACCAAGCGAAAAGGACCCGATACGAATACGGCGTGGGCGCAAGGCGGAATCGCTTGTGTGACGAGTGATGAAGATTCGTTTGAGCTCCATGTGCGCGACACTCTCGAAGCCGGCGCGGGATTGTGCGACGAAAACGTGGTCCGCACCATTGTGACCGAAGCTCCGGCGCGAATTCAGGATTTGGTCGAGCTCGGTATGCAATTCGATGAACGCGAGGTCTCCGGCCATCGCGAATTCGATCTCGGTCGCGAAGGCGGACACTCGAAGCGTCGCGTCTTGCACGTTCGCGACGTGACGGGCAAGGAAATCGAGAACGCTTTGTTGAGCGAACTCGGCCAGTCCCGCAGTGGCGGGATCGATCTTTTGGAGAATCACATGGCGGTCGATTTAATCACAGCTTCCAAGCTCGGTTATGCGGCCGAAGATCGTTGCCTTGGCATTTACGTCCTCGACGAGAACAGCGGCAAGGTGGAGACAATCCGTTCGGACCGGATCGTTCTCGCCACTGGCGGTTGCGGGAAAGTTTATCTCTATACAACGAATCCAGACATCGCGACTGGCGACGGCGTCGCGATGGCCTGGCGCGCGGGCGTGGCGATCGCGAACATGGAGTTCGTCCAATTTCACCCGACTTGTTTGTTCCATCCGAAAGCGAAATCGTTTTTGATTTCGGAAGCGGTGCGGGGCGAAGGCGGCATTTTGCGGAACAATCGCGGCGAAGATTTTATGCAACGCTACGATCCGCGTGGTTCGCTGGCGCCGCGGGACATCGTCGCGCGGGCGATTGACGCCGAGATCAAACGCTCCGGCGCGCAATGCGTTTTTCTCGATATCACCGACAAGCCAGTCGAGTTTTTGCGCGAACGGTTCCCAAACATTTATGAGACCTGTTTGCGTTTTGGAATCGATATGACCAAGCAGCCAATTCCGGTGGTGCCTGCAGCGCATTATCAATGCGGCGGAATTAAGACCGACGTGAACGGCGCGACGAGTTTGCCCGGTTTGTCCGCGATCGGCGAAGTGGGCTGCACCGGATTGCACGGCGCTAATCGTTTGGCGAGTAACTCGCTGCTAGAAGGTTTGGTTGTCGCGCACCGCGCATGCGAAGCGATGCTGCAGCAACGCCGGCCATCGCGGGTAACGCCGCCAATCTCACTGCCCGAGTGGCAATCGGGCGACGTGCAGAATGTCGATGAACTGGTAGTGATCTATCATAATTGGGACGAAATCCGGCGGTTGATGTGGGATTACGTCGGGATTGTGCGGACGGACAAGCGGCTGCAGCGGGCGAGCGCGCGGTTGCGCAATCTTCAGCGCGAGATCCGGGAATTTTATTGGAACTTTACGGTGTCGGTGGATCTTTTGGAGCTGCGAAATCTGGCCACAGTGGCGGCGTTGATCGTTGATTCGGCATTAAGTCGCAAGGAAAGCCGCGGTTTGCACTACACGCTCGATTATCCGGAGCGAGAAGATCGACAATTTCGGCGCGACACATTGCTCAGCCGCGGATAAGGATGGAACGGATAGTGCTTTACGAATTGTAACCGCCACCGGCGCTGGTTTTTCCATAATGAAAAGGCCTTGCGTGAGGCGGGAAAATCGGATACAAACAGGCCACCCTTTGGCCATGAGACGAACTATTGCCTTCTTACTCCTGACCGGCGCCTTTGGCGCGGTGCGAGCTGAGGAGCAATCGAGTTCGCCTTACGCCACCGCGGCCGACTTTGCCAAGTATGCGATGAAGCTGCGCGAGCAAGCGCTGCTTAAAGTGGAGCCGATCGTAAACATCCCAACGATGTCCCGCCCGGCGATTCAGCGTTACCCGTGGAAAACCAACATTGTGACTACCGTATTCTGGGTTGGGGAACAGGCCGGAGGCAATAATCCGGTGCCGAACTTCCACAGCTCATGGGATTTGAATTGGCAGGCCAACTATGGCGGTTTTGATAATCCCGAGAAGTCCGATCGGCGTAACTACATCCCGGTCTCTTTTGTTCCCCGGCAGAATCCATTTTACTGCGCACTGCCTTATAACGACGTGACCCACGGCCAATTTAAGCCGGAAGCGCCGCTGGTGATTCCCTGGTTCAAACAAGCTTACATAGGGCAGGGGCAGTCGGTTTGCTGGCATCACTGGATCGCGATTCGTAAAGGTAATCGCACCTGCTACGCGCAATGGGAAGATTGCGGTCCATTTCGCACCGACCATTTCCAATACGTTTTTGGTAACGAGCGCCCGAAGCCGAACCTCAACCACGGCGCCGGCTTGGATGTTTCGCCGGCGGTTCGGGATTATCTCGGACTACAACCGACCGACGTGACCGATTGGCAGTTTGTGAATACTCAGGACGTGCCGCCGGGACCGTGGCGAAGCTACGGCGACAACAATCATTTCGTCATCGCGCGTCGCCAAGCCGAACAACGTTTGGTTCAGCAGGGCGGCAACAGCGGCAACTCCAAGAAGTAATCGCGTCGGGCCCGGCCGCTTTTCTCACCCAACCCGGGATTTCACTTTGGTAAGCTTCGTTTCTAATTCATCCGCGCGTTCGGACCACGGTTGGTAGCGTCGCAGCCGTGTCTGGCAGATTTCGCTGAGACTCCGGAACTTTTTAACCATTTCGGCGCAGAACGAGTCGATCGCCTTCGCGAATTGTTTCTCGAGCGTTTGAGTAAACTCGGTCCGTTTTGGAGACAATTGCCGCTCATAGTCGCGCAGGACCTTTCGACGATGATTGAAGGCCAGGAAAATCGCAGCGATAGCGGCCATTCCTGCGACGATGAGCGCTGCCATCGCTACGATCCGGCTTCGCTCGCTGGCCAGACCCGCCACCGTTCCGGCAATGATAATTGTCGCGACAACAATGCGCAGTGAAATCGAAGTCTGCGAATAAGATCGGCCGAGCCGTTCCTGAAGCGCTTTGCCGGCGAGAATGTCGATGAACGCGGTTTGAATCGATTCCGAAAGCTCCCGTCGTTGGCCGGCGAAATCCGGGACGCTTTGCCGCGCTTGCTTTTGCAAATCGGCGGACAATTGATTTTCGAGAAGGTCCTGCATTTGTGGCCAGAGGGCGCGCAAATCCGCTTCCAGCGCTCTGATCGCCTTTTCGATTGGCGGCTGCATCAACTGTCGCAGCTGGGTCTCGAGTTTTGAATGCAACTCATTCTGGCCAGCCGTCCGGCGCCAGATGAGGGCAAAGCTGCGCCACCAACTTTGACCCCGGCGAAGAAGTTGCGCGCGCTCCTTGGTTGTCTCGTCATAGGCGCGCTCAACTTCGCGCACGAGCGTGGTCGTTTGCCGGAGCATTTGCTCGCGACGCGTCGCCAGTAATCCATCGAGACGATCGAGCACGGCCATGTCCGCTGAAATTTTGTCCAGGGATACCCGAATTTCACGATTCAAATCGTCCAAAGCGACACGCGTAGCCTGAAAGGTGGAGCGCAGTTTCAACATTCGCGTGCTCGATTCGGTGACGATGAAATTGATCTGTTCTTCCAACGGCGCGAACGCGCTCTCTTCCCAAAGTTTTTCCTTATCCGGGCCGCTTGTCCTCGCCAGCAAAGCCTTTCGCGCAGATACAGCGAAGATCGGCGGGACGAAGCCGAGTCGGCGCATGGCCGTGTCTTGGAGATGTCGATGGATCACGTCGATTTCGGTTGGCTCACGCAAATCAATTTGCTGGAGCACGAAGATCACGTTTTTGAGCCAGGTTTTTTGCAGGAAATCGAGAAACTCCCAGTTCGACTGCGTCCATGGATTTGCTACCGAGAAAACAAAAAGAACGATGTCGGCGCGGGGCATGAAATCTTCCGCCACCATTTGATGCTCCTTCACCATCGTGTTGGTGCCGGGGGTATCGACGACATTGAAATCACGCAGAAACGGGATCGGCAGATAGCGCTCGGTCAATTTCGATGAAACCTCGGTCGATTTCTCTTTCGGTCCGTAGCGAAAAATGTAAACGCGGTCGGTCGCCGGCAGGACGTCGACTTTGGCAAACTCACTGCCGAAAAGAGCATTTAATAACGAAGACTTGCCGGATTTCACTTCGCCGACAACGACAAAGAGCAATGGCTCACCGATGTTGCGCAAAAGTGCTTCCAGGGTGCCGAGCTCTTCAGCCGGCCGCTCCATCTCCGAGCCAAGTTTAATTAATCCGGCGAGTCCGCTTTCCAGCCCATCCTTGAGCTGCAGATATCGGTCGGCGATCATGCCGGCAAAATCAGTTCTGGGGCGCGGGAGAGCGGCCTGTCGATTTTGTCGTCGTCGATTTCGGCGAAGGCGATGGCTTCGGTGGAAGCGGCGTTTTCATCGCAATTAGTTCAGAGACAGTCACGAACTTGAAGCCTTTTGCTTCAAGTTGGCTCAGCACGCATGGCATCGCCTCGATTGTGCCGGGATGAATGTCGTGCGCTAAAACGATGGACCCAGCTCGGGTGTTTTTCACGATGCGATTGCAAACGACATTCGCTCCCGGTCGTCTCCAGTCCAACGGATCAACATCCCAAAGCACGATTTTGTAACCGAACTCCTGGTTGATCCATTTTTTTTGACGCGCCGTGATCGAGCCATATGGCGGCCGCAGCAAACTGGGCCGATTGTCAGTTGTGCTACGAATGGCGTCTTCGGTTTTGCGCAATTGGCCACGAACTCCGTCGTCCGACATCTTAGCGAGGTTTGGATGTGACCAGCTATGGTTCGCGATTTCATGTCCCTCCCGCACCTCTCGCGCCACAATTTCTGGGTTCTCAGCTACGTTTTGCCCGATCAGGAAAAATGTGGCTTTAATGTGATGAGCCGCGAGCAAATCAAGTAACTTGGGGGTCAGCTTCGCGCTCGGGCCGTCGTCAAAAGTCATTGCAATGTAAGGGCCATCAACGTGGACCCAATCAAAAGTTATTCCCGGCTCGACCGTTGCTGCAGGCCCTGGTTTTTCGCCGGTTGGCGCCGCCACCGCGTCATCGGCATGAACGGCGGCAATTCCGGCCGAACTGACGAGACAAAAAAGGAGAAAACGAATATTGAGCATGAATTTTTACAGCTGCGCCAAACTTTTCGCTGTATCTAGCAGAGGCCGAATTTAACGCAAGGCGCTGCCGCTCGATTGCATGACGATGTCGATCTTATCTAGGGAAAAATCTGATTCTCATTTTTTTCGCGGAATTGCGGTATTCTTTGGCAGCCATCCTGCTCCGATATTCTTCAAGGACCGAGCAGCTCGCGCGTGACTCGGTCGGGTGAGTTTTGGGAAAATTTCGTCATTCCAGAAATGAGAATACTGCTCGTGGAAGATCATTCGGAAAGTCGCAGGACTTTGCAGCGGTTGATCGAACAACGCGGCCATGACGTTCTCGCCGTTGGCAGCTCCGAAGAAGCCGAACTTGAGCTGGGAAAGCAATTTTTCCCGTTTCTGATTTTGGATTGGATGTTGCCCGGGAAGAGCGGTGTTGAACTTTGCCGGGAATTGCGTGCGACGCCGAACGGCGACGAATTTTTCATCCTCTTAATCACGGCGCGTGATGACCCGCAGGCCTTGGAACAGGCGCTTGAGGCCGGGGCAAATGATTACCTGATTAAGCCACTCGACTCGGCGCGATTGAATGTGCGGCTCTCGGTCGCGGAGCGGCGCATTCGTGCGCTGATCGAACGTAATCAGGCACGGGCTGAGTTACAGGAAACGGTCAGGAAAATGACCGACATTCTTGAGAAAACGAGCGACGGATTCTTCGCCGTGGATCGAGACTGGAAATTTACCTTCGTCAATCCACAGGCTGAAAAACTTCTGGAACGTCGACGCGAAGACCTGATCGGCAGAGACTTCTGGATCGAGTTTCCGGAATTTACCCGGGACGTTTTCGGGAAAAATTATCGGCGGGCAATGTCCGAACAGGTAGCAATCGAATTCGAAGCGAGTGACGCGAGCGGTCAAGTCTGGTTTGAACTGCTTGCTTATCCGAGTGGCGGCGGTGTCTCGGTTTTTTTACGAGACGTGACTGATCGCAAGCGCGTTGAAGAAGAACGTTTGACTACGAGCAAATTGGAATCGCTTGGGACATTGGCGGGAGGAATTGCCCACGATCTGAATAACATTCTGACCGTTATTTCGGGCAACATCGGTCTCGCCCAAATCGAAGCGCCGGGCGACTCCACGAATATGCATTTATTCCTGTCGAGGGCCGGGGAGGCTGCGCAACACGCTGCTCAGCTTTCCAATCAATTGCTGACGTTCTCGAAAGGCGGCACGCCATTAAAACGCGTCGCTTCAATATCCGATCTCGTTACGCAGGCGGCTGAATTTTCACTTCACGGATCCAACCTGCGCGCGGATCTGGACATCCCAGACGAGCTTTGGAGATCCGCTGTCGATCCGGTTCAGATCGAGCAAGTGATCAATGCCCTGATCATCAACGCCCGCGAAGCGATGCCGCACGGTGGGACGGTTCGGGTTTCGGCCGGCAATCTTGAAATTGACGCCAGCTCGGGACTCGTTATGCGGCCCGGCCGCTATGTCAAAGTTCAAATCGCGGACAACGGCGGCGGGATTGACGCAAAATCGGTCAGCAGAATTTTTGACCCCTATTTTACAACCAAGCCGTCGGCGACCGGGCTTGGTCTATCGATCAGTTATTCCGTTGTGAAAAAACACGGCGGCCTGCTGCAGCTCGAAAACACTTCGCCGGATGGATCGACATTTGCATTTTATTTGCCGGCCACCGACGCCGAGCCACAAGTTCCCGAGCCGACGCTGGCCGATGAGGTTTTCAGTTTTAACCATCAGCGTGTTCTGGTGATGGACGATGAAGCGGCGATTCGCGATCTAACTTCGGAACTGCTGGCTACGCTTGGCTACAAAGTGACGACGGTGCCGGACGGCGCGGAAGCATTAAAAACCTACGAGCTCGCGATGCGGGTCGGCGAAAATTTTGAGGCGGTCATTTTGGACGCTACGATCCGCGGTGGAATGGGTGGCGTAGCGACGATCGAGCGGTTGCGTGATCTCGATCCAAATGTCAGGGCGATCATTTGTAGCGGTTATTCGGACGAAGCAGCCCTGGCGGAATTTCTGACCTATGGTTTTCGGGCGGCGCTACCGAAACCGTTTACCCGGCACGAATTGGCGAACGTGCTCCAACGTGCGTTTGAGGCGGGCAAAGTTTAAACCGCTCGCGGCGCCAAGATCGATCGTCGGACAAAGGCACTCAGCCTTTGCGCACTTTGTCCAACTCGGCCAGGAAGGCCGCGATGCCGCCGGGGTATAGACCGTCGTAGCGCCAGATGGTTTTGCCTTCGCCATTCAGCACCACAAGAGTCGGGAAGCCTTCGATCTGATATCGCTCCGCCAATTCTTGGTTCTGCTTCCTTGTTTCCGGGCTCTGCGGTTTGCGCCGCGGAAAATCAATCTCCACTAGAACGAGGTTCTTGCTCGCGTAATCCTTGAATTGCGGCTGCGATAAGATCGCCTTGTCGAGCTGAAAACAAAAGCCGCACCAATCCGAACCGGTGAAGTCCAGCAGCACAAGTTTGTGATTCGCTTGGGCTTCCTCCTGGGCTTTTTTGTAATCGGTTGTCCACGCCGATTCGGCGCGCGCGCACGCAGGAAACAATAATCCAGACGTGAGCAGACCGGTAAGTAGCAAATTTTTCACGCGCAAAGGTCGATCAATGCAGGCCGCGGTGCAAGTATCCACAGCTAGACCGCAAACACTCCCGATGCGGGACTTTCCCGCTCAGTCTTTACTTTCGGTCCCGCGTCATGACACGGGAATCAAACTGCAATTCGCGGCCTAACGAATATGTCCCGAGACGAGCTTTGTCATCTCGAACATGCTGACCTGGCTCTTGCCGTTGAATACGGCCCGCATCGCGTCGTCGGCATTGATTTGAGTTCTCTTTGTCTTGTCCTGAAGACCGTTCTTCTTGATGTAGTCCCAGAGCTTCTTGGTCAGCTCGGACCGCGGCAACGGCTTTGAACCAACGATAGCGGCGAGCTTGTCGTCGGGTTGGACTGGTCTCATGAAGGCGGGATTTGGCTTGCGTTTTGAAGGAGTTTTGGTTTTCGGCATACAGGCTGATTAATGCTTCGTTTGCGGCAGAGCAACACTAATTTTCAGGCTTAAAATTTTTCTTGCTAATTGCACCGGCGCACAACGAGCGCCGCGACATCGTCCCGCGGCGATTCGCTGGCATCGGGCGTGGCCGCTTTCAACATCAACTCCAGCAATGCCTCTGCATTCGTCGCAAAAGGATTGATCATTCCGGCAAGCTGCGTCGGAGTCGATCGTGGCCGGCCAATTTTGGCTGCCCCAAATAATCCGTCGGTGTAAAGCGTGAATGCGTCGCCCGGATTCAAGTCGAGAATGGTTTCGACGAATTGTGATTGCTCGACTAATCCGAGCGGCGGCGCGGAAGAGGCGATGGCTTCAGTGCCGCGACCGAATCGAGTGACGAGCAATGGCGGATGACCCGCACCAACCACGCTCGCCTGGCCATTCTTTGCGTCCAGCGCCACACACATTGCGCTCATAAAAGAGCGGCCGCCAAAAATTCCGCGCAGATCAGTGTTCACTGCTTCCATGATCGCACCCGGCCGTTCGCGTTCTGCGTGGCCGTGATGAAATAAGAGTTTAGCAAGAGTTGTCATCAAGGCTGCTGAAACGCCGTGACCGGTTGCATCGGCGATCCAAAACAACCAGCGGTCATTTTTTATCGGTAGCCAGCCGTAAATATCCCCTCCAACTTCGATCACCGGACGGTAACAGGCGGCGATTTCCCATCCGGGAAGGGTTGGCGGTTTTGGGGGGATCAGCGATTCCTGGGTCAGCCGCGCCGCCGCCAGATCGCGCTCGCGATCCCGCCGCCACGCTTCTAATTCCTGGTTTTGCTGCTGTAATTGCATCCGCAGTGAATGCAGCCGCAGCTGGGTCTCGATCCGTGCGCGCAACACTTCGGCATTGATCGGTTTGATCACAAAATCGTCCGCTCCGGCGTTGAGACATGTTACCTCGCTTTCGCCGTGTCCAGTCAACATGATTACCGGAATTTGGGCGATCGCCGGGTTCGGATCAGCCCGTAGTCGTTTGAGCGCCTCCGCCCCATCCATCCCCGGCATTTTGAAGTCCATCAAAAGCACGGCTGGTTGCTCTTCCTGAACGAGCTTCAACGCGTCGGCCGCGTTGGCTGTCTCGCGACAAATATAACCTGTCGCTGCGAGCATTTTCGCCAATAACTTTCGACTGGCTGCGTCGTCGTCGACAATTAGGATTTGTGGGCCGGCCTCCATTACTGCAACAGGTTCGGAAGTCGCCGCGTGGTTGGCTTTTGCAAAATGAATTGTGATTCTGAGGGCACTGGCATTGAAATAGAACCAGTGTAGACTCCGTCCAAGGAAATTATGAAATTGTGGCTCTCGCTGGCGCTGCTTCTTGCGTTCTTTGTTTCGGCTTGTACCGAACATGAACAGATGCCCGCAGGCGCGCAGCATACAATAGCGCGCTATCCCGCTGAAACCGGTGCCGGTGCCGAAAATCAGCCGACCCAGCAGCCGTTTAATCCAAACGCTCCGCCGGAAAATACCGAAGCGAATGCGCAACCGCCGCCGACGGCCGCCGCGCCGACAAAGCCGGCCAAGGGCGATTACCCCTACGGCACGCCTGTCCCCGGCAAGCCTGGTTTTGTGAAAAGCCCATACGCTGCCGATCAAGGATTGGTTGATGTGCGTGGGTTTCCGCCCGGCACCGAAGTGAAGGACCCGTTCACAAACAAAATCTTTCTGGTTCCGTAACACCAGTTGCGGCCGATGCTGAATGCCAGATACTCAATGCAGCATCGCTTTTCTTTGATTTGTTTATGGAGCTGCGCGTAAAACGAGCGCCTCGAATCGAGGCGGAAATCACTGTCCCGGGGGACAAAAGCATCTCGCATCGCGCTGCCATTATTGCGGCTCTTTCAAATGGTGTTTGCACTTTGCGCGGCTTTCTCCCGAGCGACGACTGCATGCACACGGTCAATGCGTTGCGTGCGCTCGGAATCCAGATTGACCAACCGGAGCCCGATGTCTTGGTCGTGCACGGGAAAAAACGCGTCCTGACGCCACCAAAAGACGAGCTCGACTGCGGTGGTTCGGGCACAGCCATGCGTTTGCTCGCCGGCCTGCTCGCCGGCCAAACTTTTGAAACACGATTAGTCGGAAATCCATCGCTCAGCCGTCGCCCGATGGATCGCATCATTGAGCCGCTCCGAAAAATGGGCGCAGACATCGTCGCCGAAGGTCCGGAGCAAACGCCCCCGCTGCGCATCCGCGGTGGATCGTTGCGCGGAATTCATTATCGGTCGCCAATCGCCAGCGCTCAGGTCAAAAGTGCCATCCTGCTGGCGGGACTTTTCGCCAAAGGCAAAACGACCGTGGATGAGCCACTGGCCAGCCGCAATCACACCGAGCTGATGTTTAATTATTTTCTCATCCGCACCGTAAAAAGCGAAGATACCATCAGCGTTTTCGGCGACCAGGTCCCGGAGTCGCGCGATTTTTCCATTCCGGGCGACATTTCTTCAGCGGCCTTTTGGTTGGTCGCTGCCGCGGCGCAACCGGGCGGTCACTTACTTGTTCGCAATATCGGATTGAACGACACACGAACGACGCTGCTGGGTGTGCTGGTCCGAATGGGCGCGCAAGTGCGCGAAGCGGTCGAAGATGTCGATCAATTAGAACCGCGTGGCGTCGTCGAAGTCACCGGTGTGCCACTCAAGGGCACCGTGATTCATGGCAAAGAAATTCCACAGCTGATTGACGAATTGCCGGTCTTGGCGGTTGCAGGCGCGCTGGCCAATGGTACGACAATTATTCGCCACGCTCAAGAGCTGCGCGTGAAAGAAACCGATCGCATCGCGGCGATCGCGCACAATTTGCGTGGCATGGGCGTGCAAGTGATCGAGCTCAATGACGGTCTTGAGATCCATGGGCCGGCGCCGTTGCGCGGCACCCGATTGTCCAGTTTCGGCGATCACCGCATAGCCATGGCCTTTGCCGTCGCCGGGCTCTTTGCCGACGGCGAAACGATTATTCAAGATGCCGAGTGTATCCGCGAGTCGTATCCCGGATTCGAAAGAGCCCTGGATGAATTCATAAGTCCGAGGCGGGCTCGCTCCAGCACGCCGGTCATCGGAACGCTTGTCCCAGCCGCGCCGGTGGAAGAGTAACCACGCGCTTGCGTCTGCGCCCATCCCGCGAAAAACTGCGCTCGACGCGCGCAAGCCAGAAATGCAAGCACAACATCGACATCGGGTCATCGCTATTGACGGGCCGGCCGCTTCCGGAAAAAGCAGCGTGGCGCGGGAACTCGCACGACGTCTTGACTTTGTTTACGTCAATTCCGGTGCGATGTATCGCGCGGTCACTTGGTCTGTTCTCAACCACGGCATCGATCCGGGAGACAAGCGGCAGATCGCACAGTTCATCGGCACATTGGCTTTGGGCCGCCAATTGAAAGACGGAGAATTTCGTCTGTTGATTGACGATGTCGATCTTACCGAGCATTTGCACGAAGACCGTGTGAACGGCGAAGTTCCACAAGTGAGCACGGTGCTGGAAGTTCGGAACGTTCTCGTGCAAAGAATGCGCGATTACGCGAGCAAGCACGATCTGGTCGTTGAAGGTCGCGATATCGGCTCCGTCGTTTTTCCGGACTCGCCCTCCAAGTTTTATATCGATGCCTCGCCCGAGGTTCGATCTCAACGACGCGCTGCACAAGGCCACCGCGATGAAATCGCTCGGCGCGATCAGGCCGATTCATCGCGCGTGGCTTCGCCCTTGGTCGTCGCGAAAGACGCAGAAGTAATAGATACGTCGTATCTCACCGTTGACCAAGTCGTAGATGAAATCGTTAAACGATTGCGCGAAAAAAATTTAAAGATTTAACGAGTTAGAGATTTAAAGCTTAGGCAGCAACGAATCGCTAGATCGCTAAATGAACTTCTACTACTGGCTCGGTTACCATCTCAGCCGGTTACTCGCCCAGTTGTTTTTTGGCTTTCGAATCATCAATCGGGAGCGCGTCATTCAGACTGGGCCGGTGATTCTGGCCATGAATCACCAAAGTTTCTTCGATCCGCCATTGGCCGGAAACGCCTGTGATCGGCCGATTTTTTTCCTGGCCAAGAAATCATTGATGAATCTACCGGTGCTCGGATGGCTTTTGCCCAAGCTCAACGTTATTCCGGTCAATTTGGAAGGGGATCGCAGCGCACTCAAGGCGTTGATTCGAATTCTGAGCGCGGGCGAGTGCGCGTTGGTTTTTCCGGAAGGTTCGCGCACTCCCGACGGGAATTTGCATCCAGCACTGCCCGGCCTCGGTTTGCTCATCGCCAAAACGCGCGCCCCGGTTGTTCCGATGCGAGTTTTCGGCGCCTTCGATGCCTGGCCAATCCACGGAAAAATTCATTTGTGGCGCAAGATCACTATCGTCGTCGGCGAGCCGATTTATTTCTCGGATGGCGATCTTGGGGCCCGCGGTAAAGATCTATATGCGCGACTGAGCCAGCGAGTTATGGATGCGATTGTAGCGCTCCAACTGCCTGAAGAAGATTTGCGCCGGCAAGATCGACATCGATAGTTTCAGGATGAATCGGGAACCCCGTGTCTCGAAGAATATCGGCCGGCTCATGGTCGGGATTGTGATAGGCTTCGCACTGGTTGCGCTTTACGCGAACATTCAAAAGCTGCGTTGCGCGAAAATAGAAACTGTCATTTTCACGCCGGCCTCCCCTCAAACGGCGACGCCATCGCCGACGCCAACTCGTTGAATAATGAGAAAGAAAAGAGGTCTAATCATCGCCATGAAAAAAGTTTTTGTGCTCCCGGTCCTGATTGTGGTCGCCGCTCTTATTTCCTGCGAGAAGCAGCAAACCGAAGCGGAAAAGAACGCGGAGGTTGAGCGACAAGTTCAGGAACGCCTTGCGGCAGAACACCAGGCCGAGCAGCAGCAACAGCTTTCTCAGCGCCAGGCCGATCTCGATGCGCGCGAAAAAGCGTTAGCGGAAAAGGAGAACGTGGCTGCGACTACCCCGATTCCTGGCGAGCAACCTGAATCTGAGCCGGTTACTCGATCGCGCGCCACTTCTGGGGCGAGATCGACTTCCGGCTATTCAACTTTTTATACCAAGCTCGATCCCTATGGCGCTTGGTTTGAGACAAGCGATTACGGCTACGTTTGGCAGCCGCGCGAAGCAGAAAGTTCGCGGGGCTGGCGACCGTACACGAATGGGCGCTGGGTCTATACTGATGCTGGCTGGACCTGGATTTCAGAGGAGCCATTCGGTTGGGCGACCTATCACTACGGGCGTTGGACGCGTCTGGGCGGCATCGGCTGGGTTTGGGTGCCGGGCAATGAATGGGCGCCCGCCTGGGTTTCCTGGCGAAAGAGCAACGATTACGTCGGCTGGGCGCCTCTGCCGCCGGAGGCGCGATTCGATCACCGCACCGGCATCCACAATTGGTCCGATAGTTATTACGACGTTGGGCCCGACCAATATTCCTTCGTTGCAGCCAGGGAGTTCGGTGCGCAACGGGTGGAGCCCACGATCCTGCCATCGGAACGGAATGTGACCTTCGTCAATCAAACGACCAACGTCACTAACATCACCTACAACAACACGACCGTGGTGAACGAAGGACCGACCTTCGATGAGCTGCGCGCGCAAAGTCGCGAGCCAGTGCAGCGGTTCCGACTCGAGCGGAACGTGAATGTAGATGTTGCGGCCGAACCGCCGCGGTCAGTTGTTCAGGGTGAAACCGTGATTATAGCTGCGCCGGTGATTGCCGCGCCAGTAGCGAGCGAACGGCCAGCGACGCTGAAGCAAAACATCACCCAAGTCACCGTCGATCTCGGTTGGGCGGCCGTTGCTGATCAGGACGCTGCCAAGAAAACGCGCGACAAAATGAAATCGGAAGCGACTCCGCCTTCAAATGCGCCGCCGAAAAAATTTGTAAAGACTGTCGCGACGTCAAATCCGACAACCCAAGCCGGAGGAACTTCGGCAACATCGACACCGGTGTCTGCAACACCGGTGCCGTCCGCAACACAAACGCCGTCTTCGATCGCAACGTCAACGCCAAGACCGATAATGACCCCGCGAAGATCTGCCGCGGCAGAGCAATCAGCGACACCTCCTGCAACATCGACGCCGATTTCATCAGCATCGGCCTCGCCAATTGCTTCGCAACGCCGCGGACGATTAGTCGTCCCGAGCGCAACCCCGGCGCCACGAACAACGCCAATTGCAACGCCGAAACCGGCAGCGTCAACCTCGCCAGCCGCGAGCGACACTGTTCCTTCAACTCAAATCCCAGCGCCGTCGGCATCTCCGGCCGCGACGGGTGGCGCTATCCAAGAAAGATCGCCGCAAGGGAAATTTAAATCCCAGGCCCAGAAGTTTCAGCCGCGCAAGATTGAACCAATGCCTTCAGCCTCGCCGTCGCCCGCTGTAACGTCGGCATTCCCGCCGAATGCGGCTTCGACTCCTTTATCGTCCCCGGGCGCAAAGCTGACCAAACAGGAAAAGAAGGAACAAAAGCGCGAAGAAAAGAAAGAGTTGAAGCGCGAACGCAAAGAAGGGTTCGAAAGCGCCTCACCCGCGCCTTCTCCGACGCCATAAGAATTTCCTCCTGAATCAATTTGTTTCTGAGGATTCGAGATCCGCTCGTGCATCTTGCGCTGCGAGTTCGCGCGCGTAGGTCAGCGTATCGATCGCATCGACATCTTTGTCCCTTCGAATCGCTTTGATTCGCGGAAAACGAAGCGCGAGCCCGCTCGCGTGACGCGTGCTCGGTTGAATCGAATTGAATGCGACCTCGAGAACGATCTCCGGCTTCACTTCGCGATATCGCCCATGATCGACGATCGTGTTTTGTTTGAAATACTCGGTCAGCTCCGCGATCTCGACATCGGTCAGCCCGCTGTACGCTTTGCCGATTGGTAAAAGCTCGCCGCTCATTTCATCGCGCACTGCGAACGTGTAATCGCTCAACACCTTGTTCCGTTTGCCGTGACCGAACTCCGCACCGACTACCACCACGTCGAGCGTGGCCAGTTCTTTCTTTAGCTTGAACCAAAACATTCCTCGCGCCCCCGGCGTGTAAAAACTTTTCGGATCTTTGATCATGAGGCCTTCGTTCAAACGACGTCGCGCTTGCTGAAATCGATCCTCAATCTCTGCGGCTGAATTTGCGGGGAAAACTTCCGCGATTTGAAATTGCGGAGGCAATGTCAAATCTCGCAGAAGCTCGCGGCGTTCCTGCAACGGCGCTTTTAACAGTGAGCGACCATTGAGCCAGAGTAAGTCGAAGGCGATGAACGCGACGGGCACATCGGCTGATACAGTGGCGAACAAATCCGCGTCTTCCGCTTTCCGTCCAAGCCGTTTTTGCAAATCGAAGAACGTCAGCTTGCGTCCTTGTTCGAGGGCAACGATCTCGCCATCGAGGATAAGATCGACAGCGAACTTACGCGCTCGCTCGGCCAGTTCGGGAAATTGATTGGTGATGCGCCGCAAATCGCGGGAATAGATTTCGGCGCGTTCGAAGTTGCGGTGCAGCTGCGCGCGAATGCCATCGAACTTGTCTTCGACAAAGATGGTTGTAGCTGCCGCTGTCTCTGGCGGCAGACTGCCGATGGGGACAGCGGCAGCTACAACGCCTTCCGGTTTTTGATCAACAAACCTTTCCCAAATTGCTTCCGCCGTCGGCTCCGGTGTGGCGAGCATGCATTTGATTGGCCGAAAGATCGACAACTCCGCGCGATCCAGTTTTTTTTGCGCAGCAAATAACGCCGTAGTACCGATGTCGCCGAGCAACATGTTCGCTTGTTTGACTTGCTCGAGCGGCGCTTCGAACGCGCGCGAGATCGCTTCTTCCACCAATCCCTCGCGCAAACCAATCCGAAGGTCGCCGGTCAAAATCTTCACCACATACTGGCCTTCGGCTGCAGATAGCTTCGCGAACCGCGTTTGGAGCAGACCGGTCTTCGCAATCGCTCCGCCCGCGCGATGGAGTTCTTCCAAAAGGTCGCGCGATTCTAAAATTGAAAACGACTGTGGCTTTGTGCGCCCTTCAAGGACTTGAAAAGCGGTTTTGCCGAGATCTCCGTGACTGGCCGCGATGCGATGGAATTCGGCATCGCTGATTTTTGTGGCCGCGAGCAGGGCACGATAGATCACTGCCCAACCAACTTGCAACGTTCGCAGATCGCTCTGGGCAAATGCGCGACCGGTCAGATAAGTCGCCACCGTCGGCAACTGGTCGCTGCTCAGCGTGCGCAAATATTCCGCGAGCAAACGAACCTTTTCGAGCTTTGCCGGTGTCGCAGCGATCGACTCACCGACATCCGCGAATTGGAGGAATTCTGAAGGTGTAGTTGCCGCCGTCTCTGGCGGCAGATTGCCGGTGCGGACACCGGTCTCTACAACACTACCAGGCAATTTCAGTTCCATCTGGTTTTCTTCGCTCAGCGCCCATGCTTCGATCCCGCGCTCGCGCAGATCGCGAGCGAACTCGCTGGCGAATCCATGCAACGTGAAGACTCGCTTCGGTTGCACAAGGCCGACATAGCGAATGAGATCATTGTAATCGGCGTGATCGGAAAGCGGAAACGCCGCGTCGACCTGGTAGCGATAGACCGCATTTGGATCGACCGCCCAACCGCTGATCATCGCGACGCGTTTGCGCGGGATTTTCTCGATCATCGGCGAGTGGTTCGCGCTCGGCGGACAAATTAGCACTTTGCCGGCGACATCGTTCTTGTTGTAGCGCACGTATTTACAGAACGCCTGGCCGAGTTGTTCGTAGATGCGCGTCATTTGATAAACCGAGCCATGCAGCATCGGCGTCAAACCGGCGCCATCGAGTGAACACAAAATTTCCTGTGCTTTGCCTAACGAATAACCGAGCAGTACGGGAACTGCGCCGTCTTCGATTGTGTGGCGACAGAATGCGACGATCTGCTCAATCACTCTCTCGGTCGGCGGAAATTGGTAGCGCCCCAAACCAAACGTGGTTTCCATTATCAGCGTGTCGGCCTGGCGCCATTCCGCTGCCTCAGCTGACCTTCCGTGACGCAATTTGAAATCGCCGGTGTAAAGCAGCGTTTCATCTTTGCTCGAGAGAAATAATTGGGCCGAACCAAAAATGTGTCCGGCGGGCAGGAGCGTTACTTCGACATCGCGCACGCGACGCTGTTCGCCGAATGGCAGGACGTGTTCGGTGCGAGTGCCGGGCATTCGAGTCCGCAGTAAACACGCAGTGCGCTCGGAAAGAACGATTTCTTCGTGCGGCGCGATGTGATCGCTATGCGCGTGTGAGACAAAAGCGAAGCGCTTGGCTTCCCAGGGGTCGAGCCAGAGATCGTGCGCAGGGAGATAAACTCCGCGCTCGAAACGGACTTCAATCATCGAAAACGATAACGCTTTGGTGAGTGCGTTCCAAGTGGCGGAGGTCGCCACTCGAATTGACATGGGATTCCAGAACCGGTTTCATTAACAGTCGTGAGGTTTCGAATTGCATTGTTTCTTTTAATTCCGCTCGCGTGCGGCTTCGGTCGCAGTGTGGAACAGCCGCGCTTGCTGGATCGCGTCGTTCCGTTGCCGCTGGCGCTGAATGACGATTTCCAATTTCGAAAAACGAAGCTTTATCTTTTGACCGAGGCCGCGCCCGGTCAGGAGAAAAACACCGGGGACCAAACCGTTCAGAGCGCGACCAAAGGGGGAAAACTCTCGAGCACAGCTCCGTCGAGTAAATCGACCACCGTGCAGGACGCATCAATCCGGTTCGAAAGGCAATACCGGCTTTTTGGCGCCGTGACCCGGCTCGACCAGCGGGAGCGGATAGGTAATTACTTCGACTTTTTCTGGAAGGCGCGCCGTTCGGCGGATCTGACGGTGCGATTGGAGTATCGACAGGAAAAACTGCATGCGCATGTCCAAGCCCAGGAGATTTCCTATTCGAACGCGCGCGGCAGCTACAAAACAGAGTTCAAAGTGGTGGGGGACGATTATTTTGACGATGGCCGGGTGACGGCGTGGCGCTGTTTACTGATCGAAAATGGCAGGATTGTAGCGGAAACACACTCCTACATGTGGGAGTAACTGGTGCAAAGCCTTGCCGTTGAGAGGTGTCTGCAATTTGACAGTGCCGATGTCGATCTTGTATTCTTATGTACTCAGTTGTGCAGTCATCGATTCTAGTGGGCGTGAGCGGGCCGGCCGTTTGGGTACGAGTGGAAGGCAAGGGCAACTTCCTGAACAGCGGGAGCCTGAAACAGTTCGCGCAAGAAATGGTCAACCGCGGCTACCGCGAGTTTGTTTTTGATTTGGAACATTGCGCGATGATGGACTCTACCTTCATGGGAACCATGGCGGCGGTCGCCCTACGTTTAAAGGAACTTGGGCACGGCCATCTCCATGTCGTCCATTGTGGCGATCGCAGCCGCCAACTGCTTTCCGGACTGGGGCTCGATCAAATTTTCGAGATTCGCTCCAATGGCGCGACCGCTCCGGAATGCGAACAGATGAAGAACGCGCGTGACGTCGCCGAACCTGAAAAAAAGGAGAGGGCTGAAACAATGCTGGAAGCGCATGAGGCCCTGTGCGAGGCGGC